>ERZ791610.1024-NODE-1024-length-12868-cov-17.861157_pt1 | contig 12868 bp, 8 predicted proteins | sample MGYA00510061_ERZ791610 | MGnify/ENA primary metagenome ERZ791610 (study PRJEB30046, sample SAMN00791922) | human gut metagenome | study: EMG produced TPA metagenomics assembly of the A metagenome-wide association study of gut microbiota in type 2... | reverse complement strand
GTAAAAATACTTCGATAGAATTATATAAAATAATTTTGAACACCTACTTATACGTGTGAAATTAAATCAAAAAAGAATTCCATTCACCGCTTATGCTTCTAGTGGTTTGAGCCATGAATCAGCCTATTATTTAAATTACTTCCGAGATTCTTGCATTTAGTTCCGAGCCAGTTCGAATTAGTTCCGAGCCAGTTCGAATTAGTTCCGAGCTAGTTCAAACAATCTTGGAATTACTGATAATCAGCACTTTCAAAAATGCCACAAATCTGGTTTCCCGCCTATGTTTTTCGCGCTGAAAAGTATGCAGAAAATCACAATGTTTTTTTTACCTTTATTACACTTTTTGTTAAAACCGGAACAAGCCTACCAAACGCTGAACAAAATTGATAGAGACTCGCATTTGAAAATCCCTAAATCTTTAGTTTAGCGGTAGTTTACTTTACCTCTTTCACCAGGTAAATCTGTACAGGCAAGTGGTCGGAGAAGCCATTGAGCCATACACCGCCGGCATGCGTACGCAAGGGGTTACCTTTGTAGCGGCCTTCCTGCTGGAACAGGTAGTCGCGCATGAAAATGGCGTGCTGGTAATATTTCAGCGTCGAGCGGTCTTTGCCTACCAAGTTGCCGTTCATCACGATTTGGTCAAAAAGGTTCCAGGCGCCGTTGTAAAGCAGTGTACCCTGACCCACCTTGTAGAGCGTGTTGTACCAAGGATTGTAAAAGTCGTTGGCCGACTTCACCTCCTTTTGTTCCGCAAAGCAGCCCAGCTGTTCGGTCATGCTCTTGTTGCCCGGGTCGTCGTTCATGTCGCCCATGACAATGATTTTAGCTTCGGGTTCCTGTTTCAGCAGCGCATCGGTGAGCTGACGCAGTTGGAATCCGGCACGTTGGCGAATTTCGTCGCCGGCAGCACGCGAGGGCCAGTGGTTCACGATGCAGAAAGTTTTGTCGCCACCGAGCAAACCCTCCATCACGAGGAAACCACGCGTAATGTAAGTGGTGTCGCCCTTCAGCTCGTTGTAAGCACGCACTTTGCCGCTTTCGTCGGTGTAGAAACCGAGCAGCGGGCTGTCGACCTTGCCATCGGGTGCATAGTAAAAAGGCACGAGCATGCTGCTTTCGAGTTTGAAAAGACGGGGATTGTAGAAGAAGGCACATTCAATGCCTCGGCGGTCGGGTCCGGCAATGTTGACATACTTGTAGCCACGCTTAGCCAATGCCGGCTGTTTGAGCAAATCCTCGAGTACACGGTGATTTTCGATTTCCGAAAGTCCGATAACGGCCGGTCCCATGGGCAGTTTGTCGGTGCAGAGTTCGCTGAGTACGCGGGCCATGTTGTGCAGTTTGGCCTCGTATTTCATCTTTCCCCATTTGTTGCGGCCGTTGGGCAGAAACTCGTAGTCGTTTTTGCCGGCATCGTGAATGGTGTCGAACAGGTTTTCCAGGTTATAGAACGCCACCCCGTAAAGTGCAAAACGTTTTTGCTGCATTTCGTGCAGCACCTCGGTAGTGACGGGTGCAGGTGCTGTGTGAGCCGCACGCAGCGAAAGTGGATAAATCTGAAAAAAAGCTGCACAGACGAGCAGCAACGAAAGGAGATTTCTCTTCATATAAAAATGTATGGTTTATGTTTGATGCTGCAAATTTCAAAAAAAAAACTGAGATTTTGCTTTCTGCACTTGATATTTAATAGAAATGTAAAGGCATAGGCATTTTTTTATATGTATCTTTGCAGCAAATAATAAAGTTTACAAGTAGTTATGCTTGGACGCAGTATGAACGAGGGATAAGAACACATCGTTGTACTCTGTGACGGGCTTTATGCCTATTGATTCAGAGTTGCGGTTTTGCTTTTACCCCTGTTTCTTCGTCTACATAGCTCATAAATGCAATTCTTTAAGAAATATGACAAAAGGTGTAAAACTTACGGCGGCCGCCCTGCTTTTGGCTTCAGGAGCCATGGCCCAAGAGCCCGTCGACACCCTGGCGGTTCTCGACAATGCCGACTTTACGTTTACCGAGTCGCAACTCGACGAGGACAACGATGCCTCGCAGGCAGTTTCGGTTATCACGGGTTCGAAGAACGACCCCTACAATTCGGAAGTAGGCTACCGCTTCAGCCCCATGCGCTTTAAAGTGCGTGCTTTCGACAACATGTACAACAGCTACTACATGAACGGCCTTCAGCTCAACGACCTGGAGCTGGGACGTTTTGGCTACAGCATGGTGGGCGGTATGAACGATGCCGTGCGCAATCAGGAAGGTGTGTCGGCCTACGATTTCAACCGCTTCGGCGTGGCAGGTGTGGGTGGCGCAACCAGCGTCAATACGCGCGCCAGCCAGTTTGCCCAAGGCAACAAGCTGACCCTTTCGGGTACGAACCGCAACTATGTGGCACGTGGTATGTTTACCCACGCCACCGGTCTGCTCCCCTCGGGCTGGGCTTTTGCCGGACTCGTGGGTTACCGTTGGGCTAACGAGGGTGTGATTGAAGGTACGTTTTACAATTCTTTCTCGTATTTCCTTTCTGCCGAAAAGCGTTTTGGCGACAACCATGCCCTTTCGCTCGTAACCTTTGGTTCGCCCACCGAACGCGCACAGCAGGGTGCTTCGACCGAAGAAGCCTACTGGCTGGCCAATTCGCATTACTACAACCCGAACTGGGGTTATCAGGCTGGCGAAAAGCGCAATGCCCGCGTGGTAAACGACTTTGAACCTACGGCTATCCTGACGTGGGATTGGAAAATCAAGGACGATAAAAAGCTTACCACTGCTGCCGGCTTTAAATACTCAATGTACAGCTCAACGGCATTGGGCTGGAGCGGCGATGCTTACGACCCCCGTCCCGACTATTACAAAAATATGCCTTCGTCGATTTTCGACGTGTGGGACCCCGAAAAGAATAATCCCGAATACTTGAAGGATAACCCCTACCTGCTCGAACAGTATAACGACCTGAAGGACTTCTGGCTCTCGTCGAAAGCCAACCGACAGATTAACTGGGACCGCATGTACTATGTGAACCGCGAAAGCGAAAAAGCCGGTGGCGAAGCCCTTTACTACCAGGAACGCCGACACAACGACCAAATGGTGTTTGCGCTCAACACGGCTTTCAATCACGAGGTTAACAAAGAGCAGAAATATACCCTCGGCGCATCGTACAACCGCACCAAGGGTATGCACTACAAAACGATGGCCGACTTGCTCGGCGGTAGCAAATTCACCGACATTGATAAATTTGCCGCCAGCGACTACGGACCGGGAAGCATCGAAGCGCAAAACGATATGCGCAACCCGAACCGACAAATCGGCATCGACGATAAATTTGGTTACAACTACAACATCTTTATCAACAAGGCACGCCTTTATGGCAACTACGAATTGAACCAGGGTAAGTTCAACTACCGCTTGTCGGCCTGGGCCGAAGGCACAAGCATCGAACGCGAAGGTTTGATGCAGAACGGACGCGCTCCCGAAAACTCGTATGGCAAGAGCGGCAAGGCCTGGTTCCTGGGCGGCGGTGGTCGTTTCGGTCTGACCTATCGCCCCACGGGTTCACACATTTTGAGCGTGAACCTGGGTGCCGAAAGCAATGCCCCGCTGGCCCGCAACAGCTTCGTGGCTCCGCGTATGCAGAACAACTTTGTGAAGAACCTGACCAACGAACAAGTGGTGAACGCTGAGGCTTCGTACCAGTTCCGTTTGGGCAACTTCACGGGTAAGGTAACCGGCTACTACGCACGCTTCAACAATGGTGTGGAACAAACCGCCTTCTACAACGACCAGGAAGGCCGCTTCACTTACCTCACGATGAGCGGCGTCGACCGCGAACACTACGGTATCGAGGCAGCCTTTAAGTATCAGGTAACTTCGAACTTCGCCATCAACCTGATGGGTTCATACGCCGAGGCTGAATATGTGAACAACCCCTTAGCCGAAGTGAACTACGAAGGTATGAACGCACAGACCATCAAGCAGCTGAACGTGTGGAAAAACCCCGTGACCGGCGCTTCAATGCCGCTGCGCGTCATTGCCGAAGGCATGCACGTGAACGGAACACCCCTCGCTGCAGTGAGTCTGGGTGTGGAATACAACACGAACGGATGGTTCTTCGAGGCTAACCTCAATTACTACGACCGCGTGTATGTTGACTTCTCGGAATACCGCCGTTTGGGCAACATCCTGAAGAACTACGTTTCGACCAGCGACAAAGCCCCCGTTTACGACGTGACGAAGGCCGAACTCAAGGAAAAGGGTGGTGTGCTCTTCGACAAGCAGGGTAATGTGGTTGACAGCTACGCCGCCACACAGGAAAAATTCGACGGTGGCTTTATGCTCGATGCTTCAATCGGTAAGTTCATCCGCCTGAAAAAGGGTAAGAGCCTGAGCATCAACCTTTCGGCGCAGAACATTACGAACAACCGCAACATGCGCACCGGTGGTTACGAGCAGAACCGCGACGACTTTTACCAGACGGGCGTGGCTAAGGCATACCGCTTTTCGAAAAACGCGAAGTACTACTATGCCAATGCCTTCAATGCCTTCCTGAACATCGGCTTTAAGTTCTAAACATATTTCACTCAGCAATATCGCTGCCCCGGCTGCTCCTTCGGCACGCACCGACGCAGGCGTTTCACAACCTCACGTGGGTGCTTGTACCAAGGAACAGCGGGGTAAAACAGACAATTATGAATAAGTTTTTTCATTTACTGATGGCTGCTATCGTGGCATTCGGGTTGACTGCCTGTATGGACGATTACGATGACCCGAAAACCGAAACCAACGATGTGACCAGCCCCACCGACATCGGTGCAGTGAATTATTCCATCGCCCAACTCAAGAACGACAACAAGTCGCTCTTTAACCAAACCAATGCCTTTGAGCAGGTGAAAACCGACCGCATCATCGAAGGTGTGGTAGTGGCCAACGATGAAGGAGGTAACCTTTACCAAACCCTCATGCTCCGCCACATCGACACTACGAAAGAGGTGGGCGACCCCCTGCGCGACCAAAGCATCGTGCTGGCCGTGAAGAACACCTGGCTCACGCCCTACTTCCCCCTCGGACAGCGCGTAAAGGTAAACCTCAAGGGCCTGTACATTGGTGTTTACTCCAAACTTCCCAAAATCGGTCAGCCCTACTACACCAGCAGCGGTAACCTCCGCCTCGGCCCCATGCTCCTGCAGCTTTGCCGCACGAACGTGGAACTGGTGGGTCAGCCCGACGCTAACTGCGCCGAACTGAAGCCCGTGGCTCTCGATGCCGACTGGATTGCCAACAGCAAAAACCAGAATTGCATGAACTGCCCCCAGCTTGTCAGCGTAAAGGGTAGCCTGGCCGAAGCCGACGGCACTGCCATCTTTGCCCCCGAGGAACTGCAAGACCCCGGTTACGGTGTTGACCGCACGCTCAAGGTTGCCGGTTCAAAGAGCAAAATGACGCTCCGCACCTCAACACAAAACAACATTGCCTTTACCGTAATGCCTCAGGGCGAACGCACTTTCACGGGCATGCTCAGCTATTACAGCGGTTGGCAAATTCAGCTCCGTTCGGTAACCGACATTGCCAAGTAAGCCGCGTATGGCGTTTATCACTTTTCCTAAAAAATAAAATCAACACATTTATATGAAAAAGTATTTTCTTTCATTAGCCGTGGCAACCCTTTCATTGGGTTTCACTGCCTGCGAGGACGTTCCTGCTCCCTATGAAGTGAACGGCGACGGCAGCAACACGGGTTCGAGCGTTATTCTTGACGAAAAGTTCTCAACCTCGCTCGGCGATTTCTCGCCCATCAACACCGAAGGCGATTATTCATGGAATTGCAGTTACAGTTGCGCCCAAGTAACCTCGTTTGTTGATTCCGACGGCAATGGACAAAAGGAAAACATGCCCGCTGAAAGCTGGCTGATTTCGCCCAAAATGGACTTTACGAGCGTTGATAGCGCGTATGTAAGCTTCGACTACATCTTGCGCTACGCCAATGCTTCGGAACTCGAAAGCCATTATCAGGTGCTCGTGAGCAAGGACTTCAATGGTGTGCCCACGCAAGCCAACTGGACGGCTCTCCCCTTCAAGGCCGAACAGGGTACTGACTGGGATACTTGGTACAACACGGGTAAACTCAGCATTCCGGCTGAAATGATGAAGCAGCCCGGTGTAACGGTAGCACTCCGTTACAAAACAACCAAGAAGGCCGCAACCTGGGAAGTGAAGAACTTCAAGGTGATGAAGGGCAATGGCGAAGAGAACCCCGGTGGAGGTGAAGGCGGCGACAAGCCCGTTGAACCTACGGGAAAGAACCTGCTTGAAAATGCCGGTTTTGAGGATTGGACCGATGGTGTGCCCAACGCATGGAAGTCGACCAACTCAGCCAGCAACGCTACACTGACGCAGAGCACCACGGCACGCAACGGCAAGTTCGCTTTGGCAGTCGAAGGCAATGAAGCACAGAACAAGCGCCTTGCTTCGAAGGAATACACCCTCAAGGCCGGTACCTACACCTTCACTCTTAATGTCAAGGGCGATGGTCAGGTACGTTTGGGCTATGCCATTGTCGAAGCTGATGGTTCGATTGCCGGTGGCGACAGCTATAAGTATGGTTCCTACACCTCAACCACGGCCGGCGACTGGACCGAAGCGTCGTACACCTTTACGCTCACCGAGCAAACCAAGGTGAACCTCGTAATGATGAACCCCAAAACCACTTCGTACGCCACAGCTTCTGAAAAGCTCGTCGACGATGCTTCGCTCGTAACTAGCGATGGCGGTATCGTTGAAGGCGGCGACCAAGGTGGTGACCAAGGTGGTGATAAACCCGAAGTTCCCCAAGCTGGCAACTTGCTTGAAAATGCCGGTTTCGAACTCTGGACGGGCGATGCCCCCATGGCATGGAAGTCGACCAACACGGCTAGCAACGCCAAGCTCACGCAGAGCACCGAAGCTCGCAGCGGAAAATCGGCCGTATCCGTAGGTTTCGATGAAAAGCAGAATAAACGCCTTGCTTCGAAAGAATATGTGCTCAAGGCCGGTACCTACATTTTTACCCTTTATGTAAAGGGCGACGGACAGGTACGTTTGGGCTATGCCATTGTGGAAGCTAACGGTTCGATTGCCGGTGGCGACAGCTATAAGTATGGCTCCTACACTTCAACCACGGCTGGCGAATGGACCAAGGTAACTTATGAGTTTACGCTCACCGAGCAAACCAAGGTGAACCTTGTGATGATGAACCCCAAAACCACTTCGTACGCCACAGCTTCTGAAAAGCTCGTTGACGATGCTTCGCTCACCACAACCGATGGTGGCATCGTAGGCTAATCATCTACGCTGCACATGGCAGCTTAGATTCAAACAGCATCTACTTCTTTTTTAAAAAACGACTACCGTTGTCGCAAGCAACATTTCCAGGCAGCACGCAGTTCGTGCAGGATAGGAAAGCAGCGCGACAACGGTAGTTTTTTCGCTCAATAAAAAAACAATGAAAACGAACAGACTCTCTCTCTTTAGCCGCCTGGGTGTGGTAGCCACACTTGCCCTGCTTGCAGCCTGTGGTGGCGACGACTACATACAGTTTGGCGAAGAAAACGGACAGGGTAGTGGAGGAGTAGTAGTAACCCCCTCGCGCAACATTACCTCGCGCATGGAAACCCCCGAAGTAAAAACCGATGGCACTACGCAGCTCGTGCAGCACAGCACCACCACATCGGGCGGACGCGAGGTTATGGCCTACTGTTTAGAATACGACAAACGCCAACACCATTCGCGTTGGGTAGCCTTCCGTTTCGATGGCGACACCCGCGCCCGCAATGTGTCGCGCTCCGACGAACCTTTTGCCGACGACCCCAAACTCAGTGCCGACCTCCACATCGGCAGTCGCGGCTTTGGTAGCGGCTACGACCGCGGCCACCTTTGCGCCTCGGCCGACCGCCTTTACTCGCGCGAGGCCAACGAACTCACCTTTTACATGAGCAACATGTCGCCGCAGATGAGTGCCTTCAACCAAGGCTATTGGGTAACGCTCGAAGGGCTGGTACAAAAACTCGGACGCAATGTCTCCTTTGCCGACACCCTTTATGTAGTCAAAGGCGGAACCGTAGCCGAAAATCAAGTTAAAACCCACCTGACGCGCCCCAACGGCACGCGTGTGGCTGTGCCCAAGTATTACTACATGGCCTTGCTCAAGGTAAAAAATGGCGTTTATTCATCGGTAGCTTTCTGGATGGAGCATAAAAACTATGGTTACACTTACAAGAACCCCGCTCCCCTGACCGAAATCAAAAAGCACGCCTGCACCGTCAACAGCCTGGAGCAGAAAACGGGCATCAACTTCTTCCCGAACTTGCCCAACAACGTTGAAGAAAGCGTCGAAGACCAACTCATTACCTCCAACTGGGGCATGCAGTAAGTTGTGACGCAAATACTAACCATCATATTTAGCAATTATCCGCAAGCAAGAGGGGCCACAATCGGCCGACTCTTGCTGCAGATAATGCGGAAAAGAATGAATCAACATGTCACACAGAATTGCTTAAAGTTTCTTGGGATTTTTACTCCAGCGATACACGATATGAAGCAGCAAGAACCATAAAAGGAGTCTGTAATTCACCATAAATCAATCAAATTATAAATCCTTGGTGCCGTATAGCCTTTTTCCCGACAAACGATACAAATCACAATAACCATTTACAGGCAACCATAATTAGTTACCACATAATGCCCACCTACTTATAGCCGCAGGTAACATAGCAAGTGCCGATAAGCTACGCATCAAGGGTTTCAGACAGGCCTACCTGCCTTACTTTCTGTTGTTGCAAAATGTCAAAGAACGCTGGATTACTAAAGGAGTAATTTTGTTTTTTCATATATCAAACTGAGGTGCAGCCTGATTTAGCCGAAGGCAAAGATACAATTCCAACCCTCCAAAATCCAAATTTTTTTGGCACCTGATATCGCAGTTCCATTTTTGAGGACTGCAAAAATCAACCCGAAAAGCCTTTGTTTACAGGCATTTCAGAACGTTTTTTAAGCACGAAAAAAAATGAAATTGGGATATTCTATTTTGGACTATCCCGATTATCAAAACGTGCGACACACCAGCACTTTACCCTCACAATTTCTACGAATCCATTTCTTGAATAGGATGTATTTCATATATTTCAATGCAAATGTGATATTGAAGTCGTCTAAACTTTTCTGACGAAGATTGAATTTCATAAAAGTTCAGACGACTTCAGTATTTACGGGCGTAAAATCAATGTTTCTTCGGTTTTCGATCCAAACGGTAAGTAAGATGAAGCATGTAGTAATTGGGAAGCATGCGCATCCACGTTTCGCTTCGTCCCTGCGCATTGACCGAATAAACCGTTCCGGAGCGTTGGTTCAGCATGTCGAGTCCTTCAAGTTTAATCGTCATGCGACCATTCATCAGCGACTGCGTAATCGAGGCATTGAGCAAAAATTCGTCCTGGTTCATCATGGACGAGGCATAACCACGACGGCTGTCCATGCGAGCTTCCAGTTCGAAAGTCGTTTTCCACGAGCGAATGGTGTGTTGCCCGGTGACGCCGTAAGTATAGTCGAAGGCATTGATAGACTGCTGTTGAGCATGGTGTCCCCAAGTTCGACGCCATGTTACGGCCCCTTGCAACGTCAATTTGGTGGCTCGGGCCGAATAGCTAAGTTTGAATGCCTCTTTGGGCATCACGTTTTCCACCTTATTGAGTTGCGCTTCATGCATCCCGCTCAAAGAAGCATAATCCACCGAATGAAAAGCCTGTGCACTCAGGGTGTTTTCGAACCGCCATTCCCTACGTTTACCCAATGTCTGGGTAAGATAGAGTGAAGTGTTCCACATCCAGTTTCCCTTAACATTCTCGGGCCGGTAAGTGTAGACACTGCTGGTCGGGTTATAAGTAAATCCCTGTGCCACGGCACGAAGCTGATAGTTGAAATCCGACTTCAGTTCCATGTAATTCAGACGTAGCTTTTTGTCTTTGCCCATGTACCACTTCCACCTACCATCAGCTTTAACTACCCGGTTATTGTCGAGCGAAGGATTACCTTCGTACACAAAGAACGGATTACGCGCATCGCGATAAGGCATGCGGTTTCTCAATCCGGCATACGACCCTTCGTAACCAAGTCCTAAACTAAAATACTCATTGCTGACACTCACCCTTGGATTCACCGTAAAGTAGCGGTCGTGTACCAAGGTGTCGATGGTGTGTCGGGCATAGTCCATACGCTCCTTACGCACGTAAAAAGGCAGAATAAGGTGAAAATCGACTTTACGCTTTGGGTTGCGAAGCAGACGCAAATCGAACTTCACCTCAGCCTCTTGCGTGCGTTGGTCGCGAAATTCGCTGTTGTCAGCGTCGAACGCCCGAAGTAACATTTCGCGGTTCGACGGAATGAGGTCAAGCCGAATGCTATCCTCGGCTCCCCAACCTTCAAGCCTGCTCAACAGAAATATGTCGTCGTCCATACGTTCGCTGTATAATCTGTAGCGCGTATCAATGCCGAGTACCAATCCTCCCTTGATGTGCTGTGAAAAGTTGAGTTTAGGTTCGAAATGATACCTTGTTACCGAGTTTTTTCCGTAATCATGGCGGTAGTCGGTCAATACCTCCTCCCGAAGCGAGGAAGTTCGGCTAAACATCTCCATTTCCGCATGTTTGTAGCTTCCATTGAGTTGAAGGCTAAGCCCTTTTACTTTGGGAATAAACCATTGTAGTTGCGCAAAGTCCAGCCCGTATTCCTTACCGTCGTTCATCGTTTGGCTTTGCTGTGCAGTTGTTGTATGCTCACTATCGGCCGACCGAAGTTGGTTTTTCAAATGGGCAGATGCAGTGTTTAAGGGGTCAGCAGTATGCTGACTGCCGTACCACTGTTTGGCATCAGTTTGTCCGTTTCCCCAATTTTGTTTAAAGGTCGCTTGAATTTCGCCTTGTAGTTGCCATGGCAGGACGTGAAATTTCTCTTTCACTTCGGCATACCGTTCATGGGTCAGTGAGTGCGCCGTTTGTCTGTTAAATGAATGTAGCGCAGAAGGAAGGAACATTTCGTTAAAGTAACGATGCTCCTGTTTGTTCTGTCGCATGTCGTAGTAAAATTCCGTATCCGAAGAGAAGCGCGCATATCCTCCGTTTCCACGTTTTTTCGACTGGTAACTCAGGCTGAATCCGGCCCCCTTGCGTTTATCGGGCATTACGCCCCAACTGCTGCTTGTAGCTCCCCAGTTTCCCCACATGGTTCGCGTTTCGTCGTTGATGTTGTTAAAGTTCACAAAGCCTCCGACGGTCAGCGTTTTGGTTAGCAGGAACCCGAATATTTTACCGAGGTAACGCTCGCGCGTACCGGCAGCAATGTCGCCATTCACCGAATAGCCCATTGAGTATTCGTCCTTCAGTGAAATGTCCATCACATATTTTTTCGGTGCATTTTCATTTTGAGCCAGCACAGCCGAGAGCGGCAACCGTTCGAATACCTTGAGTTCCTTCACGGTGTAATAGGGCAAATTTTCGAGTAGGATACGCTGATTTCCGCCAAAAAGACTGCGTGCACTGAGTGTTATTTCATCCAACTTACGTCCACGGATAAAAATTTCGCCGTCGGCATTGATTGTAGCCCCGGGCAGTTGCTCAATGAGGTTTGCAAGCATCGAACCATCGGGCATTTCGAAGGCGCGTGCATCATAAACCAGCGTGTCGCCCCGCATTTTAAGTTTAATACGTGTGGGACGAATCACGGCCTCGCCCAACTGTTGCACACGGGCACTCCGGTGCATTTGAACAAGTCGTGGCACGCTTACCACCCTCTCGCCCGCACGCACTGAAAAGGGTTGCCACACATCGGCATACCCCTCCTTCGATGCACGCAGCAAGTAGTTGCCGGGCGAAGCCACGGTGTATATATTGAAAAGGCTACTGTCGTTGTGGATTTGAATATTTTCGGTTCGGTAAGTTTCAACTTCAATGCTATCTGCCGTGAAAATTTGCAGATGGCAATCTTTCATGCCTCGCTTAAAAAAGGTTTCTTGAATATGCCCTATAACAATCAGACTGTCTTGAGCACAAACTCGTTGAGCAATCAGGCTGCAAAATAATAATAATAATAGAATAGGATTGACTCTGCTCATTTGCACTTGTTTTGATTATGAAGTAGCTAAGAGGCCGTAGTATTTAAGCATATTACGGTCTCTCTAAGTGTTAAAAAATCAGAGGTTGCATTTACTAAATATAGTCACACGTAAGTTCTTTTTTGTTATAACTGACATAAACCCACTTACAAGTGCCAATATTTACACCACCGGTGACTACCACAGCACATTTTTGTCCTTCAACAAGACAATAATCAGCTATAAATTCACCTCCGTTAATCTGTGCCATTTCTTCGCGCGAAAGCGAAGCCATGCTCTTCACCGAAAAACTTTTAAGCTTTTTCATGGTTGAAAATACTTTATAGGTTCAACAATACACACTGCCTCTTCCGCAAACCCTGCGTTCGCTCCCTGTAGCGTAGTGCTTCGGCTACAGCATTTCTATTGAAATTCATGCTATAAAATGCCAAATCTTCGTGATTCATTCAACCTACCTTCGTCGAATTTGGATTAACTTGTCTAACAGCACACCTTCATGTATGGTAACTATGCCAGAAACTTTGGTTTGTTGTATCACTTTTGTACATGATTCCGATTGAAACAATGCTTGCTTATGCCCGGTTACTTTATCCTCGATAATCTTTACCAAATTAAATGGCACAAATCGTCCGTTCAGCCTTACATCTATGCTTCGTAATTGGTCGTCAGTTACAGATCGTGGTAAAGTGTCGGCAATAGCTTGAAGAGGGCGTGGTGAAACCTGCTGTTCGT
>ERZ791610.1021-NODE-1021-length-12873-cov-20.720471_pt1 | contig 12873 bp, 9 predicted proteins | sample MGYA00510061_ERZ791610 | MGnify/ENA primary metagenome ERZ791610 (study PRJEB30046, sample SAMN00791922) | human gut metagenome | study: EMG produced TPA metagenomics assembly of the A metagenome-wide association study of gut microbiota in type 2... | reverse complement strand
CCTTTATGTATCGGGATTTCCAAAGCAGAAACGTGATGATAAAGGATGGAGCACCCTGGTTCATTGATTTCCAGGGAGGACGTAAAGGACCGTTTTTCTATGATATAGCCTCTTTCTTATGGCAGGCTAAAGCTAAATTTCCCGAAACTCTGCGCAACGAACTGCTGGAAGAATATATAAATGCCCTCTCCAAATACAAACCTGTAGACCGCGATTATTTCTTTAGCCAGCTGCGTCACTTCGTACTCTTCCGTACTTTGCAGGTATTGGGAGCTTACGGTTTCCGTGGCTATTTCGAAAAGAAACCACATTTCATCCAAAGTGTACCATATGCCATCGAGAACCTGAGGCAATTACTTCATAATGAATATCCCGAATATCCCTATTTATGCTTCGTACTAAGGGAACTTACCGAACTGAAGCAGTTCAAGGATGATTTGAAGAAACGGCAACTCACAGTAAAAGTCATGAGTTTCGCCTATAAGAAAGGCATCCCCGATGATCCGACAGGCAATGGTGGCGGTTATGTCTTCGATTGCCGTGCCGTAAATAATCCCGGTAAATATGAACGTTATAAACCTTTCACCGGACTGGATGAACCGATCATTCGTTTTCTGGAAGAAGACGGTGAAATATTCCCATTCTTGGATGCTGCTTATTCTTTAGTGGATGCCTCAGTAAAAAGATACATGGAACGAGGTTTCAGCAATCTGTCTGTATGCTTCGGCTGTACAGGCGGACAACACCGTTCTGTTTATTCAGCGCAACATATGGCAGAACATATCAATAAAAAATTCGGCGTAAAAGTAGAACTCATACACCGTGAACAGAATATAGAACAAACATTTGAAAGAACATTATGAAAGCAATGATTTTTGCCGCCGGACTAGGCAGCCGACTTAAACCTATAACAGACACCCGTCCCAAAGCTTTAGTAACGGTAGGTGGAAAAACCATGTTAGAGCACATCATCTTAAAACTGAAAGCAGCAGGATTTGATGAAATAGTAATCAATGTACACCACTTTTCCAATCAGATTCTCGCTTTTCTGGAAGCTAACCAGAACTTTGGGGTCAATATACAAATCTCGGACGAAACAGACTGCCTACTTGATACGGGCGGCGGTTTGGAAAGAGCATACTACTTATTACACCATCCTGAGGATATGTTTACCAAAGAAGGCGAAACCCCGTATGAACTGATATTCGAAAATCTGATGAAAGGAATGGATGAGGAAGAAATAATCGAAAGAGCCTTAGGAGTTATGCGGAAAGAATGCTACTTGCTCCACAATGTAGATATCCTTTCCAATTGCGATTTTGAAAGTCTTATGTATTATCATCAGAATAGTTCTAACATCAATGCCACCCTTTTAGTCAGCCAACGCAAGACCTCCCGTTATCTGTTGTTTAATGACGACAATCTGTTACGTGGCTGGGTCAATAAAGACACCATGGAAACCAAACCGGCAGGACTCCGGTATAAAGAAGGGGAATATCGGGAATACGCCTATAGTGGGATACAAGTGACTACTCCTAAAATTTTAAATCTCCTTCCCAGAGGAAAATATTCCATTATTGATTTCTATCTCTCCATATGTCACAGAGTCGACATCCAGTGCTATGTAGAAGATGATTTGCAATTGCTTGATATCGGTAAACCGGAAAACCTGGAAAAAGCGGAAGAGTTTCTCAATAAATTATACCAGTCCTAGAAATATATCCATAACATAAAACAGTATCACACCTAAAATAATGGGGTATTTTAGGTGTGATACTGTTTTGTTTGCTAGCAAATAGCTTCTTATTCTTTCGGATAAAATGGGCAGATAAAAAAAAGTCGTAACTTTATGAAGTGCCCCCCAAAAAAAGTTTTGTGTCTAACTTTTGGGGGGCACTTCATTATGACCAAAGGTTCAATTTATTTTTCTGAGCTTCTTCCAAAGATACCGTTTTTACCTGCTTGGCACTGTTTTTCAGACGAAGATCCTCATATTCTTTGTTCAGCCTTTCCACAAACTCAGAAGAAGATTCCGGATTCAGCAAACGGGCGGCTACCAAGGCATTCTGTGAAGCATCTTTCATGTGAATGACCGGACCTCCATAAACAGGTGCTATTTTCAAGGCAGTATGCAGCTTGGAAGTAGTGGCTCCTCCAATCATAATGGGAATGTCCAGCCCCGCACGCTTTAACTCTACAGCCACATGCGCCATTTCTTCCAATGATGGAGTAATCAGCCCGCTTAATCCTATTATATCCACCTTTTCCTCTATAGCCTTCCTGACTATCATTTCGGCAGGAACCATCACACCAAGATCTATAATTTCATAATTATTACAAGCCATGACCACTGATACGATATTCTTCCCAATATCATGCACATCCCCTTTTACGGTAGCCATCAATACTTTTCCTGCACTGCGGACACCTTCCTGTTTGTCGGCCTCAATAAGCGGCTGCAAAATCGCTACCGCCTTTTTCATGGTACGGGCAGTCTTCACAACTTGCGGTAAAAACATTTTCCCTGCTCCAAACAATTCTCCGACTTTATTCATACCTTCCATTAGCGGACCCTCAATAATATCCACTGCTTTAGGATACAGTTTAACCGCTTCTGCCAAATCCTCTTCCAAATGATCGCCAATGCCTTTTATCAAGGCATACTGAAGCCGTTTCTCTATCATCGGTTCCTCACGCCACACATCCTGTTTCACCGCTTCTGTTCCGGTCGACGTTCTTTTCAAGGCCTCAGCAATCTCTATCAAACGTTCGGCAGCATCGGGCCTACGGTTTAAGACCACATCCTCTATCCGTTCCAGTACATCAGCAGGAATATCCGTATAAAGCACCGAAGCAGCAGGATTTACAATACCCATATCCATACCTTGACGGATAGCGTGATAAAGAAACACGGCATGCATCGCCTCACGGATATAGTTATTTCCACGGAAGGAGAACGACAGGTTGCTCACGCCACCACTGACGTGTGCACCGGGCAAATTCTTTTTGATCCATCCGGTAGCCTTGATAAAATCCACCGCATAATTATCATGTTCCTCAATACCGGTAGCCACAGCCAGTACATTAGGGTCGAAAATGATATCATGAGGATTAAAATCCACCTGTTCTGTCAATATTTTATAAGCACGGGCACAGACTTCAATCTTACGTTCAAAAGTATCTGCCTGTCCTTTTTCATCGAAAGCCATCACTACAACGGCAGCTCCCAGTTTTTTTATCAGACGGGCATGTTCTATAAATTTCTCCTCCCCTTCCTTCAAAGAAATAGAATTGACAATGGACTTTCCTTGCAGGCATTTCAGTCCGACCTCAATGACTTCCCACTTGGAAGAGTCAATCATGACAGGTACACGGGCTATGTCGGGTTCGGACATGACCAGATTCAAGAAAGTAGTCATCTCCTCCCGGGCATCCAGCAAACCGTCATCCATATTTACATCAATCACCAAAGCACCATCTTCCACCTGCTTGCGAGCGATACTTAGCGCTTCCTCATATTTCTTTTCATTGATTAAACGGAGGAACTTACGGGATCCGGCCACATTGCACCGTTCGCCTACATTAATAAAATTCATTTCGGGAGTCTGCTCCAACAGCTCCAACCCGGAAAGCCACAGCCTCTCAGGAGTGGTGGCAGGGATATGAGGAGATACCCAGACAGAACCGGAAACGATCAATTCCTGATATTTTGCAATATATTCCTCCGTTGTACCACAACAACCACCGATAATGTTTACTAATCCTTCATCGATATATTCCTTCACTTCTGAAGCCATTTCCTCCGGAGTCTGGTCATACTGTCCCAAACTGTTAGGAAGTCCGGCATTGGGATAGGCACTTATATAATAAGGTGCCCGTGCAGCCAGCCCTTCCAGAAAAGGTTTCAATTGTTTCGCTCCGAACGAGCAGTTCAGGCCGATAGAAAAAATAGGCGCATGCTGTACGGATGCCAGAAAAGCATCCAATGTTTGCCCCGAAAGAGTACGTCCTGCAATATCCGAAACAGTAACAGAAAGCATAAGAGGAACCTCACGCCCTATCTTCTTCATTGCCGTTTCCGCAGCATAAATGGCCGCTTTGGCATTCAGGGAATCGAAAATGGTTTCTATCAGAAGCGCATCCACTCCTCCTTCCAGCAAAGCTTCCATTTGTTCCTGATAGGCAGCGGCCAGTTCATCGTATGTCAAAGCACGCAAGGCCGGATTATTGACATCCGGGCTCATGGAACAAGTTTTGTTGGTAGGACCTACCGAACCTGCTACAAATCTAGGTTTATGAGGGGTCTTCGCGGTATATTCGTCAGCCATTTCGCGAGCAAGTCCGGCAGCGGCCAGATTAATCTCACGGCACAAATCCTGCATATGATAATCTGCCATCGAAACCCGTTGGGCATTGAACGTATTTGTTTCAATAATATCAGCCCCTGCTTCCAGATATTTATGGTGGATATCCTTTATCACATCAGGGCGGGTAAGACAAAGTAAGTCATTATTGCCCTTCATCTGTCCGGGCATCTCAGCAAAACGCTCCCCCCGGAAATCCTGTTCAGACAAATTATACCTTTGTATCATAGTCCCCATTGCACCATCAAGAATGAGAACTCTCTCGTCAATTAGTTGTTTTAATGTAGCCATAAGTCTATTTTTGGGGTACGGATAACACGGATTTCACTTACCTTTTAAACATACGGTCCATTTCGCGACGGTCGTCCTTCTCTTTCAATGACTCGCGCTTATCATATTGTTTCTTACCTTTAGCCAATGCGACAACCAGCTTCGCCAGTCCTTTCTCATTAATAAACAGACGGACAGGGACAATCGTAAAACCGGGGTTCTTTCCGGCTTCTTCCAATTTCCGCAGTTCTTTCTTATTCAACAACAATTTACGTTCGCGATGGGCAGAATGGTTATTGTATGAGCCGTAAAAGTATTCGGCTATGTGCATATTCTTCACCCACAACTCGCCTTGCACAAAATAACAATAGGTATCTACCAGACTGGCTTTGCCCAAACGGATGGACTTTATCTCGGTTCCCGTGAGCACGATACCTGCCGTGTACGTATCGATAAATTCATAATCGAACGATGCACGCTTATTCTTTATATTAATAGGAGTCGGTTTCATTAATTTAAAATAACAGATAACTCATTAAACACAGCGGCAATCAATGCCGGACAAACAATTATAATAACTGAAGCAATCAGGGTGTATCGTGTCAGTTTCTCTTCATTTACCTTCATCAGGGTACGTGCCCCCTCGAACACCACGAATATAGTATAAAATTGCAATATCCAATGGAGAATGGAAATAGAGAACAACCCACTGACAATATCGAGCACAAAAGTCACTACCATAGAATAACCTACAAACTGCTGATTTAGTTCATACTGGTCTTCACGTCCTAACAGTTTCTTGCCCAACTGGTCTATGGCGTATGCCGCCAAAAAATATCCTCCAAACAAGGATACAAATATAGCACAACATCGTGTCATTGCTATCTGGAAAGCAGCGACCCCTGCCGTATTCCCAATGAATGTACCTATAAAAACGGACAATCCGCATAAACCTATCATGGGATAAACAAATGCTCCCAGCACTTTACGCCTATCCTCTTCCTTGCCAATTTCCTCCCATGCTTTTGCCGGAGATGAAATCAGCGATATTACTCGCTTAAATAAATCTTTGTAATTCAATGCCTAATCTATTTACCTCAGTTCAACTTCAATGAAATGCAAAGGTAATTAATTCACTGGAATAAACGAATAAAAAAACGCATACTTCTCTTGGGGGAATCAAAAAAATAAGCCTACTTTTATTATAGATTCAGACTTTCTTTATTTGATTCGAAGATTATTTCATCTCATAATAATACATTTAGAGAAATTCTTCTATACCTTAATTCAAAAGAAAGATAACTTCCGGAGAATATATGCTTATCTTTCGATATATTCAACCAGTGATATTCTAAATTCATTAGGTCAAAATAAAAATTTCGCATCCCAAAACTTTCCCATCGGCACAGCTGTTACAGAAATTATGCACGATGCGAAATTAAAATCAAAGTATTATGGATGACAAAGAAAAAAATGCAGAAGTGGCAAAAGCCATAAAATTACCAGACTTGGCATCTTACATGCAAGTAGTAATCAAACAGTTGGAAATAGACAAAAAATGGTCAGCAGTACATACATATACTTATACACTGAAATCCGTTACGGAGTTTTACGGAGGAAAAGAAACACCTGTGCCAATAGATGAAACTTTCACGTCTGGCAGGTTAAAAGAGTATGAGGAATGGATGAGACTGGAAGGAACAAGAAACAGAAAGACCGACAAGAAAAGGTCAGATAGAAAAAATGGAGTACCGAAAGGGCTGAGTTTGAATACCATATCAACCTATATGCGAACCCTGAAAGCTGTATATAACCGACTTGCCGATAAAAAAATACTGCCTTATAACCCGAAGCTATTCGATAATGTATACACAAAGGTAGAATCACAGACCAAACGAGCACTGGATACAAAACAAATGAATACACTACTGCACACCGATATAGAAAAACTGCCCAAAGAGATGCGATGTGCATTGGCATATTTCTTACTAATGTTTCTATTCCGGGGAATGCCATTCATTGACCTTGCCCATCTACGAAAACAAGATGTGAAAGGAAAATATATTGTATATAGCCGTCACAAAACAGGACGACAGATAACAGTGCGCATTCCTAAAGAAGCAATAAAACTGATAGAGAAATTCAAGAATATGAATTCTGATTCCATTTATCTATTTCCGATTCTAGACAAAAAAAACGCAGCAAAGGAACAGAGTCAGAAAAATGGAAAAATAAAAAAAGATAAAGAGCTATATATGAACTATCTCCGAGTACTGCGCAACTTCAACTTGAAGCTAGAAAAAATAGCGACATTGTTACTGCCTGATGTAAAGCTCAGTTCATACACGCCGCGCCATACATGGGCGACATTAGCATTTCATGCAGGAGTAAATATCGGTATTATCTGCAAGGCATTGGGACACTCTTCCATTAAGGTGACAGAAACTTACTTGAAACCATTTGAAAACGAAAAGGTAGATACGGCCAATGACGAACTGATAACCTCGGTAGTAGCACATAATGGAGAAAAGGAAGTGGCATGAGGAATATCATATGACAGCCATTCAAATAAAAGAAGAATTACTTACCAAGTAATGGATGATTACTTTCACAAAGTAGGGAATATTTCCTCATAAATCCAAAGAAAAAGCTTATAAATCTGTATTAATCCACTAAATTTTATTCAATTATAGAAAAACACATAAGCACAAGCACAATATTGCATCTGTCAGTACTTTAACTAATTTACAAAATTACACGACGCCTCTTTCCATTTTTGACATCTCAAAAACGGAATCATATTTCTTACATCTTTTTCTATCCGACGAAATGTTTTTTCTTATTAAATACGGAATAAGAAAACGCTTTTCCTCACCCTGTGAGAAAAATATAAGCTATTACTTGGTAAGTAATGACTTAACAAAGTAAGTTTATCATGTTATCCGTATATACACGTGCACAAATAGCCATCGCCGTACTGCATGACCTTTCTTTTAGCAAAGTTCTGCAACCGGTCAAATTCCTCCTTCAAAACGAAGAATGGAAAGATTTACTTAATAAGCTGGAAAAAGTACAACTCATCCGCCTTTTACCAAGCAAAGAGACAGGAATCCTTTTCTCACATGAATTTAGTCGCCCATTATTGCAAATATCCCTATTGAACGTACTTCAAGCCATAAATATAGCCACTTATCGTTATACATCCGTTTCTAGGAATTACCATACACTGGTGTGGCTACTCAAACACAAGGCAAAGAAAGGAGGTGCAAAATGAGAATATCCCCGACATTATATATCCTTTACCTTTTTGTTTTCTTGTTAGTTGCCTGTAACCGACGCGAACTGACTTATTCGCCCGAAGCAACAATAACAATCAGTGCCGATTGGAGTCAGTCAGGACTGAATGAAAAAGAGCAGGATTATGGTGCTACCGCCATATTCTACCCTACCGATGGCAGCACTCCTTTTGTAGCACTGATGGGTGACCGCACATACAAGACCCTATGCTTGAAAGAAGGATGTTACAACGTCGTCCTTTTCAACCGTTCATTCGATGATTTTGGTAACCTCTGTTTCAGAGGAGAAGAAAACTACCAGACGCTAGAAGCCTATGTAAAGAAGATGGAAATAAGGAACGAATCATCCTCTGAAAGAATTATTATGGAAAGTCCTGACGAACTTGCCGCTGATTATATCGAAGGCTTTGAAGTGACTTTTGATATGCCGGAAAACTATTCATCAGCCATTACCCAACAAAGTAACCGAAATTCCACCAGGAACGAAAATAGTTGTCACTTACGCTTCACCCCCAAAAAACTGACTCAAAAAATAACGGTTAAAATCCGTATCAAAGGAATGAACAACATACGAAAAGCTACCTGCACATTAGACGGCATTGCAGAATCCATATTTCTCGTTTCGAGACAAAATTCGGAAAAGACAGTAACACAAGTGCTACGCTTAAGCAATCCCGTTTATGATTCCGGCTCGGTAACAGAAGGAACGCTGAGCACTACTATTAGTGTGTTCGGCTTCGATGTAGAGATTCCACACAACCTACATCTGAAAGCAAAGTTAGTAGACGGGAAGACCATATTTGAAGAAAGTTTTAACGATTTGGCAATAAGACGGTTGGATGAAGAAGACGGAACTATGAGCGTTTTTATTGACATGGCATGTGAAAAGACCGTGCCGAATGTAAAAACAGAAGGTAGCTCAGGATTTGACGCTGATGTAGATAAATGGAACGATGAAGTGAACAGCGATATAGATATATGACAGATATGGGTAGTTATAATATTAATTTTAAAAAAAGTAGAAAATGGAAGTGAAAAGTTTATTGATGGTGATGGCAACACTGACTATAGCTGGTTGCTCACAGAATGAAATGACAGAAATGAATCCGGATACGAACCGGACAATCGGGTTGGACGTATATACGGAAGTACAGACCAGAGGAACGGAAACTACAACGTCCACATTGAAAGCAAATGCCGGTTTCGGTATTTTTGCCTATCAGACAAGCAGTGCGGGATGGAATAGTGAAAAAGGAAACACAACACCTAATTTCATGTACAATGAACATGCTACATGGACTTCTGATAGTTGGGGATATACTAATTTACGTTTTTGGCCAATAGATGATAAGAAAATAACATTCTTTGCTTATGCGCCTTATGAATCCAAACCGGAAGTTGGAACAGACCAAAAAATAGCCTTATCAGGACAGAATGCCAAAGGCGCTCCGACAATCACCTTTGAGGTAAAGACTTCTAATAACTGGAAAGATATGATAGATTTGGTAACAGACTGCCATGCTGCCATACAAGACCAAACTAGTGAAAGTAATAAGGGGACGGTTCAGTTCAAGTTTAGTCACGTACTTACCCAAATAGCCAATATCAAGGTGAAGCCAGATGTGAACTTAGGTACTGATACCAAAATTTTTGTAACGGGATTAAAGTTAGATCCTGGAAGTACAACACTTTATAACAAGGCTGTTTATAAATTCGATAACGACACTTGGGAAGCCATATCTCCTGACGCATCTTATTTTTCAACAGAACAAGACCTGAGTGATTTTTTAAATAAAACAACCACCGACCAATGGGGATATAATAAAAGTTCTATCAATGTAAGTGATGACCAGAATGCAACCGCGTTATTCTCAGATACAGAAGCTCTTTACTTTATTCCGGTAAATAACAAAAACGGTACCACCAACGCAGGTGACTTAAAACTGAAAATCAATTATGACATCGTAACCAAAGTGACCGACACAAGTAATCTGACAAGTACCATAACAAACAAAGAAGTTTTACTACCGAAAAATACGTTCAAGAAAGGAACGAAACATACCTACGTATTGACTATCAAGATGAATGCCATTAAGATTACGGTGGAGGATAATATGGAAGGTTGGACTGATGATAGCGACTCTGATATTAATGTAGAGAAATAATTTCCTTTTGCAGCCAAAACATGATACATACTGGCTATGGAAAGAAAACAGACCGGACAGGGTTGAATGTTTCTTCCCTGTCACTACGGTCAAAAAAGCACGGACGTACAATAAAATAGAAAAAGAAGCATGAATCGAAAAACAGAAAGCATAAGGGTGAAACAATTGTATGGCATTTTCCTTGCTGCAACTTTGTTATTGGGAGCTTGTACCCAGGAAGAAGGTACGAACGAATTTCCCCAAGAAAATATCCCTATCAGCTTTTCAGGAAACGTTCCGGTAATGAGATCTGTTAAAGAGTATACCACAACAAGTGATCTTGAGACTATCGGTGTGTTTGCCTACTTCACACACGGAAATTTCAATGAAGATGCCGCAACACCGAATTTCATGTATAACCAGCTTGTTGGTAAACAAACAGACGGCACATGGTCTTATAGTCCGGTCAAGTTCTGGCCGGACAATTCAACAACAGATAAAATCAGTTTTTTTGCTTATGCTCCTTATATAAATGAAACAGCAGGTAGCAACTTTTTCGTTCAAGACAAAGAGAGTTCAAATGGATCTCCGATGTTGAGTTATACCGTTCCCACAGCCGAAAACAAACAGATAGATTTTCTCGCTGCAACTCCGGTAATGAATCAAAACAATGGCAATGTAAGTTTTAAACTGCGCCATACACTAACCAAGATCAATGTTTATGTAAAAAGTAATGATGATACAGAGGGAAAGTCCGTAACCTTTTTCTCCATTACGGGAATAAAAAGCGGAATACTGACCTATCATGCTCCTACAACTGATAGCGACAAAGGCTGGCTGTGGGCATTTCCATCACCTGACAAGAAAGAAACTTTTACCGCTGACATAACCAATTTTCCTGTACCGAATACTATTGCGGAAGAAAAGAAATTGTTAGCTACTTTTTTCCTGCTTCCTGCCGGAAAAGGAAGTCAGTTCAGCATCACTTATCAATATGCGGCAAAAGACGGAAATAATAATGCCATTACTCAAGCTATCCACATAGAAAATCAATCTTTACCTTCTACTGACACTTGGAATCCGGGAGCTTCTGTAAGTTATACCATCGGTATCTCAAGAAAAACTATTTCCGTGATGTCAGAAAATGATATCGCATCATGGGAAGGAGGCACGGATTCTGAAACGGTAAATGGAACAGAAGAGAAACAGATAACGAATTAATGGGACAAATAAAAATCAGCCTTGTACCAAGGTGCTAATTTTAAACAAGATAATAACAAAGAAAAATGAAATCTTTCACTGGCATAATCTTTTGGAGCATCCTCTTGATTTGTAGTGCATGCACCGACGAAAATGAAACAAATAATGGAAAAAGAACGGACTGCTACAATGGAACTCCTCTCACTGTTCGAGCTACAGCAACCGGGTTTGAAAACGTTCCCGGTTCCGAAAAGCCTTCCACACGTGCTTCTGTGACAGATGAACATCTTAAAACAGAATTTGTAGACGGTGATTCTATTGGTATATTCTCCATAAAAGATGGCACAATAGTAGATGACATTAACAATATCCCATTGGTTTATAACCTGTCAAATGATAGTTGGAATCCGGTTGAAAACAGCAAGACACTCTATTGGTATGATGGAGCGAGTTACATCGCATACTATCCATATAGGAAGAATATCACACTAGATGTTTCAAAGGATACAAATGAAGCTATTGCTTCGTTGACCGGAAATGAGAAACTGCAACCTTCGAAAGATCAGTCCACAAAAGAAAAGCATACTGTGAGCGACCTGCTGATTGCTACCGGCGTACCTGCTACCGGCAATTCTTCCGGAATAACCCTGAACCTGCTGTTTAAACACCAATTTACGTTGCTTGTGCTGCAACCACAAGCATACGTAGGTTGTTTTGCACCCGAAAATGCAGGTTTTGTTTACCACAAAGAATCAAGAATTTTAGGAACAGACTCTGCTGCTATCAATGTGAACTTGAATGGCATTACTCCATATCAGATCGATTCTGTGAAATACTGTGCCATTGTTCCACCACAAAAAAATGCCAGAATTACCGGAAGCTATGTGACCACCAACGGCAAAAATAATACGAATACAAAGATAAGCTATTCAGGCAGTTCCATCACTTTTGCTTCTGGAAAATACTATATTCTGAAAGTAACCAGCCCTGTACCCGGCAAAGGAAGTACAGAAAGGAAACTTTATCCCGGAGATTTTATCTTTCAGAATGAAACCCAAAAACGAATAGAGATACATCCCGGAGACGGGATGCTGGAAGAAAACGGAAAAATATATGATTATCAGAATGCTATTGGAATGGTCATTACTTGCGATTCTAAAAAAATGACAGATGTAAAATGCAATGAGAACGGTTGGAATCATGCTTATATAATGGGACTTGAAAATTTGGGAACTGGCCGTTGGGGCGAAATGGAACAAATCGAAGCAGGAATCACTCCAATGACAAAAGATAATAAAATTGAAGAAAATATGAACGGTTACTCTGAAACAGAACAAATGTTGAAGAATTATACTACTGATAAATCAGGTAATTACAACGCTTTTGAATTAATTAAAAAATATAGGAACAGTACAAAAATTCCTGATGGACTTAATCGCAGTCCATGGTTCATGCCGAGTATCGGTCAATGGTTTGACGTGATGGTGAATATTTGCGAAAAATCTCCGAAAGATTTTCGACATGGGACTGTTAATGGCATAAATGACACAGGATGGGGACAAGAAACACTGGATAAATTGACTATACAGTTATCTAAAG
>ERZ791610.1018-NODE-1018-length-12935-cov-2.507376_pt1 | contig 12935 bp, 9 predicted proteins | sample MGYA00510061_ERZ791610 | MGnify/ENA primary metagenome ERZ791610 (study PRJEB30046, sample SAMN00791922) | human gut metagenome | study: EMG produced TPA metagenomics assembly of the A metagenome-wide association study of gut microbiota in type 2... | reverse complement strand
AAGCCGCAAAATAACTCTGTGAAAAATCCGTTTCATCGATTCAGACAGGCTAAAAGATATTTTTTTTGAAGAGAATTTGATAATTCTCAAATTGCTTAAGCAATCAAAAAATAAAAATAACCTTGTTTCCACAAGGAGATTGCAAAATGCATACCAAATTATTACTCACAGCCTCTATTGCGCTTGCCTTAGCCGGCAATTGCTTCGCTGCCGTCAAAGACGGTTCCTACACGACTACCGTCACCGGACACAATGCTCCGTTAACGGTTACTGTTGACAGCAAAAACGGAAAAATCAGTGACATCTCCGTCAAAGATTTAGAGAGCCCGGGTGTCGGTAAAGTTGCGATTAAACAACTTTCTGCCGAAATCAAAGATCATCAAACAACCAAACTCGACAAAATCAGCGGCGCCACTATTACCAGTTTCTCTCTTCTCGGCGCTGTGAAACAGTGTCTGAAACAAGCCGGCGCACAAGGCGACGAATTCAATAAACCGCTCCCTGCCGCAGATAAATCTCCTATCAAAGACAATGCCGACGTTGTTATTGTCGGTGGCGGCGGAGCGGGACTTGCCAGTGCAGTTTCTGCTCTGCAGAACGGTGCAAGCGTCATCATTGTTGAAAAACTCGGTTTCTTGGGCGGTTCCACGAACGTCTGCGGCGGTGCCCTGAATGCTTCCGGTACCAAATACCAGAAGGCGCTTGGCATTGAAGATAATCCTCAGAAACATTTCGAACAAACGATGAAAGGCGGCCACAATGTCAGCGATCCTAAACTCGTCAAAGTCTTAGCCGACAACGCGCCTTCAGCACTTCTTTGGCTCGAAAGCATGGGTCTGAAGTTCAACCCGAAAGTCGGCGCAGCAACCGGCGCCCTGTTCCAAAGAAGTCATTATCCTAATCCGGCCGGCGGCAACACCTACGTTCAAGTGTTAGAAAAACAACTGCAAAAATACGGTAAGGACAAACTTCGTGTGTATTTGGAATCTCCGGCAACCGAACTGATCATGAAGGACGGCAGAGTTGTCGGAGTCAAGGCTGACAACCACGGCAAACCACTCACGCTGATGGCTAAGAACGGGGTCGTTATCACGACAGGCGGTTTCGGATCCAATGTTGAATTCCGCCAGAAAGTGAATACCGGCGTATGGAAAGAAGCTGATCTCGGCAAAGAAATCGGCTGCTCCAATATCGGCGTAGCTGCTCAAGGCCAAGGTCTCCAGCTGGCACAGAAAGCCGGAGCCGAATTGATCGGTCTTTCCGACATTCAGGTTCATCCGAACGGCTCTCCCGGAACCGGCTTGATGCTTGACATCAAGACCTCCGGCAGAAACCGCTTGTTCATCAATACCAACGGCGACAGATTTGTGAACGAAGGCGCTGCCCGTGACGTGCTTTCTAAAGCTGTTTTCGCTCAGCCCGGTTCCACCTACTGGCTAGTCCAGAACAAACTTCGTTATCCGGATGAAAACGCCATTGACCTTCTGAGCGGAAGAACCATGCGCGATATGCTTGCTCAGGGCAGAGTAAAGAAAGCCGCCAACCTGGATGAACTTGCCAAGATTATCAATGTTGATCCCAATCGCTTAAAGGCAGCCATTGAAAGCTACAACAAGGTCGCTCGCCACGAAGTCGAAACCGATCAATTCGGATTCAAGGCCAACCATACAGACGACCGTCCGATGACCGAAGGTCCGTGGTACGTCGCCAGAAAGGTTCCGACCATTCACCACACAATGGGCGGCATCCATATTGATACCGGCGCCCACGCCGTTAATGCCAACGGACAGCGCATTCCCGGACTTTATGCAGCCGGCGAAGTTACTGGCGGTATTCACGGAGCTAACCGTCTAGGCGGAAATGCCGTGGCCGACTTAATGGTGTTTGGCCGCATCGCGGGTAAGAACGCAGCAGAAGCTAAATAATTCAGCTTCAAAAATAACTAAGAATTCTCCTTGTTCATGAGTGGACAAGCCGCCGGTTCTCAGAAAAATCTTCTGAGAACTGGGCGGCTTATTTTTTAGGTACAGACTGCTTAAAGTTTGGTCTTTTGAAGCCATAGCTGCGGCAGAACTGCTAATTCGTGATAAACATGCTCTAAAAAATCCCGAGCGGCGCTGAGCTGTTCGGGATTCTCGTTGAAGAACGAATTACTATTTGACAACAATCAGTTCGTACTGCGGATTGCCCATATTCTTTTCTGCCATGGCAGAGAGCTGACGAAGACCGTGGCGACTTTGGATTCTTTCAATGACGTCTTTTCCGTCAGGTGCCGCAAAGACTAGGTCGCAGGAGGCCTGATCAATAGCCAACAGGTCGTTAGACGCCAAGATGCCGATGTTCTTCATCGTCGGTTTCTGAGCGCTGGTACCTGCACAGTCGCAGTCAACACTCATGTTTCTCAGAACATTGATGAAGGTAATGTGTTTGCCGAAGTGATTGATCACTGCCTGAGCAGAATCAGCCATCAACTCCATGAACGTGTCTTTTACCGGCATAGCTCCGAAGTTAGGTGCCCCGGTCATACTGGCCCCATGCACTTGACGTTTGCCGACTTGACCGGAAGCGCAGCCGATGGCGATGTTCTTCATCGAGCCGCCGAAGCCGCCCATGGCGTGACCTTTAAAGTGAGTCAACACCAACATAGAGTCGTAATCGACGAGGCCTTTGCCCATCGCGACTTCTTTGAGATGGAATCCGTCACGAACCGGCAGATTGACATCACCGTGCTCATCCATGATATCGACAGGGCAGAATGTCCAGCCGTTAATTTCAAGGGTCTTTCTATGGTCGGCAGTGTTTTCTCTTCCGCCGCCGTAAAGCGTGTTCGTTTCAACAATCGTGCTGTTAGGAATCGTCTTTTGCAGAGCCTGAACCATGTCGCGCGGGAGAATATTCGGTCCGTGTGGTTCGCCGGTATGCAGCTTGATCGCTACTTTTCCGTAGATTTCTTCGTTGACCAAGTTGTAAAGCTTGATCAATGAGGCAGCATCAATAACGGGAGAAAAATAAACCTTCGCTACAGAGCCTTCAACCTTTTGTCCCGTGACATTCTTAGAGCCGATAACGGGTGTCTTTTGAACTAAAGGAAGTTGTTCGACAGCAGCGGCCGAAGAAACAGCGGACACAGAACCGTCCAAAGCCAATACGGCAGCAGCCGCACCTTTGAGCATTCCTCTTCTAGAGATACGAGACTTTTCCATACGAGTTTCTCCTTCTTATCTAAGCCGATACTTAAATTTTATTGGCTTTTTATAAAAATCCTTTTGCCAATTAATACCGATTTTTTATGGATATTTATAAGAAAATTGAAGCAGTTAACCGTAGATAATTACTTTTGAACTGCTCATTCATGAGGCGATCCGGCCGGCCAATAATCGAGTAGGGGGAGCGTTTGCTCGCCCCTCTCACACCACCTAAGCATGCCGTTCGGCACTTGGCGGTTCCAGTTAACCCCTGCATGGTTTCACCGCGTCTCACGCAGGGCCTTTTCAAGATCATACCAACCTTCATTCCACAAGTTCTGATTGCTCAGGGCCTGGTGTATGGGGTAAGCCTTCGCAATTGCCCAGTATCTATTCGAACTGTATGCGAACTCCCCGATTTCAGGCGCGTCTTTCCACCTCTTCTTCAGTTCCTCCTGCCGCTTTCCTGGTTTCTTCCATTGTTTCCATAGAAGTTGCCTTATTCGGCGGTGGAGCCAACTATCCGTTTTAATTCTCCACCAGACAGGAACGGCTTTCTTGAAGTAATTAGACCAGCCTTTTAGTGCAAGCCTCAGTTTCGCCTTGACAGCATCTATCCCTCCGATTGCTCTTCTATCAGTCAGAGCACGCAACTTCTCCTTCAGTTTCGTTCTCTTCTTCCGGTGAACAACAGGAAAGTATTTGTAGTCAGGGAATCTGGCTTTCTTTTTCTTGGTCACGCTGTTTGTGAAGCTAAATCCAAGAAATTGCACTTCAGGTGAACCGACTCTGAGAGTTTTCGTCTTCTCTTGGTTGACCTTCAAGATCAGCTTTTTCTCTATGAAGTTGGATACCCAGGCAAGGATGCGCTGAGCCGCTTTTCGGCTCCTGGCAAAGAACACGGCATCATCCGCATAGCGGACTGCACGTATGCCTTTATCCTCGACCTTCTGATCAAGTTCATTGAGAAGCACGTTTGCTAAAAGAGGAGATATGACACCTCCTTGAGGCGTTCCGATAGTGTTTGGTTTTCCTACTTTTCCGTCTTCGCTGATCTGAGCCCTTAGGAATTTGTGGATCAGGGATATAACTCTTCCATCCTTTATCCTTTCAGATAAAAGTTGGATCAGCTTGCTGTGGTTTACCGTATCAAAGAATTTCCTCAGATCCAGGTCAACCACCCACACATATCCGTCTTTTATGTGTTCCATTGCTTTCCGAACGGCCATACGACAATCTCTATTAGGTCTGAAGCCGTAGCTCATGTCGCGGAAGACTTTTTCGTATTCACGACTCAACACCAGGGTCACTGCCTGCTGGACAAATCGGTCGATTACCGTTGGAATTCCCAGCGGTCTTTGTTCGCCGTTGTCTTTAGGGATGTATACGCGCTTGATAGGTGATGGTTTGTATTCTCCTTTTCTGATCTTGTCGGTCAGTTCTCCCGGATGTTCTAAGAAGTATTTCCTTAGCTCCCCTGTTCCCATTCCATCTACGCCGGCCGAGCCCTTATTGGCTTCAACCTTCAGTAGGGCTTGGTACAGGTTCTTCGGGGCGAGTATCCCTTCCAACGTGATCGTCTCAAAAGCCTCGCTACTCATTAGTTCAATCCTTGCGACTTCAGCGAATCTCCTGACTTGTTTCCTGAGGCGTTCCGCGCCTCCCTGTCCAGGCCAGGTTGTCTTAACGTTTTTCTGTTCTCGCCGCTCGGTTTTCCTCCTTTCACGGGTTTACTGGTTCGGCCCTTCCTCAATACTCATGAGTACTATGGCACCTGCTGACTTCTTGCCATTCGTTGTTACTACCACTGTTTAGGGCTGGCAAGATCTCCCTGGGTAATCACACTTTCTTTCGTCCCATGCCACCGCCGTCTCTACGCCGCAGGTTCCGACCAAGTTTCGGATTTCAAGTTATTTTGCACTCTCATCCACCTGCTTCCGCCTAAGACGATTCCTGTTAGTCGGTGCGTGACTTTGCTATTCGCTTCTTTCAGCCTACGCATCACTGCGTACACCTTGCGATTCGCTAACTCTTCCCCTTGGTGGGCGAGCTCGGGACTTGCACCCTATAGAAAGTGTGCCTGCCAGGCACACAAAAATCTCGGAGGACCTTTCGATCGACCGAGATTTTGTTCCGTCAGTAATTACTGACCGGCTATTAATAGCCTAAGGATTTCAGCACTTGAGCGTCATCGCCCCAGCCTTTACGAACACGTACCCAAACTTCGAGGTAAACGTTCTTGCCGAGCATCTTGGAGATGTCTTCACGAGCCAGGCGTGAGATTTCACGCAGTTTGGCGCCCTTCTCACCGATCACAATGCCTTTATGGCTTTCGCGGTTGACTAAAAGGGTTGCGAAGATTCTTGCCTGATCATCGGTTTCCTCCCATTTATCGATCATGACGGCAATACCGTACGGCAGTTCGTCACCCAACAAACGGAAGGCTTTTTCACGAATAATCTCAGCCGCTAAGAAGCGCGGAGATTTATCGGTGTAGATGTCATCTTCGTAAAGCTTGTCGCCTTCAGGCAGATACTTACGAATCACGTCAAGCAGAACGTCCAGCTGACGGGTCTTTTCGGCGCTGACCAGAACCACATCGGCAAACGGGAACTTCTCCATGGATTCCTTGATCAAAGGAAGCATGGCCTGACTTTCTTTAACTTCGTCTGTCTTGTTGATCGCCAAAATCACGTTCTTGGCGTCTTTGCTCAGAAGGTTCAGGACAACCTGATCTTCAGGACGCCAGCCGGTGGCTTCAATCACCATGACGACAGCATCAACATCGGACAAACTCGAGCGGACGGACTGATTCATACGAGCCAGAAGTTCGGATGAATGCTTCGTCTGAAATCCCGGTGTATCGACGAACAGGTACTGAGCATTATCAGTGGTCAAAACGCCCATGATCCGATCACGAGTCGTCTGGGGTTTCTTGCTGGTAATACTGACCTTTTCCCCGACCAGCGCGTTGATCAGCGTGCTCTTGCCGACGTTCGGACGGCCAATCACTGCAACATAACCGCTGCGGAAGTCTTCAGATTTTTCAGTCTCTTTATTTTCACTCATAAACTTAGCCTTTCAAATTTCTAATGGCTTCGCTATCCAGAGCTTTCTGAGCTGCATCCTGTTCTGCCTGACGGCGAGATTTGCCCACGCCCGTCAGTGAGATTCCGAGGTCGGGGATATCGACCCGAACTTCAAATTCCTGATCATGAGGCGCACCTCTGATCTCGACGATGTCATAAAGAGGCAATCCGAAGTGCATCCTTTGGAGCACCTCCTGCAGATTCGTCTTGGCGTCCTTACCGAGCGTAGTGGGTGTCAGCTGGCTGAGCATCGGCTCATACAAGCGAATAATCACAGTTTGCGCCTCTTCAAAGCCGCCGTCGGTGAAAACCGCCCCAAAAATGGCCTCAACTGCGTCGGCAATAGTTGACGGACGATGATTTCCGCCGGTGTGTTTTTCACCAGCACCGACCTTGAGGAAATCGGAGATGCCGATTCGCTCGGCAATTTCTGCTAAGGCAGACTGCCTGACAAGATTGCTTCTGACACGGGATAAAGACCCCTCATCAAAATGTTTATCTTTTAAAAACAAAGCGTTCCCGATCACGCAATTCAGGACCGAGTCGCCTAAAAATTCCAGACGTTCGTTGTGTTCCGCACTGAAAGAACGGTGCGTCATGGCGCGGCGCAGAAGCTCTTTGTTCTTGAACGTATAACCGATTCTTTCTTCTAAGACTGTTAAAGGAAGCATGGGAGATCCTTTTAATTGAAGAAACCGATGCGGCTCGGTTTCGAGACGTTCATCCAAACCATAAAGGCTCGGCCGACTAAATTCTTTTCAGGTACAAAGCCCCAGTAACGGCTGTCCTCGGAGTTGTCGCTGTTGTCGCCCATGACAAAGTACTTGTCTTTAGGCACCGTGCAGACCAGACCGCCGGGAACGTAGTCGCAGGCTTTCGGGTCAGTGTGGCTCGAGAGCGGATAAACACTGGAGGGTGCTCTCGGATTGAGAAGCAGATGGTGCTCGGTCTTATCGAGTTTTTCGAGGAACTCTTCTAACGACTGCATCTTAGCTTCATCGTAGTACTCACCGATTTCGCCGATAGGAACGGGTTTGCCGTTAATAGAAAGCTTCTTGTTGATGTATTCGATCTTATCGCCCGGTAAACCGATCACGCGCTTGATGTAATCGATGTTTTCGTTGGGCGGATAACGGAACACAACCACGTCTCCGCGTTCGGGTTCACCGATCGGAAGAATCTTGGTGTTGAGCACCGGCAGTCTCAGACCGTACTGATACTTGTTCACCAGAATCATGTCGCCGGTTTCCAGCGTCGGCATCATCGAGCCGCTCGGAATACGGAACGGCTCAAAGAGGAAGGAACGCAGGATAAAGATGAAGAAAATCACCGGGAAGAAACCGGCCGTGTATTCCAGCCATTTCGGACGGTCTGTCGAGGCCTGAACAATCGCATTTCTTGCGGCAACGACCGTCTGCTCCCCTCTGCGCAGGGATTCGGCATTATCGCGGTCAAACTCAGTCAGTTCGTCCTGGGCGACGGCACGGCGTTTCGGAGCCCAAATAAAAACATCCAATACCCAAAGAACGCCCGTGAAGACGGTCAAGAGAAAAAGGATTAAAGAAAAAGTCATTTCAAATCATCCGATTGAGGGGTTGTTATTTATCGTCTTGCTGAAGGATGGCAAGGAAGGCTTCCTGCGGGATCTCCACAGTACCGACCTGTTTCATACGTTTCTTACCGGCCTTCTGTTTTTCCAGAAGTTTGCGTTTACGCGTAATGTCGCCGCCGTAGCACTTCGCCAAAACGTTCTTACGAAGCGCTTTGACGTTTTCTCGTGCAATCACATTCACGCCGATCGCCGCCTGAATGGCCACGTCGTACATCTGACGCGGAATGATGCTGCGCATCTTGGTCACGATTTCGCGGCCGCGTGCTACTGAATTGGCACGGTGAACGATCGAGGACAAAGCGTCGACTTTATCGCCGTTAATAAGAATGTCGATCTTGACCACGTCGGCGGCACGATACTCTTTGAACTCATAGTCCATAGAAGCGTAGCCGCGTGTTAAGGATTTCAGCTTGTCGAAGAAGTCAAGCACGATTTCAGCAAGCGGCAGGTCATAGTGCAGGTGAACCTGACGGCCGTGATAGGCCAAGTCGAGCTGGACACCGCGCTTCTGATTGCACAGTGTCATAACAGCACCGACGTACTCATCGGGCACGAAGATCGTCACGGAGTCAATCGGCTCACGAATTTCAGCGATCTTGTCAACCGGCGGCAGCTTGGACGGATTTTCTACGTGAATGACTTCGCCGTTGCGGAGAAGAACTTCATACACGACGCTCGGAGCGGTCGTGATCAAATCCATGTTGTATTCGCGCTCGAGTCGCTCCTGCACAATGTCCATGTGCAGTAAGCCGAGGAAGCCGGCACGGAAGCCGAAGCCCAAGGCCTGAGAAACTTCCGGTTCGAAGTGCAGCGCAGCATCGTTGAGCTGTAGTTTAGTTAAAGCATCGCGAAGTGCATCGTACTGGTTGGATTCCACCGGATAGAGACCGGCAAACACCTGGCTCTTCGCTTCTTTAAAACCGGGAAGTGCTTCTTCAGCGGGTTTGGCGGCATTGGTAACAGTGTCGCCCACACGAGCGTGTTTCAGCTCTTTAATACCGGCAACCACAAAACCTACCTGTCCGGCAGAGAGCTCGGATTTGGTCTGAGACTTCGGTGTGAACACACCGACCTGCTCAACCAAATGGTTGGCGCCGGTAGCCATTAAACGAATCTTGTCTTTAGGTTTGATCGTACCGTTGACAACACGAACCAGCATGACAACGCCGACGTAATTATCAAACCAAGAGTCAATAATCAGCGCCTGCAGCGGAGCGGCAGGATCGCCCTGAGGTGCCGGAATCCGCTCAACCACACGCTCGAGAATCTCATCGATACCCATGCCGGTTTTTGCGGACGCTTCAATGGCGTCTGTTGCATCCAGACCGATCACATCTTCGATTTCTTCTTTAGCCTCATCCGGGTTCGCGCTCTGCAAGTCCATCTTGTTGAGAACCGGAAGAACTTCTACACCGAGTTCAATCGCGGTGTAGCAGTTAGCCACGGTCTGGGCCTCAACGCCCTGTGTTGCGTCCACTACGAGAAGCGCGCCTTCGCAGGCGGACAAGGAACGGCTGACTTCATAGCTGAAGTCGACGTGTCCCGGGGTATCAATCAAATTTAATAGATAGGTCTGACCGTCTTTAGCCTTATAGTTCAGCGTTGCTGTCTGGGCTTTGATCGTAATGCCTCTTTCCTTTTCCAGATCCATAGAGTCCAGAACCTGGGACTCCATTTCGCGCTCGGAAAGACCGCCGCAGCGTTGAATTAAACGATCGGCGAGGGTGGATTTTCCATGATCGATATGCGCGATGATGGAAAAGTTTCTGATCTGCTTCATAGCAATCCTTTGACATCAAACGTTTTGGTGTCAAAACGAAAAAACAAAAAAGCACTGATATTTTTGTGAGAGTGATCGCAGTCAAAACCCGAAGTCGCTCACAGAAATAGTCAAATGCACCAATAACTTAGTTTTTAACTAATTCCGCGGAATTCCCCGTGCGTAAGCGCGGGGATGGATAGCGGACGGCCGAATGTCAATTCGGCCGTTGATTTTTATGTATCTCTTGATAATAGCAGTTGTGGCGCCGTTTCTGACAGAGATTAAAAAGTAACTTTTTGTCCAAAAACGTTTGCCCCAAAGCATCCTTCGAATCTGATTGAAGAATTCTTGACGAATTTTCAGAGAGGATATCCTTATGTTCCCGTGTGTCAACTGGCCAAGGGTATTTATTTGTTTAAATAAAAGTTCCACATTCTAATTCGACTTTTAAAAGCCGTTCGAAGAATTACGGATCAAGATTCTTTCAAAGGCACTGGACTAATAATTCTTATCCAATAAATAGTTAAAGATATTTCTTGACCATTAGGGTTTGCTTAACTTAAACAAATTGCCACCCTTGCTGACAAAATTTTCAAGCACAGAAGATCCTCGGGGACCGGCTGTTGTAGCTTAAATTGTGAGTCCAACAAGCCTAATTTCAACAGATGGATTGGCGTCAGTTACCTTAAAAAATCAAAGTTATTATGGTTTTCTTATGCGGCTTCTATCCTGCGTAGGAGGTTCCATCGGCAGCAGCCATGATGAGTAACCAACCTCAGATCCTATTTTGACTCTCAGCATCTTTGGTGCTTGTCGTTTTTTCAGGCCTTTCTGAGGCCGGCGTAACCGGTTTTACATCTGTCTATTGACTTAACTTGTGTTCTGAGTTTGTTCGTTCAGCTTTAGGCAGTTAAGACTGCCATTTGCTTAAAGCTTTCGCCTTTGTTCGCCATCGCCCAGACCTGTCGAGCATAAGATCTACAGCTTTAAGCTGTGTCTCAAATGTTGCAACAGCTTCTTTCTCACCATCTACATAAAATTTAACAGTAACTTTTTTTCCGCCTGTAAATGCATCCAGTCCTGGCGCTGTAGATGTTAACTCCATAGAATCTGAAACTGTAGGCAGTGCTGTTGCTGTTACATTGATATCATCATTGTAATATACTTCATATTTGATTTTACTTGTCTCTACAGGGACTCCGTTTTTAGAAATTTCAAATTTAGCAGCATCAGTAACGCCATCTTTTTTAGCTAATGTAACTTTATCCTTCCATGTTCCGGATTTCAGTTCCATGTTAGTATTTAAGCTATAATCAGCTGCTACCTGTGCAGTAGAAACTTCTTCAGCAGCGTCATCAACAACTGGTGCGTCTACTGTTTCATCAGAAAATGCTTCTGTATCTTCTGCAACTTCGGATGTTACTGCTACGTCAGAACCATCGCTGAACTCAGCAGCCCATACCGGCACATTAGAAGTAGCAAGCATTGCAACAACAAGTGACATACTTAATGTCTTTTTTGCCATGCCCTTCTTTGTGTTTTTAATCTTTGTCATGATTATAGTTCCCCTTTGGGTGGTGGACAGGTTTATTTTGTGGAAAAAAATTGTTTTGAGTAGAGCAATGTAGAAATAAAAGTTAAAATGAAATGATTTATAACTGTATTATTTACGTATAATATTTATTATTTCACAATTATACAATTACGTTGGCTGTTGATCGGCGGAATTATATTTGATGATTATATAAATCGTTGTATTCTATATGAAACGAAAAAAGAAATCGTTGCATTTCGATTGGAACGATTTTATACTATATATTACAAATCAATATTGGGTTTCAAAGGATTGAAAATGTGGAGGAAAATGTATCATGAGGGAAAGCAGAACATTGGAATATAAGGAAAATCTGTCATCTAACACGTTTCTGAAAACGATCAGTGCCTATGCTAATTATGGCGAAGGAAAGATTATATTTGGAATCAATGATCAGGGGAACGTTATCGGCATAACAGATCCAGTGAATGGATGTCTGAATCTGGAGAATAAGATCAATGACAGTCTCAGTCCTGTGCCGGAGTTCCGTCTGGAGATACAGGAAAATACGATCGTGCTCACTGTTTATGAAGGCAGGTATAAGCCTTATCTCTATAAAGGTAAAGCTTATAAAAGAAATGATTCTTCTACAGTTGAAGTGGATCGTCTGGAATATAACCGGTTAATCCTGGAGGGCTGTAATCAGACTTTTGAGGAGATCACTTCATTCAATCAGCAGCTTACTTTTGCTAAATTGGAAACAGAATTTATCCGGGTGATGGGCATTGAGAAGATCAATAAAGATATTTTAAAAACTCTTGAACTGTATTCTGATCAGAGTGGGTTCAATAATGCAGCTGCACTTCTTGCTGATGATAATCAGTTTACGGGAATAGATATCATACGTTTTGGTGATACCATAGATGAGATCATGGACAGGGAATCACTGGAAAATATTTCCATACTTTCTCAGTTGGAAAAAACACTTCAGATGTTCCGAAAGTATTATCAGTATGAAAAAATAGAGGGAGCCGAGAGGAAATGTATTGACAAAATCCCGGAAAAAGCCTTCAGGGAAGCAATAGCCAATGCTCTGATCCATCGAATGTGGGATATCCCGGCATCTATAAAAGTCAGTATGTATGCGGACAGGATTGAGATCAGTTCTCCGGGAGGGCTTCCTGCCGGAATCAGCGAAGAGGAATACATGAATGGTCAGATATCCATACTCAGAAATCCTATTATCGGAAATGTGTTCTTCCGGCTGAAATATATTGAGAAATTTGGAACCGGAATCATGAGGATCAATCATGCTTACAGGAACGCACTGATAAAACCATCGTATCAGTGTTTTTCTAATTCTATCAAAGTAATTCTTCCTGTTATAAGGGAAAACTATGACCTGAACGAAGCCGAACAGATACTGGTCAACATCCTTAAGGGAAAAGAAAAAATGTCAAGATCAGAAATTGAGAAAGCAGCAGAAATGGAAAAGAGTAAAGCAGTACGTACTCTGAACAGCCTGATTGAAAAGAAAATCCTGAAAAAAACAGGTGCAGGCAGGGGAGTCAGATACACCTTGAAATAGCAGAAAGCAATATAAGGATAAGATTCTGTTAGAATATATGGTATAGGTTTATTAAAAAGAAAGACTCCGATCGCAATGACCGGAGCCTTCTTTTTAGGAATCTGTATTAATTACCCAAATGGATTATTTAACAGTAGCCTTTTTCAGGTTTGACCATGGGCTGAA
>ERZ791610.1013-NODE-1013-length-13012-cov-2.165393_pt1 | contig 13012 bp, 9 predicted proteins | sample MGYA00510061_ERZ791610 | MGnify/ENA primary metagenome ERZ791610 (study PRJEB30046, sample SAMN00791922) | human gut metagenome | study: EMG produced TPA metagenomics assembly of the A metagenome-wide association study of gut microbiota in type 2... | reverse complement strand
AGATGAATTCCTTCAATAGCCGGAAGTTTTTTCCGCAGGAGATAAAGATTGCTACTAGTTTTACCCGGTAAGGAAGATACTTTTTACACGCTCATCGCCGTTCTGCCTTTGCGCGCGCTTTTTTCCAGCCGCTTACAGCAGTAAATAAATGCCGGTATCAGAAAGATGTCGGCGGCTATCCATGCACACGGATTGGCAAGACATGCACCGGTGTAGCCCGTTTTCGGCACAAGCAGGACTGCAGCAAAGGTTCTTGCCGCCATTTCAAATACGCCTGCAAGAATCGCAAATACTGAAAAGCCCATACCCTGTATGCAGAAACGCACAACATTGACAAAGGTCAGTGGAATATAAAACAGCGCACTATATAAAATAAACTGATATGTCAGATGAATGATTTCCACTTCATTTGCATCAACAAACAGCAGGGCGATGTAATCGGCAAAGAAATACAGCAATATCAGCGCACCCACGCTGTAAACCGCACCGATAATGCCTGCTGCACGGATTCCTTTTCCAAGGCGCTTTAATTTGCCCGCACCGACATTCTGCCCGCCGTAGGTTGCCATGGTGGAACCGAGCGCATCAAACGGACAGCACGTAAATGTAAAAATCTTACTGCCGGCGGTCATCGCCGCTACATACGTTGCACCGAGCGTATTGACGGCGGTCTGCAAAATAACACTGCCGATTGCCGTAATCGAATACTGAAGCCCCATTGGAATCCCGTTCATGCAGAGATTAATCATATACCGTTTTCCCGCCCTGCGGTCTTTTGCCGAAAGCTTTAAAACCTCGTAGCGTTTATTCATATAAATCAGACAGGCAACACCCGATACAAGCTGTGAAATATCGGTTGCCACAGCTGCTCCCGCGACACCGATTTTAAGTCCCTGAATCAATACAAAATCCAGAATAATATTTAACACTGCCGAAAACACCAGAAAGATGACTGGTGTCTTGCTGTCCCCCAGTGCACGGATAATGCTCGATACAATATTATATAAGAATACGGTTGGAATCCCGGCAAAAATAATGACAATGTACGCATACGCATATTCATAAATGCTCTCCGGCGTGCGCATTACCGTCAGAATATTCCGGCAGAAAAAGACGGAAAGCGCCGTCAGCACAATCGAAAACACAACGCTTAATAAATAGCCGTTGTATACATAGCGCCTGAGCTGTTCATATTTCTGCGCACCAAACTGCTGTGCCACGGGAATGGCAAATCCACCACACACGCCCATGCAGAAACCAATAATCATAAAGTTAATACTGCTTGTTGCACCGACACCTGCCAGCGCATCAACCCCCAGTGTTTTTCCTACAATCATCGTATCCACCAGATTATAAAACTGCTGGAACAGCATACCAAACAGCATCGGTATGGAAAATCCCAGAATCAGCTTCATCGGTGAACCCTCTGTCATATTCTTCGTCATGAGAAACCTCCGTAATTACTTGATAAACACATTCTGTACAGAATCATCAGCTGTTTTGTTCAATGCACCGGATAAATGCTTCTCCATACCGTGCAAATTTATTTTCACCGACACCGTTGACATCAAGCATTTCCTGCTGTGTATGCGGCATTTTATGACACATGTCAATCAGTGTCTTATCCGAAAAGATAATGTACGGCGGTAAATTTTCTTCTCTTGCAAGTGTCAGACGCAGCTGCTTTAACGCACCAAAAAGCGCAAGCTGCTTTGGCGAAAGCGTATCGGTTGCACGGCTTTTTGCCGTTTTGACCTTTGCCTCTGCCATTTTTTCCGTCCGTTCTGACCAGCGGATTGAAAAAGAAGCGCCCTCATCTAAAAGTTCTTCGCATGTTTTATCCAGCTTGATTATTCTATAGATGTCCGGCGTTTCTGTCAAGTACCCTTTTAAAAGCAGTTCTTCTGCAACCGCCTTTAGCTGCGCTTCGCTTGTTTTGCTCTGGATTCCGAAGGTTTCATAGCGGCTAACACCGTAGCTTTTTAACTTTGCGGTATTTGAACCTCTTAAAATGCCAATAATCACTCCCATTCCATACCGCTGTCCGCTCTCCCGGATACAGGCAATCATATCCCTGCAAAGCACCGTAACGTCTTTTTCTTCAAAGGAAGCATTGCAGTTGCCGCAGTTGCCACATTCCCTGCGGTTTGTATACTCCCCGAAGTAATTGAGCATATATTCCCGCAGACATTCTTTTGTTGCACAGTAAAAACGCATTTTATTTAAACGACGGATATCATTTTCTCTGATAACATCTAAATCGTCCTGCGTAAATTCAGTATTCTGCCCTTTCTGTTCAATCAGAAATTCATGAATGACCACATCCTGCGGCGAATAAAACAAAATACACTCAGCAGGCTCTCCGTCACGTCCGGCACGCCCCGCCTCCTGATAATAATTTTCAATACACGCGGGCATATTGTAATGCAGGACAAAACGCACGTTGGATTTGTCAATGCCCATGCCAAATGCGTTGGTCGCCACAATCACCTGCGCCCTGTCGTAGATAAAATCCTCCTGGCTTTCTTTGCGGGTGTCATTGTCCAGACCCGCATGATAGCGCGCCGCAGCAATGCGGTTTTTACGCAGCATCAGATATACATTGTCCACATTTTTTCTTGTAGAACAATAGATAATACCGCTCTCGCCCTTGTGTTTTGCTAGATAATCCAGAATTTCGGCATCCTTCTGCTTTGTTTTGCGCACTTCAAAATACAGATTTTTCCTGTCAAATCCGGTGATTAATACTTCCGGATTCTGCAGTCCTAAAATACACTGGATATCTTCTTTAACCGTCTGCGTTGCCGTTGCCGTAAATGCACTGACAACGGGACGTTTCGGAAATCGCTTTATCAGATTGACAATTTTTAGATAGCTCGGTCTGAAATCCTGTCCCCACTGGGAAATACAGTGCGCTTCATCGACTGTAATCATGGAAATGTCGGCATTCATGACAAATTCCAGAAAGCGGTCGGTTTCAAGGCGTTCCGGTGCAACATATACAATTTTATACCGCCCGCACATTGCATTGTAGAGTGCCTTTGTAATCTGTGTTTCCGTCAGGGCGCTGTTTATATATGCCGCATGGATTCCGGCATCGTTTAATGCTTTCACCTGGTCAATCATCAGGGAAATAAGCGGCGATACCACTACCGTAATTCCCGGAAACATCAGCGCCGGAACCTGATAGCAGATCGATTTTCCCGCGCCGGTCGGCATAATGCCCAGTACGTCCTGCCCCCGCAGAATCGCATCAATAATTTTTTCCTGGCCTTCCCTGAAACTGTCGTAACCAAATACCTTCTTTAATACTTCTAGTTTTTCCAAAATCTTCCTCATTCTGCCGCAAGGGCGGCTTTTACTTCGTCTGTAATCTGTGCGCCGCCATTTTCCTGCCATGACCGCACAAAAATATCAAAATATTCCGGCGGTTCTTCGCCGCAGATGATTTTTAAATAGGCTTCTTTTTCATTTTCCTTTAATTTCCACCACTCCGACTTCATGGTTTTAGTGGTTTTAAAATACAAAGACGGTACTGTAATCACCGAGCCTTCCCGGATTGCCTCACACGCCTTAATCCGTGTCATATACGCCGCCCACGCATCGGTTCCCGCGTACTCTTTATTTTCCATATAATTTTTACATGCAGTATAATAAGACTTTTCAAGCAGCTTTAAATCGTCTTCCTGCTTTTCGCCGGAAAAAACTGCCGCAATATCCTCATAGCACAGCTCCAGCGCATTGTTATAATCCACATTGATTGCCAGCGGTCTTGCCGTGGGTTCTACATTTAACTGATAATATTTTTCAAATTCTTCGGACGAATCACACTCATAGCGGATTTTGTCAAACATTACACTGATCATCTTCGCGGCAATTTCAGGGTGTTCGTAACCCTTCCTTACAACCACATATTTATATGCCGGATTCTGGCTGTGATACGAGGTATTGCCCTGCGCATCCGTCGCTATCAGATACGGCTGCCAGTCCGGCTTTTCAGACTGCGCTACAGCACTGACCGCAGATGCCAGCGGATTATTTGCCGCCCACCACGGTCCGAAAAACGAGCCGCATTTTCCCTGTTCTATCATTTCAATCAGATTCGATGTTGTATGTATCAAAAAATTTTTTTCAAGGATTCCTTCATTATAAAGTGTATGCACATATGAAAGCGCCGCTTTGGCTTCGTCTGTCACCGAACCGTATACCACCTCGCCGTCATCATCTGTAATCCACTGCTTTGGGTATGCTCCATAAGAAGCAAAAATCAAATCAAGCAGATATTCACTGCTGTAGCCGCACTCGCCTGCAATCTGTGTATCACAGACCAGTCCCACGGTTTCTTCCCCACCCATTTGATTATCTATAAACTGACGTACAATTTCAACCACATCTTCTATGGTCTGCGGTGCCGAAAGTCCCAGCGTATCCATCCAGTCTTTCCGCAGCCACACAAGGTTCGGTCCGTCCGTAATATTCGTTTCGGGCAATGCCATAATTTTACCATCAAATGTCACGCTGTCTATCAGGTCTTCGCCGTAGCTGGCATACATTTCACGTATTCTATCACTGATACAGTTCTGATACGATACCGTCAGGTCTTCTATCATATCATTTTCGATAAGCGTTTCCAAGTCCTCATAATTGCTCACAAGCATAATATCCGGCAGTTCATTCATTGCAATCGCCATGCTCACGTTGGTATCATACTGCTTATCGGTTTCTTCAAAAACATCCCTGTTCTGGACATTAATCACTTCCTTAATATACCGCGTATACGCATTGTCTTCATACGTATCCCCCGCCGGCATATTGGAATTATTTGTGCTTATCATCTTTCCCAGTGTATACACAACCGTTTCGGGATACGCGCCAAACGGCGTGGATACCGCAGCCTGCATCTGCTCTGCATATTCCTGCCGCGAGGACAAAACACGATTAGCCGGGCTGTTACACCCGGCTAAAATCCCGCCCGCAGCTCCCGCCGCCAGCAGACACAAACAAAATTTTTTAAATCCTTTTATCATTCCACACACTCCAAAACCGAGTCATCCTCTGCAAAAAGCCCTGCCACATCACTCTCTCACAGGCTATTTCACAAAGATAAGCCGTCAAAACGTTCACACACAGGCTTTTTGCAGAGATAAGCCGAAGTTATGCGACAGCGGTGAGGCGTTCTTTGTGAAACACCCACGCCGCAACCGTCACAGGCTTTTTGCAGAGATAAGCCGAAGTCAAGTAACACGTTGAGGCGTTCTCTGCAAAAAGCCCTGACACTACCCTTTGACCGCTCCCGACATGCTCTCATTATAACACTTCTGCATGAAAATGAACAGCACTGCAATCGGAATTGAGATGCAGACTGCTCCTGCGGCAAAACAGGTGTACCAGCTGTCTACATATTCCTTTTCAAGCATCTGCCACAGACCAATTGCCACCGTATAATAATCGGCATTGGCACGGCATATTACTCTTGCAAAGATGAAATCCACCCATGGTGCAATAAAGGTCGTGAGCACCGTGTATACTATAATTGGCTTACTAAGCGGTATAGTGATTTTTGTAAACACCTGCCATTTGGTAGCACCATCCAACATAGCCGCTTCATCAATCGTTTTTGGAATTGTGTCAAAAAATCCTTTTGCAATATAAAACTGGATTCCGGACGAACCGGAGTATACCAGTATCAGTGCCACACGAATCATGGAGCCTTCTGAAAGTCCAACTGCTTTTAAAATATAGTAAACCGCAATCATCGCCATAAATCCCGGAAACAGTCCGAGTATCATTGCAATATTCATCATCGGCTTTCTTAAACGAAAGCGCAGGCGCGACATACAATATGCCACGGACAATACAAAAAATGTTGAAATAATGCAGGAACAGATTGCAATAAACAGCGTATTGCCAAACATTCTCGGAAAATTTAAAATTCCGGTATCCGTAAATAATTTGATATAATTGTTAAATGTATATTTTTTCGGAAAAAAGGACGAGGTATAAGCGCCTTTCTGTGCGCGGAAGCTTGTAAGGATAATCCAGAACAGCGGACTGACCCAGATAATTGCAAGCACGCTTAAAAACAGATGCACCAGTATATTGTTGATTTTCTTTTTTCGTTTCATTGAAATCCCTCCTCGTCTTTATAGGATTTCGTCCGTCTGTATACAAGCAGCGAACCGATTGCCAAAAATATAAAGGTCATAATTCCGATAACGGCACCTAGATTGTAATACTGGTAATCCACCGTCATCTTATACAGCCATGTAACCAAAAGGTCTGTTTTGCCCGCGGTATTGCCTGACAGCACCGGGTCGCCCTTTGTTAAAAGATAAACAATGTTGAAATTATTGATATTTGCCGTGAATGTCGTAATCAGATATGGTGTTGTCACAAACAGCATATACGGCAATGTAATTTTAAAGAAACGGATTACCGGACCGGCACCATCCACTTCTGCTGCTTCGTAAAGCTCCAGTGGGATATTCTGTAAAATTCCCGTAACCTGCATCATCGTATATGGAATACCAATCCACAGATTAACAACGATTACCGTTATTCTCGCCCATGCGACGTTAGAGAAAAACGGCAGGGACTTCTGAATCCAGCCCGCATTTTTTAACATTACATTGATAATGCCATCCTGACTAAGCATACTGCGCATAACAAGCAGGGACACGAACTGAGGAATAGCAATCGACAAAATAAAAATCAGCCGCCAGAAGCCTTTGATTTTTGTTCCTTTCCTATTAATAAGCAATGCCAGCAGCATGCCTAAGATGTAATTTAAACCTGTTGCAAATACCGCCCAGACAATTGTCCAGCCAAGCACAGACCAGAATGTTTTTCCGAACGTTCCGCTCACATCAAACATCTGCCGGAAATTTTCCAGCCCCACCCAGTCAAACAGAACAAGATGGCTGTTTACTTTGCTGTAATTTGTAAACGCCATGGCTATCATAAATATCAGCGGCAGAATCGTAAAAATCAAAATGCCGCCAACCGGCAGTGTCAGAAGCAGTTTGTGCAGATTTTTATCAAACAGGGACTTAATGTCCTCTGCAAATGTTGTCACCGGCTTATTTTTTTCAATACAGACCTGTGCCTGATACGCACTTTTTACTGCACCTGCCCACACACAGATAAATGCGGCACAAATAAATAAAACTGCAATGCCATAAAGTAAAATTAACAGGGAGTTATCTCCCTGAACATATTCATAGACGCCCAGTGTTTCATTCCACACTTCTCCCTGTTCTTTTTCACCAAGGTCTGGCAGTGCCAGAAGGCACTGCCAGCCATAGGCTGCCATAAAGAATAGGAAAGCTGCTTCTGTGAAAAGGAATAAGATTCCTTTGATAAATTGTTTTCTGAGGATATTGCCAAGTCCCATCACAATTGCTGAACTTCTTGTGAGCCAATCTCCCTTTTTGAACGCATTAACCAATTCCATACGCAACCTCCAAACGCTGTGTGCGTTTTATTTCTATTTTACAATTGATGTATTAATCAGTTTGTAAAACTCTTCTGTCTTTTCTGCAGCATTATCCAGTGTAATTTCTCCGTTAACAATGGATTTACTGAAATTCTGTGCCGGTGTCCAGTAATCATTCATACCAGTTACCGTCGGCTGGATAACAGCAGTATTGTTAAAGGTATTATTCTGTGCAGTTACAAGCACATCGGATTTAACCGGCTCTACTGCCAGCAGTTCTGTGTTGCAAGGAATTACACTACGTAAATCATAATGGGACTGCTGTGCTTCCTTACCACCTAAATACTTTGCAAGTGCAACGGCAATCTGCTGGTATTTACAGTTTGGATTCACGGCAACTGCTTTAGAACCTGCAAATGCCTTTAACTGCTTATCCGTACCGCCAATCTTGACTTTCGGAAGCTGTACGGCACCAAAATTATCACCCAAAATTTCTTTTACATTCTTATAATCCCATGAACCTGAAAAATAAGCTGCAACACTGCCGTCACGCAGACCTGCGATTCCGACACCGCCTGCATCGTTTACAAAATTCGGATTGCTGACCATAGATACCATTGCTTTCGTTGCATTTGTACCCTTATCACCTGAAATATCAATTCCTGCTGCATTATCTTTTCCGTCTTTACCAAAATATACACAGTCATTTGCAAGGAAGAATGATGACATATACCAGCCTTCTGTGATATTAAATGCAACCTTGTCCTTTGCAAGCATTGTATCCAGACTCTTCACGTCGCTGTCTGTAAATTTGCTCTTATCGTAATACATAAACCAGGTGTTGGTTGTAAATGGTACACCGTAAACTGCTCCGTCTACCGTAACGGAATCTACAATTGCCTGTGAGTTTGTACTCTTTACGTAATCTGCCGTTTCACCGCCAAGCTTTGCTATTGCCTTCGCATCAATTAATGTCTGTAACTGGTCATTTGCAAAGAAATATACGTCGGCTGAATTACTCGGATCCTGCGGAACGGTCTTTCCGGCATCCTGTTCGGAGCAGACACCGTATTCAAATGTAAGATCCCATTCCGGATGTTCTGTGTTGAATTTTTCACACATCGTCTGAAGCCATTTGCCATTCTCGTCTGCCTGATCTTCTGCGCAGCCCCATACGGTAATCGTTGTACTGATTTTTTCAGCCTCTGTGCTTTTCCCCGTATCGGTACTGCCGCCTGTGCCTCCACAGCCTGTCAATGCTGTTACCCCAAGTGCCGCTGCTAAAAATGCGGCTGTCATTCTTCTTTTTTTCATAAAACCCTCCATTCCCCTGCTGTTTTCCTTTAAAACAGCAGAAACATTTTTGATAGTTTTATTATATTAGGTGTTGGAATTTTTTAAAATATCAGATATTTTAGATTCATGTTGATTTTTATTGACGTTTATAAAAAAAGACAGGCACCCTATTCCATGTGCCTGCCGCTTTCTATTACTCTTTAAAACGGATAAATCCGTAGCTTTCCAGATTTCTCATATACTGCACCAGCCGGTTGTAAAGCGGTTCTGCTTTTTCGCCAAAATGCGCTTTCACCTGTTCTGCAATATCGTATACCGTATTCTTTCCGTCCATTAACGGCCAGATAAAATTCCCCATTTCATCCAGATGAATCTGGGAAATCCGCGGCTTTTTAAAAACCACCTGGGCAATTTTGTTAAATACGCCTTTATTTTCCACGTAAACCGTAACTGCACCATTATCTGACACCGTATAGGAATACTGCTCATGATGCACCGGTATAAAATCCAGATAATTTCTTAAATCTTTTTTACTTGTTTTCTTTGCCATTCTTACTCCAAAGTGAGAACTTCAGGATGCACAGAATCATAACAACCATTAATACAACGCCGCCAACAACTCCTGTTGTAAAGCTGCCTGATAAATCAATCTTACCGGCTACGTTGACAACTGCGAGGATTGCAAGAAGGATACCTACAAGCCCCTCACCGGCAATCATACCGGAGCAGAATAAGATTCCACTGTTTGCATCTTTATTTTCTTCCTTATCAGCCTTCTTCTTGTCAACGAACCAGCGGATAACACCACCAATCATAATTGTTGCGCTTAATTCCAGTGGCAGATATAAACCGATTGCTACAGGAAGTACGGAAATTCCAAGAATTTCAACAACGATTGCAATAAATACACCGATGAATACCAGCGCCCAAGGAAGATTTCCTTGCATAACACCTTCAATAATCATCTTCATTAAAGTTGCCTGTGGTGCTGCAAGCTCTGTTGTACCAAATCCCCATGCAGAATCCAATAATACAAGAACGCCCCCGATAGTAACTGCTGAAACAACTGCACCGATTAATTCACCAATCTGCTGTTTCTTTGGTGTAGCACCAAGGATATAACCTGTCTTTAAATCCTGTGAAGTATCACCGGCCATTGCTGCGATGATACAGATAACAGAACCGATTGCAATAGCACCCTTCATGCCGTGTACACCTGTATCTCCCGTCACCTTTAAGCAGAGTGTAGAAAATAACAGCGTTGCAATTGCCATGCCGGATACCGGATTGTTACTGCTTCCGACGATACCAACCATTCTGGATGAAACCGTTGCAAAGAAGAAACCGAATAATGCAATAAGAACTGCTCCGAGCGGAGATACCGGAATTTCCGGTAACAGCCAGATTGCAATAATCATGATTAATACACCGATACCGATTACACGCATATCAAGGTCTGCTTCTGTACGAACAGTGCTGTTGCTGTTTCCTGCCCCCTTCATGCCCTTGATTGCATCTGCAAATGTTCTTACAATTAACGGAAGGGATTTAATTAAACTGATGATACCACCTGCAGCTACGGCACCTGCACCGATGTATCGGATATAACTGCTCCAGATTGCGGAAGCACCGCCTGCAGCATACATATCAGCAATCGTCTTTGTTCCCGGATAAAGGATTGTGGAACCGCCAAATGTAATGATTGCCGGAATGAGTACAAACCATCCGATTAAACCGCCGGCAAACATATAAGAAGCGATCTTTGGTCCACAGATATAACCTACACCAAGCAATGCCGGATATACTTCTGCTGAAAGCTCTGTCTTAAATGCCTTGAGTGGTGCTGTAATAACGCTTGGAATCACTTTGAGTCCATCCACTACAAACTTAAATAAAGCAGCAAGTCCCATACCTGCAAATACAGACTTCGCACTTGCGCCGCCTTCTTCACCGGCTAAAAGAACTTCCGCACAGGCTGTACCTTCCGGATACGGAAGCACACCATGTTCTTTTACAATCAGTGCATTTCTTAACGGCACCATAAATAACACACCTAAGATACCGCCGAATAATGCGATTAATGAAATGGTAATCAGGCTTGGAGCCTCTGTAATACCTTCCTTTGACCATAAAAACAATACAGGAAGTGTAAAGATTGCTCCCGCTGCCAAGGATTCACCGGCAGAACCGATTGTCTGTACCATGTTACTTTCAAGGATTGAATCCTTTTTCATAATGACGCGGATAACGCCCATGGAAATAACTGCTGCCGGAATAGAAGCAGATACAGTCATTCCGACACGCAGACCAAGGTACGCGTTGGCTGCGCCGAAAATAATTGCCAGAAGGACACCCATGATCACAGATGTCACTGTAAACTCAGGCGTAATTTTGTCAGCCGGGATATACGGCTTAAATTCGTCTTTCTTCATTAGAAACCTCCAAAAATTTAGTGTGTTATTATGTTAACACACTATTATAAAAAAGAAAAGCAGATTATTTATCCAATTAAAGCAATAAAGCTATTTTTTTACTTTTTTTCTTTATTTTGGAAAGTTTTTTTATACTGCGTGTAAATTTTTTAAAGAAACGTCCAAAATCGGAGCGGAATGGGTCAGCGCACCGCTTGAAATATAATCCACGCCGATATCTGTCAGACGTGCCACGTTTTCTAACGTAACGTTGCCGGAACACTCTGTTTCTGCCCTGCCGTCAATAATACGGACTGCTTCTTTCATCATTTCCGGTGTCATATTATCCAGCATGATAATATCTGCGCCCGCTTCTACCGCTTCGCGTACCATATCCAGATTTTCGACTTCCACTTCAATCTTTCTGACAAACGGCGCATATTCCTTTGCCATCGTTACGGCTTCCTTGACACCGCCTGCGGCTCCGATGTGGTTATCCTTTAACAAAACACCGTCCGATAAGTTGTAACGGTGATTATAACCGCCGCCGACCTTTACGGCATATTTTTCAAAAATGCGGTTGTTCGGTGTCGTCTTTCTCGTATCAAGAAGCTTTGTTTTGCTGCCCTTTAACAAATCAGCAATTGAGCGTGTATACGTTGCAATACCGCTCATTCTCTGTAAGTAATTTAAGGCGGTGCGTTCTCCTGAAAGCAGGACACGGATATCCCCCTTTACAACTGCAAGCAGATCGCCTTTTTTTACGGCATCGCCGTCCTTTACATGAAATACGACTTGTGTTGTTTCATCTAAAAGCTCAAACACTCTTTTAAATACGTCCAAGCCCGCAATCACACCGTCCTGCTTGCACAAAAGCTGTACCTCGCCCTGCTGCGGGTGGCGCATTACGGCATTTGTCGTAATATCTTCGCTTGTAATATCTTCTTCCAGTGCCTGCATAATTAATTTATCTGCATTTAACTTCATTGATATACTGTTCATGTAACTTTTTCTCCCTTTCAATTTCTTCAAAAATTTCTGTCTTGTACTGTTTTTTCAATTCATCATAGCCGCTGTACTTTTGGAGTGCTGCCGCTTCCACGAGCTCCGGACAACTCTCTGCCATATCAAATCCATCTGTAATATGCTTTGCCGCACGTTTCGCAAAGACCAGACTTTCAAGCAGGGAATTGCTTGCCAGACGGTTTGCGCCATGCACACCGTTACAGCTTGCTTCACCGACTGCATATAACTGTTCCATAGACGTTTTGCTGTTGCAGTCTACGTGGACACCGCCCATAAAATAGTGCTGTGCCGGTACAACCGGAATACTTTCCTTTGTAATGTCATAGCCTTCTTCCAGACAATGCTGATAAATATTCGGAAAATGTTCCATAATCGTCTTTTTATCTATATTTTCAAGTGACAGATGCACATACGGCATATCGTCTTTTTCCATCTGCTCATAAATTGCCCGTGCAACCACATCTCTTGGAAGCAGTTCATCAACAAACCGCTCACCTTTCCTATTTAACAAAATAGCGCCTTCCCCACGTACTGATTCGGATATTAAAAATCTTCTTCCCGGCTTTTCGGAATACAGTGTTGTCGGATGAATCTGGATATAATCAATATTTTCCAGTTCGATATGATGGCGCAGGGACAGTGCCAGTGCATCACCCGTCAGATGCGGAAAATTCGTGGAATGTGTGTATAAACCGCCGATACCGCCGCATGCCCATACGGTATCCTTTGCCGAAATTGTAATCAGATGCGGTGTTGCTTCCTTTGATACACGGCATACAATACCGTAGCATACATTGTCCTATACTTATAATTATAATAACGGTAAGTTACGTAGTAATGAAAT
>ERZ791610.1007-NODE-1007-length-13088-cov-6.105041_pt1 | contig 13088 bp, 2 predicted proteins | sample MGYA00510061_ERZ791610 | MGnify/ENA primary metagenome ERZ791610 (study PRJEB30046, sample SAMN00791922) | human gut metagenome | study: EMG produced TPA metagenomics assembly of the A metagenome-wide association study of gut microbiota in type 2... | reverse complement strand
GAATTATTAGAAGACACTATTTACAATCCTCCAAGGTTAAATAAAAACTTTCTCTGTCTAATTTTTCAAAGTATGCCGCCGCCTTATTTACAATCCTCCAAGGTTAAATAAAAACCGAAGGTAAAAAGCAATTAGAAATAATAACAGAAGCATTTACAATCCTCCAAGGTTAAATAAAAACTCTTCTAATCCCTTAACTAGAACTATATCACCATTTATTTACAATCCTCCAAGGTTAAATAAAAACAGATAATATAATAAAAGTGATAGAAAAAAATTTGCTATTTACAATCCTCCAAGGTTAAATAAAAACTTGTGATAAAAACGAACGTGTAAAATTGATTTTAAAATTTACAATCCTCCAAGGTTAAATAAAAACGTCCTCTATTGAATCTGCATAACTTTGGATATATTCATTTACAATCCTCCAAGGTTAAATAAAAACTTTGAAACTTTTTCTACTGCTTTGCTTTCAAAATTATTTACAATCCTCCAAGGTTAAATAAAAACAACGTTTTTAGTTGCTCCAAAAAGTTGAATGTTAAGATTTACAATCCTCCAAGGTTAAATAAAAACTTAGCGTTGGAAAAATTAGAAAAATTAGCAAATAGATTTACAATCCTCCAAGGTTAAATAAAAACTTCTCTTTTATTCATTGTTTTACCTCCTAATTTTTTATTTACAATCCTCCAAGGTTAAATAAAAACTATTCTATAATCAAAATATTAGTTTAATATTTCAAAATTTACAATCCTCCAAGGTTAAATAAAAACTTAGCCTGCTCAATAGCCTCTTCATCAGATTTGAACATTTACAATCCTCCAAGGTTAAATAAAAACTCTGTCATCTACCCATAAAGGTACTTCCATTTCAGTATTTACAATCCTCCAAGGTTAAATAAAAACATTATTTTCTAAAAGCCCTTTTTCTTCCCAAATAATATTTACAATCCTCCAAGGTTAAATAAAAACTTTTGGTTTGCTACCCCTTTTACATCTTTGAAGTTTATTTACAATCCTCCAAGGTTAAATAAAAACTAAAAGCCGTAAAGGCGTTAAAAAATATTAAAAAAGATTTACAATCCTCCAAGGTTAAATAAAAACTAAAGAGTAGAGAAACAGAGGCATTTAATAAAGAAAATTTACAATCCTCCAAGGTTAAATAAAAACCTCTCTCAGATTGCTCACATTTGTAAGTACTGAAAATTTACAATCCTCCAAGGTTAAATAAAAACTAATATATCTCTTGATGCAATCCTTAACAGAGTATTATTTACAATCCTCCAAGGTTAAATAAAAACCTTTTTTCAGACTGGTGGTAGTCACTTTTTTCAGACATTTACAATCCTCCAAGGTTAAATAAAAACATTGTTATGAGCTAGCATATAAATTAAAATGTCAGCATTTACAATCCTCCAAGGTTAAATAAAAACACTTACTGGCGGCAATTGGGATAATGGCTCACGTAAATTTACAATCCTCCAAGGTTAAATAAAAACTTCAACTGTTTTTCTTCCCATTGCATCCTCCTACTGATTTACAATCCTCCAAGGTTAAATAAAAACACTCAAAGTCCTTATTCTTTGGACAGAGGAACTGGCATTTACAATCCTCCAAGGTTAAATAAAAACTAGATAGAAACGAATTTGCAGACAATCAGTATCTTTATTTACAATCCTCCAAGGTTAAATAAAAACTCATAGGAAATAGAATAGTTTTAATGATTGGAACTAATTTACAATCCTCCAAGGTTAAATAAAAACTTAGTTAGGTCTATTTATTTAGTCCATTAAAGATGCATTTACAATCCTCCAAGGTTAAATAAAAACTAAATCAAGTAAATTTCTTCCAGTTTTAAATTCTCTATTTACAATCCTCCAAGGTTAAATAAAAACCAAGGTTTTAATTACAATCCATGGGGGGGTAAATAAATTTACAATCCTCCAAGGTTAAATAAAAACCAGGAATTCCTGAAAAGTACGCAAGAATTGCACTTGAATTTACAATCCTCCAAGGTTAAATAAAAACTAGAGCAATTCAAAGCACCAGAGCAACTAATGAAAGATTTACAATCCTCCAAGGTTAAATAAAAACAAAGAATTTAATATCTGTGCCCTCTCCCCTGTTAAAATTTACAATCCTCCAAGGTTAAATAAAAACATTTTTACAAGTGTGACAAAAAGTTACCCTATTAAGATTTACAATCCTCCAAGGTTAAATAAAAACAAAAGTTCCTATTTTCGCTTCGTTGGATAATTCTTTATTTACAATCCTCCAAGGTTAAATAAAAACCTTAGTAGTTGTTTCACTTTGAGTATTAGAATTATAATTTACAATCCTCCAAGGTTAAATAAAAACAAAATTATCAATATTAGTATCAAGTGCTTTAAGTTCATTTACAATCCTCCAAGGTTAAATAAAAACTCTGTTAAATAAAGATCTATCATAGCACTACCTGTATTTACAATCCTCCAAGGTTAAATAAAAACTATATGTATATTCCATTTTATTCCTCCTTAAAAGCTATTTACAATCCTCCAAGGTTAAATAAAAACTTACAATCTTAATAAAAACTATGAAGTTGTAAACCAATTTACAATCCTCCAAGGTTAAATAAAAACTGTTTATATCCTCCAATACTTGCTACTGAATCCCAAATTTACAATCCTCCAAGGTTAAATAAAAACTTCCCAGTTCCACTCAACTCTTGTACCCTCGATTTTATTTACAATCCTCCAAGGTTAAATAAAAACTAATAAGAATATAAAGAAAGTCGACACGACTTAAAAATTTACAATCCTCCAAGGTTAAATAAAAACTTGATGAGTAATGAGTTTATAAAAAAATATCAAAAAAATTTACAATCCTCCAAGGTTAAATAAAAACTATTTGTTGAGCTATTGTAAGTTTTAATTCTCCTTCATTTACAATCCTCCAAGGTTAAATAAAAACATTATAATATTGTGTGTCAAGTTGATAAAATTAAAATTTACAATCCTCCAAGGTTAAATAAAAACTATATAAAAGCTTTAAAAAATATTAAAAAGGTATGGATTTACAATCCTCCAAGGTTAAATAAAAACCCATTAGATAATAATTTTATAAAATAAAAATCAGGATTTACAATCCTCCAAGGTTAAATAAAAACCTGTCTTTTTCATTTTTACCCCTCCTATTTTCAAGCTATTTACAATCCTCCAAGGTTAAATAAAAACTAATGTTTTTATAAGTTCAGCCTCAGAAAAATGTGTATTTACAATCCTCCAAGGTTAAATAAAAACTATCACTGTATCTTTATGCTTTAAAATCTTTTTAACTATTTACAATCCTCCAAGGTTAAATAAAAACTAAAAAATGGATAAAAGAGAATTAAAAGAAATAAAAAATTTACAATCCTCCAAGGTTAAATAAAAACTTACTTTTCGTTTTTTCTTGTTAAGTAATAAAAAAAATTTACAATCCTCCAAGGTTAAATAAAAACTATTTCTTTTAAACTGCTGGAAGTAGCTCCACAAGCATTTACAATCCTCCAAGGTTAAATAAAAACTTATTAGTTTTGTTGTGCAAATGTTTTGAGAGTCAAATTTACAATCCTCCAAGGTTAAATAAAAACAACCACAACCACCACACCTAACAACAAACCACACCAATTTACAATCCTCCAAGGTTAAATAAAAACAATATTTTTAATTATAGAACTATCATATTTTATACAATTTACAATCCTCCAAGGTTAAATAAAAACTTTAAAATAGTACACTATTTGAAAAATGTACTAAAAAATTTACAATCCTCCAAGGTTAAATAAAAACTGCATTTTATGGTTTGCTACTATTGCTGCTTTTAGGATTTACAATCCTCCAAGGTTAAATAAAAACAGTTAAGCAATTGGCAGGAAAATGGAAGAGTTTCCAATTTACAATCCTCCAAGGTTAAATAAAAACACAGTCTATAAATTGACTGGAAATAGAAGAAAAAAAATTTACAATCCTCCAAGGTTAAATAAAAACCAGGATAAAGCTAAAATGAAAACTGTAAAAGTAAAATTTACAATCCTCCAAGGTTAAATAAAAACCCATCAATTATAATTTTGATATCATGAATGAAATTAAATTTACAATCCTCCAAGGTTAAATAAAAACAATAATATAATCTGGATTCCATTCATTAATCTCAATATTTACAATCCTCCAAGGTTAAATAAAAACATGTAATAATTGATTTTTTCTTAATAATAATTTTCTATTTACAATCCTCCAAGGTTAAATAAAAACCGTTGAAATTGGGAAAGAAACGAGGTAGAATATAGAATTTACAATCCTCCAAGGTTAAATAAAAACGCTAGCTCATAACAATTGGAGACTATCACAAAGAAAATTTACAATCCTCCAAGGTTAAATAAAAACTTTTATTTTTAGTTCTCCTTCAAGCTCTTTAAAGAAATTTACAATCCTCCAAGGTTAAATAAAAACTAAACAGACTTTTCCTGTTGCTAATCCTTTGATATTATTTACAATCCTCCAAGGTTAAATAAAAACTATTTGGTCTCCTACTATCATTAATAATGCTCCCTCATTTACAATCCTCCAAGGTTAAATAAAAACAGTCCTCATCACTTACTCTAACTATACCTTCCTTAGTATTTACAATCCTCCAAGGTTAAATAAAAACACAGCTAGATAGCATGAAGATAACTCTTTTAAATAAATTTACAATCCTCCAAGGTTAAATAAAAACACAGCTATTTCATCATTTTATAAATGGGCTGTAAGAATTTACAATCCTCCAAGGTTAAATAAAAACCTTTATAAAAAATAAAAAAATATATAAAAATATTTTATTTACAATCCTCCAAGGTTAAATAAAAACACCTTTATATTCTAACATTCTCTAACAACCACAACAATTTACAATCCTCCAAGGTTAAATAAAAACAATTAAATAATTTAGCAGTAGTATTTTATTTATGATATTTACAATCCTCCAAGGTTAAATAAAAACCAGCAGGAATTGTATATAGAAAAGTTGTTAAAGATATTTACAATCCTCCAAGGTTAAATAAAAACTTTATCTTTGACAGGATTTGATGAGATAGAAATTGATTTACAATCCTCCAAGGTTAAATAAAAACTACTGTTCTAAGTCCTTCAGTGATCCCAAAGTCATGATTTACAATCCTCCAAGGTTAAATAAAAACTTACATGGAGGGAGGAAAATATGACTACACAAAATAATTTACAATCCTCCAAGGTTAAATAAAAACGGACTCAATATTTAAACCGTCAAGCTTATAGTGAGAATTTACAATCCTCCAAGGTTAAATAAAAACAATTTCTCTTATTCATACTCTAGAACTGATGGAATAATTTACAATCCTCCAAGGTTAAATAAAAACTAATGATGTTTTATATATAAAAGAATTATCAGCAGAATTTACAATCCTCCAAGGTTAAATAAAAACTATTTTAGAAAAGTTTGATTTCACACTTGCTAAATTATTTACAATCCTCCAAGGTTAAATAAAAACAGATTTTCAAAATAGTAGTTTGATTATAAAAGATGAATTTACAATCCTCCAAGGTTAAATAAAAACAGGAAAAATGAAAAAAATAAAACTTGGATCATTTCAATTTACAATCCTCCAAGGTTAAATAAAAACCCCTTTTAAGTGATTTGCCATTTTTTTCATTTCACCATTTACAATCCTCCAAGGTTAAATAAAAACCAAAGATTCAAGTTTAGAAGAATGGTATCAATATGAATTTACAATCCTCCAAGGTTAAATAAAAACGCAGCAGTTTGCTAGATATTCTCCGTTATATGCTTCATTTACAATCCTCCAAGGTTAAATAAAAACCTGGAGGCATGAACCATGTTTATATGGCTGGAAACTATTTACAATCCTCCAAGGTTAAATAAAAACGTAAAATAAAAAAACTTTCTCCAAAATGGTGGGAGTTCATTTACAATCCTCCAAGGTTAAATAAAAACAATGAAATAATTGAGTATTTTACTTGTTAAAAATTAATTTACAATCCTCCAAGGTTAAATAAAAACTGATTATAGCATATTAAAAGAATTAAAAACAGTGCCATTTACAATCCTCCAAGGTTAAATAAAAACTAGTCTAGAAAATTTCATTGATAATGTTAATTTTAGATTTACAATCCTCCAAGGTTAAATAAAAACTAGAATAAACAATACAATTAAACATAATAACATTGAATTTACAATCCTCCAAGGTTAAATAAAAACCCAGTTGCTCCATTTGGATACGATGGAATACTTAAATTTACAATCCTCCAAGGTTAAATAAAAACCTTTTGCCTTGCTGGATTGTTTAAAGTCGCATGAAGATTTACAATCCTCCAAGGTTAAATAAAAACTTCTCTCAACTTTCCTACCCCTCAACCTTAAAAAAAAATTTACAATCCTCCAAGGTTAAATAAAAACGAGTTTATAGCTAGAGGGATAGATAATCTTAAGCTAATTTACAATCCTCCAAGGTTAAATAAAAACATGGAAGAGATAAAAAATCTTCTAATTAATGATCTAATTTACAATCCTCCAAGGTTAAATAAAAACCTGCAAATATTTTGAATTTAAAATAAAATTGTTTTAATTTACAATCCTCCAAGGTTAAATAAAAACTCTCTCAACTTTCCTACCTCTCACCTTTTAAAAAAAATTTACAATCCTCCAAGGTTAAATAAAAACTAATTATAATGATTATATAGAATACAGACAATATGCATTTACAATCCTCCAAGGTTAAATAAAAACTCTGATGGAGGTATTTTATATAGCTAGGATATAAAAATTTACAATCCTCCAAGGTTAAATAAAAACTCCACTAAAAACTTTTTCTCCCTCATAAATACAATAATTTACAATCCTCCAAGGTTAAATAAAAACATCGTATATGCTTCTGCTTGTAAAATAATTCACAAAATTTACAATCCTCCAAGGTTAAATAAAAACTTAAAGCATATGCTTTAGAAGGAACTAAATTAGAATATTTACAATCCTCCAAGGTTAAATAAAAACTCCAGCAAATGTTACATCTTGTGTACCATTCACTAAATTTACAATCCTCCAAGGTTAAATAAAAACCTAATAAAGATGCTCATGTAAAAGCAGTCACAGATGAATTTACAATCCTCCAAGGTTAAATAAAAACAACTCCCATAGATCTAGCATAATCATTAGCTATGCTATTTACAATCCTCCAAGGTTAAATAAAAACAGAATCATTCAAAAAGCATACAGGGCAACGATCAATATTTACAATCCTCCAAGGTTAAATAAAAACAGCATTACAAACAATGCAAGTAGACGCTATTTATAGATTTACAATCCTCCAAGGTTAAATAAAAACCAAAAAACTTGCAATTCCTGCATAAACTACGTTTTCATTTACAATCCTCCAAGGTTAAATAAAAACTACCAAAATAAAAATAGGTCTGTTAAAAACTCAGCAATTTACAATCCTCCAAGGTTAAATAAAAACTGTAAATCCTCATCGGCGTATGGGTAACCTAATTCGATTTACAATCCTCCAAGGTTAAATAAAAACTCTTTCAAAGATATTTTGAAAGAAGCAGGTTTCAAGATTTACAATCCTCCAAGGTTAAATAAAAACGATAAAAAAAATAAATTTAGGCATGATTGAAAAGATATTTACAATCCTCCAAGGTTAAATAAAAACCCGATTGCTTTTCTTCTAGCTTTTTCTATTTTATATATTTACAATCCTCCAAGGTTAAATAAAAACTGTTGCTTGCTCTTCGTTTTTAACTGTCTGTTCTACATTTACAATCCTCCAAGGTTAAATAAAAACCATAATGGAAAGTTTAATAAAACTTTTAATGTTAAGATTTACAATCCTCCAAGGTTAAATAAAAACTTACCCAACACGAGCTTTTAGAGTTTGCAAGTCTAAATTTACAATCCTCCAAGGTTAAATAAAAACAAGGTTAGGAGAAATAACAATAATAGACCTAGATACATTTACAATCCTCCAAGGTTAAATAAAAACTCTAATTTATGTATCAAAACCTCTCTGAAAAGTGTATTTACAATCCTCCAAGGTTAAATAAAAACTTCATAACTCCACATTTTAAACATCTCCTATGTAAGATTTACAATCCTCCAAGGTTAAATAAAAACAAAAGCAGCAGTTTTAATTCCTGTTATAAATGAAAAATTTACAATCCTCCAAGGTTAAATAAAAACAAAAGTTCCTATTTTCGCTTCGTTGGATAATTCTTTATTTACAATCCTCCAAGGTTAAATAAAAACTAAATTTAAAAGAGAACCCTTATAAAAAATGTATCAATTTACAATCCTCCAAGGTTAAATAAAAACCTACCATTTGATTAAACTTTCCATATAATTCACTTATATTTACAATCCTCCAAGGTTAAATAAAAACTTGTAATAAAAACGAACGTGTAAAATTGATTTTAAAATTTACAATCCTCCAAGGTTAAATAAAAACCTAACATTTACCCTTTAACCAAACCACCAACCAACAATTTACAATCCTCCAAGGTTAAATAAAAACTGGAGTTGTGCCTCTTGGTACTCTTCCATCATCTCAATTTACAATCCTCCAAGGTTAAATAAAAACCCTGTGTCAAATACAGTGTTTTCAAATTTTTCAAATCCATTTACAATCCTCCAAGGTTAAATAAAAACTAAAAAAGTAAGTTAATATAATATAATTAATTTCCTATTTACAATCCTCCAAGGTTAAATAAAAACTTAAACTGCTAACACTTCCTATCGGTTTGTTGGTAACATTTACAATCCTCCAAGGTTAAATAAAAACGCTCTCATTTTTAACCTTCTCCTTTTAAAAAAATAGATTTACAATCCTCCAAGGTTAAATAAAAACATCTTCCATTTTTTAATCCTCCTAGTTTTTATTTGGATTTACAATCCTCCAAGGTTAAATAAAAACTAACCCATAAAATCATCAAGATCATCAATTATGTTCATTTACAATCCTCCAAGGTTAAATAAAAACAAAATTTATTCCCTAGGGTTCTGCTAAAAAATCCAAATTTACAATCCTCCAAGGTTAAATAAAAACTTTAAAACAAATATTTTCAAGAGTTGCTATTTTTAAATTTACAATCCTCCAAGGTTAAATAAAAACTCGCTTTTGTAAGGCAATAGAATACTTTCATAACTATATTTACAATCCTCCAAGGTTAAATAAAAACTGATAATGTGAACAGTCCTTCTCACTATAAGCTTGAATTTACAATCCTCCAAGGTTAAATAAAAACTTAAAATCAAAAATAGGAGCTTTTACGAGGTATGGATTTACAATCCTCCAAGGTTAAATAAAAACGGTTTATGGTATTACATTTTTATGTACTGACGTTATATTTACAATCCTCCAAGGTTAAATAAAAACGGAGCTTCTATTTTCACTTCATCCCAAAACAAAGTTATTTACAATCCTCCAAGGTTAAATAAAAACTTTTATAAAGTAAGAATTAACTTTTAAAATAATTTAAATTTACAATCCTCCAAGGTTAAATAAAAACCAGGTTTAGCCCTATCGGCGAACGAGCTTGAAGTTCATTTACAATCCTCCAAGGTTAAATAAAAACTTTAACGGAGGTTGGAAGAAATATTCACTAATTGTTAATTTACAATCCTCCAAGGTTAAATAAAAACGTTACAATGCTCAATGTATAATCTTCTAGCATCGTAATTTACAATCCTCCAAGGTTAAATAAAAACAAAGATATCCAGTCTAATACTGAAATAAATATTAACATTTACAATCCTCCAAGGTTAAATAAAAACTTATATATTACTAATATAAAAAAAGCTACTATTCTAATTTACAATCCTCCAAGGTTAAATAAAAACATCATTTATAATCTATCAATAATCATTTATAAAAATTATTTACAATCCTCCAAGGTTAAATAAAAACCTGACGACTTGGATTTTTTATCTTTAGAATATATAGAATTTACAATCCTCCAAGGTTAAATAAAAACATTTTTTTTTAAGGTTGAGGGGGTAGGAATAAAAAAATTTACAATCCTCCAAGGTTAAATAAAAACCAAATGATTACATATTTGGAATGGTTACAAATTTGATTTACAATCCTCCAAGGTTAAATAAAAACGCCAACCTTAGATAAAAACTCAACCTTGTTAAAAACATTTACAATCCTCCAAGGTTAAATAAAAACTTCTATATTTTCCTTGGAAATTTCACTTATTTTTTTATTTACAATCCTCCAAGGTTAAATAAAAACTGCATTAAACACAAGTTGTATGGGAGCTTATTATAATTTACAATCCTCCAAGGTTAAATAAAAACTGATGGTCCTGAATTTTCTTGTGAGGTCAGAACTGCATTTACAATCCTCCAAGGTTAAATAAAAACTTATAATTCTACCTAAAACCCTATCAAGCCAAGTGTTATTTACAATCCTCCAAGGTTAAATAAAAACAAATTGTTGCTTTTTTCACTCATTGAATATAAAATGATTTACAATCCTCCAAGGTTAAATAAAAACTGAAGTTTACTTTTAAAAAGCATAGGGTTGGATTTATTTACAATCCTCCAAGGTTAAATAAAAACATATAGTTTAAGAGGCTCAAGACTTCCCTAAAAATAATTTACAATCCTCCAAGGTTAAATAAAAACTTTGTAATTTTTGTCTAAAACGTGCTTCAAAGGCGTATTTACAATCCTCCAAGGTTAAATAAAAACTATATATTTAGGTTCTGCCGTCCACGCCGCATAACTATTTACAATCCTCCAAGGTTAAATAAAAACTAACATTTTTTAGCTAATTTGTCCGCGATGTTTTTTATTTACAATCCTCCAAGGTTAAATAAAAACCAAACATAAGTTTCAAAAACTCCTCGCTTGCTTTTCCATTTACAATCCTCCAAGGTTAAATAAAAACTTTGAAACTTTTTCTACTGCTTTGCTTTCAAAATCTATTTACAATCCTCCAAGGTTAAATAAAAACGTGTTACTATTTTCTTCAAGACTCTTTCAAGTTCTGATTTACAATCCTCCAAGGTTAAATAAAAACTTTAATTACTTGGAGTATGAAATTTTAAATTCAAAATTTACAATCCTCCAAGGTTAAATAAAAACTGCATTATTGGTAGTTGTTAAATCTTTTTCTATTTCATTTACAATCCTCCAAGGTTAAATAAAAACTTGAGAAACAGTTTCTTAACATACTTACTTTAATACATTTACAATCCTCCAAGGTTAAATAAAAACATTATTTTCTAAAAGCCCTTTTTCTTCCCAAATAATATTTACAATCCTCCAAGGTTAAATAAAAACGAAAAAGGATTCAAGCAAAAAGAAATCGCAGAGGCTGATTTACAATCCTCCAAGGTTAAATAAAAACGGAACGTGTAGTATAACATAATCAACAGAACAGCAATTTACAATCCTCCAAGGTTAAATAAAAACAGCATTTTCTTTTAATATAGATATCTCTTGTCTATTATTTACAATCCTCCAAGGTTAAATAAAAACTTCCAGTTCCTACCCCCCAACCTTTTAAAAAAATTAGATTTACAATCCTCCAAGGTTAAATAAAAACGGCGGGTAGGATTCCCGCCTTGTTGGTTTGGTTGATATTTACAATCCTCCAAGGTTAAATAAAAACCTCGTATAGAAAAGAAAATTGCAGTATTCTACAAATTTACAATCCTCCAAGGTTAAATAAAAACTCATTTATAACCTATCAATAATCATTTATAAAAATCATTTACAATCCTCCAAGGTTAAATAAAAACCTCTTGTCTCTACCTAGCATATATTGAACAGTTGCAATTTACAATCCTCCAAGGTTAAATAAAAACCTTTTATATATATAAATGTAGTAATTAGTTGTTATCATTTACAATCCTCCAAGGTTAAATAAAAACCACACCTAACCACAACCACCACACCAAACCAACAAGGATTTACAATCCTCCAAGGTTAAATAAAAACATTTCGTTTTTCAAAATAAGTTTAGATTTTATAAGTATTTACAATCCTCCAAGGTTAAATAAAAACGTGCCTCTTTATCATTACTATCTTTTGCCTCGTTGTATTTACAATCCTCCAAGGTTAAATAAAAACTTTTTGTTTGTATATAAGAATAGATACCCACTAAGTGATTTACAATCCTCCAAGGTTAAATAAAAACTTTTTTGAGTATGCAAATCTATTAGTCTTTTTAACTCATTTACAATCCTCCAAGGTTAAATAAAAACTGCTTTTGTTAAGCAATAGAACACTTTCATAACTATATTTACAATCCTCCAAGGTTAAATAAAAACCGCTCTGCTAATTTGTAGTTGTCTTCATTCTCGTATCATTTACAATCCTCCAAGGTTAAATAAAAACAGAAATATTCCTCTGTGTATTCCGTTGTTAACGAAAATTTACAATCCTCCAAGGTTAAATAAAAACGCCGCAACCATTCCACCAAGCACTGACGCTATTGTTATTTACAATCCTCCAAGGTTAAATAAAAACTCACTACTATTAAAGGATATGTACCAAAATAAAAAGATTTACAATCCTCCAAGGTTAAATAAAAACTTTTTGAGTATGCAAATCTATTAGTCTTTTTAACTCATTTACAATCCTCCAAGGTTAAATAAAAACAAAAATGAAAAAAACATATTTATACTTAAAAAATCAATTTACAATCCTCCAAGGTTAAATAAAAACTCACACAATAAGTGTAGAATATAACATTTTAAAAGAATTTACAATCCTCCAAGGTTAAATAAAAACCTTTATTAAAAAAAGCTTTAACTCTTGCAAGTGATTGATTTACAATCCTCCAAGGTTAAATAAAAACGCCTACTTTCGATAGAAACTCAACCTTATTAAAAACATTTACAATCCTCCAAGGTTAAATAAAAACTTAGTATATTCTTATTTGTGGTTGGTATAGTTGGACTATTTACAATCCTCCAAGGTTAAATAAAAACAATTGAAAAAGTAGAAGCATTGATATCTAATGTTTTATTTACAATCCTCCAAGGTTAAATAAAAACTCATTTATAACCTATCAATAATCAT
>ERZ791610.992-NODE-992-length-13283-cov-6.653311_pt1 | contig 13283 bp, 8 predicted proteins | sample MGYA00510061_ERZ791610 | MGnify/ENA primary metagenome ERZ791610 (study PRJEB30046, sample SAMN00791922) | human gut metagenome | study: EMG produced TPA metagenomics assembly of the A metagenome-wide association study of gut microbiota in type 2... | reverse complement strand
AAGAGAGTTTGGATTACTTTTTCAATTTTCAGGAAAAGATACCTGAGTAGTTACATAAGGTCGCATAAATGTTAGAAAATCGTAAAGAATAGCATAGCAGGAAAAGCGGGAGTGGCATACTTCCGCTTTTTTTATTATCTTTATGTACTTTTTCTTTTGCCTTGATGCAAAAGAAAAAGTACCAAAAAGAAAAAATCAAGGCTGCGCCGGGCAGTCGAGGCCGGGGGAACCTTGCGGAGGGATAGGTCGTTACTAATCAATAAATAATATAATAATATAGAGGATGCTTATGAAACAAAAGAAAATGCTTGTACTTACTTTTTCGCAGTTGAAACAAATCTACACGCAGGAGATGCCGGAGTTGGTGGAGATGGCGGCGGTGAGTCCGACAGTGGAGGACTTTAAGGCTGGTCTGCTAAAACATCTGGATAGTTGCGGGATGGTTAATGAGGTTGCGGAAGAGGCAAGGGAGCAAATTCGACTCTTACTCCAGTATGATGGACAGGATGTTCATGAACTGTCTACGGGACAGGATATTTCGGTACAGACGATACGGTTGCTTTATCAGTTTCTGACAGAGAAGTTGGAGAATATAGAGATGCCGACGGATTTGTTTCTAGAATTGTTCCAGTTGTTCAAACGTTTGCAAGGGGAAAGTGTTCCTTTGCCGTCTCCGCAGCGCATCAAGAGCCGGAATGACCGGTGGGATACCGGATTGGATGAGGAAGTGCGGGAGATGCGTGATGAGAATAAGGAACGGATGCTGCATCTGCTGATTCAGAAGATTGAGAACCGGAAGTCGAAGCCTTCGGTGCGGTTTCATTTTGAGGAAGGGATGAGTTATGAGGAGAAGTATCAGTTGGTAAGCAAATGGTGGGGAGATTTCCGCTTTCATTTGTCGATGGCTGTGAAAAGTCCGGCTGAGTTGAATCGCTTTTTAGGAAATTCACTTTCGTCGGAGACGATGTATTTGCTGAATCGGGCACGTAAAAAGGGAATGCCGTTCTTTGCTACACCTTATTATTTGTCGTTGCTGAATGTGACGGGGTATGGGTATAATGATGAAGCGATTCGGAGTTATATACTTTATTCGCCACGATTAGTGGAGACGTATGGCAATATTCGTGCATGGGAGAAGGAAGATATTGTGGAGGCAGGAAAGCCGAATGCTGCCGGATGGCTCTTGCCGGACGGACATAATATTCACCGACGGTATCCGGAGGTGGCTATCCTTATTCCTGATACGATGGGACGGGCTTGTGGAGGGCTTTGTGCATCTTGCCAGCGTATGTATGACTTTCAGAGTGAACGGCTGAATTTTGAATTTGAGACGTTACGACCGAAGGAGTCGTGGGACAGTAAGTTGCGACGGTTGATGACCTATTTTGAACAGGATACGCAGTTACGCGATATTCTGATTACGGGAGGCGATGCGCTGATGAGTCAGAATAAGACGTTGAGAAATATATTAGAAGCAGTGTATCGTATGGCGGTACGCAAGCAAAGAGCGAATCTTGAACGTCCGGAAGGTGAGAAATATGCGGAATTGCAACGGGTGAGACTGGGTTCTCGTTTATTGGCTTATTTGCCGATGCGTATTAATGACGAGTTGGTTGACATATTGCGGGAGTTTAAGGAAAAGGCTTCAGCTGTTGGCGTCAAGCAGTTTATCATTCAGACCCATTTTCAGACACCGCTGGAGGTGACGCCCGAAGCAAAAGAGGCGATTCGGAAAATTCTTTCTGCCGGATGGATTATTACGAACCAGTTGGTATATACGGTGGCTGCCTCACGCAGAGGACATACTACGCGGCTTCGCCAGGTACTCAATTCACTGGGAGTGGTATGTTATTATACGTTCTCGGTGAAGGGATTTAATGAGAATTATGCGGTGTTTGCACCCAACAGTCGCTCAATGCAGGAACAGCAGGAAGAAAAGATTTACGGACAGATGACTCCGGAACAGGCGGAAGAACTGTATAAAATACTGGAAACCAAAGTTAGTGCAGGTATAAATGAAGAAAAACCGAAAGAAGATGCTGACACCGCCAAACAAATAAGACGGTTCATGAGAAAGCATCATCTGCCTTTCCTAGCTACCGACCGCAGTGTACTGAATCTGCCTGCTATCGGCAAGAGTATGACTTTCCAACTGGTAGGATTGACTGAGGAAGGCAAACGAATTCTTCGCTTCGAACATGACGGTACCCGTCACCATAGCCCTATTATCGATCAGATGGGACAAATCTATATCGTAGAGAATAAATCACTGGCAGCTTATCTACGCCAACTCAGCAAGATGGGTGAAGACCCGGAAGACTACGCTTCTATCTGGAGCTATACGAAAGGGGAAACCGAACCTCGTTTCAGCCTCTACGAGTATCCAGATTTCCCCTTTCGGATTACAGATAAAATGAGTAATTTAGAAATAAGTAATAGGTATTAGGTAATAGGTAATAACCGTAGCTACTGGTTAGTTTATCCGCATGGCTTAATACCTATTACTTATTACTTATTACTTCACTCTAATTACCATATTAGCAACAATTGCAGTTAAACCTCCGGTGGTGATTCCTGAAGAGAAAATACTTCGAATCGCCTCTGGAGCTTGTTTTAATACGTCCGGCATTAGTTCCACACCCAAACCTAAAGATAGGCTGACTGCTAAGACTAGGGTTTCTTTGCGGCCTATTTCCTGTGAGGAAACGATGCGGATACCTGCTGCCGCTACTGTACCGAACATTAATAAGGTGGCGCCTCCCAGTACCGGATCGGGCATCAGAGAGAATATAGCTCCTACAATGGGGAATAATCCCAGCAGAACGAGCATAGCGGCAATATAATAGCCTACATAGCGGCTGGCAACTCCTGTTAATTGGATGATACCGTTATTCTGTGCGAAGATGGAGTTCGGGAAGGAGTTGAATATACCTGCTAAAAGAGAGTTGAAGCCATCTGCCATCACACCGCCGGAAACACGTTTCAGATAAGAATCACCTTCAATCGGAAGTCCGGAAATCATGGAGTTGGCTGTCACATCACCTGTGGCTTCAATGGCAGTGATCAGATAGACCAGGCCAATGGCGATAAATGAAGAGATATTAAAATCAATACCGTATTTAAAAGGTTGCGGGATGTTGAAACTCATCAGCATCTCGACATTTAGTGCGCTCATATTTACTTTTCCCAGGGCGAAAGCCAGTCCATAACCCAGACAAAGGCCGAACACGATGGAACTCATGCGCAGGTATTTGTTTTTGCAGCGATTGAAAAACAAGACGCTCAACAATACGAGTGCAGCAATGGACAGATTTTCCCACGAACCGAAGGAGCCGTCGTCCATCGCGCCATATCCGCCGCCACAGGAAACGATACCGACTTTGATCAGACTCAATCCGATCAGTAGTACGACAATGCCGGACACTAGCGGGGTGATGATATTGCGAAGATACTTGAAGGTACGGCTGACGACCATTTCAATAGGTGCGGCAGCTATACAGGAGCCGAATATCAACGGAAGTCCGCCTACTAATCCGGTCGCTATGATAGGACCGATAAAGGAGAAACTGGTACCTTGGATACAGAGCAGCTTCGCTCCTATCGGGCCGATACGACGGCATTGTATAAACGTAGATACCCCCGAAGCAAAAAGGGACATAGACACCAGAAAGCTTGTTTTTTCAACATTCAGCTTCAGTGCGCTCGCAATGATAAGAGGAGGTGTAATGATGGCTACAAAGATAGCCAGCAGATGTTGCAAGGCAGCAAACAGGGCATCTTTAAATGGGGGGCGGTCTTCTACGCCATAGATCAAATCTGTTTTCATTCGATATTTTTATTCAATAATTGATGTATATCCGTTGGGGAATTTCGTACTTCGAAGTTTAGTTCAGTGTCCACTTCAAAGCCAGTGTCGGAATTACATAGAAGCCGTCACGACCACCGAAGTTATTGCTCAGTTCCACTTCGGAACCGACACTCAGGTTAAAGTTTTTATTCACTCCCTTGATGCGGTTCAGGTTTACCCAGAATTGTGGTTCGGAGAGGAAAATGGTTTTTCCATACTTGGTTTCTTCACGCCACCAGTCGGCAAAACCGGAGAAGGTGAGCAAATCCTTGCAAAAGTTCATGTACCATGTTCCTGTCAACTGGAAGTTATTCGGGGATGGGTGCTTTTGTATATACTTATACATAGCAGTCAATGTGAAGCCTCTGGAAAAAGAAGCGTTATTATAGGTATAGGTGGCTCCCGCCAAGTAAGCGTTGTTGTAGGAGAATCCTTTTGCCAATCCACCATTGTATTCGAGATGGGCGGAGAAAGGACCTTTCCAAAATTTCAGTTCACGGGCTATCTCCCAGTAAGCGGAAGCGACTCCTTCGGACGTATAGTCCATATCGATAAAGAAGTAGGTACTTCCCCAGTTGTCGGGATGGAACTTCTCGACAGTGGAGGTCAACAGCGGGCGTCCTTTCAAGTCTTTATCATACAGGGAACGTCCGAAATCATAATGTAACTGAATGTTTTGTGCCTGCAATTCCGGTACGGCAGAAAGCAGCATACATAGGAAAAGAGCAGAAATGATCTTTTTCATGACAAATGTGTTTAAATGAAGGTGCAAAAATAGTTAAACCTATACATATATTCACATTCCGACACTAGAATTTTAATCCAGACTATTATTTCCTGTATCCCACCACAATCGGGTACCTCCATGATCGGGCCCGCCCAGAGCCTCCACAAGAGCCAGGTATTGCTCTCTGTCTTCGGTTTGCAGCGTACCGGGAAAGTTGAGACGACGTACCATTGTCTCTGTGTCAATACATCCGTTCTTGCTATGGTTGAAGCATACCGGAAACAGGCGGGGATATCCCGTGCGGCGCTGTTCCGCCCATGCCTCGCAACCTTCCGGGAATAAGGCAATCCATTTCTGCGTAATGATCTTTTCCAGCTTTATTTCCTTGTCGTCTGCGGGATTCCATTTAGGAGAAACCCGGCAACGGGCAGGAATGTTATTTTCGGAGTCTTGTGTGTCGATGAAATCGGCAGCCGTCCGCTCACTGTTCAGATAATCGTCCATCTGATAAATGCCGTGTTGATGAAGAGACGCCTTTATTCCGTTCAGATAACATTCTTCTTCATCTTCCGGAATCCATCCGCGCAAAGCAGCTTCGGCACGGAGAAACCAGACTTCGGCGGAGCTCATCAAAGGGGCATCCGTACTCTGATCGACGGACAATTTGGATAAGCCTGCATAATGATTGTGCGCAAAGCAGGTTCCCTGACGGATGCCGCGATACTCTCCTGCATACGCTTTGTCGGTACAGGTTTCAAAGTAAACTTTCAATCGGGGATCATCGTAGCCTGTCAGAATAGATTCCATTGCAGCGCTCATATAAGTTTCATTCCATACCCGGTTGAGCTCTCCCAACGGGTTCGTGAATCCGGATTTCGTAGAGACTGCTACCCGTTCAGCTTCCGCTTCAAAGACACCAAATTCATTTTCCAGTCCCTTCCGGAACTCGGCGCGTGCCTTATCCGGATCAACCGCAGAAATACGCATTGCCAGACGCATACGCAACGAATTGGCAAACTTGATCCAGGAGGAATATTGACCATCCAGCAAGATATCAAAGCGGGTGAATCCATTGGAGTCGGGCTTCTTGTCTATATAATCGGTAAGAGAGACAACAGCCGAATCGAGTTCATTAAAGAACTCATAGTAGACTTCTTTCTGCGTATCAGGGCGATATTGATTCTGGGCATTCGCGAAATTCTTATAAATAACAGGGCCGTAATAATCTGTCACACGGTGCATGACTTCCACTTTCAGCACTTTGGTAATGCCGAACAAGGCAGGTTCCGTATCACGGGTGGCATTCTCCGACTGGTAGATTTGTGGAAAGATATACGAATACATATGTGTCCACATGGCGCTGTTCCAGCCATCCTGCATATTATAATCCGAGTTATGCGTACCTCCGTTCAAGGGTTTGCCGTCGTGCATATAACCGGAGAACATATCCGCGTTCAGATTCTGTATCAACTGGAAAGGCCAGTTCTTGCCTTTACCGAAATCATAGTTAAAGTAAATGCCTTGCTGGATAATCCCCAGACGAATACCGAAGCCATTGTCGTCAATCAGCAAATCATCGTCCGTAATTCCCGACTGGTCGGTATTAAATTCACGGAATTTTCCTGTACAGCCAACAGAAAGCAGCAGCATCCCCAGCAAGTATATATAAATATGTTTTTTCTTCATCATCTTCCCTCCTGCTCTTAAAATTCACATGTCAAAGTAAAGCCCAGACTGCGGGTGGTAGGCATACCGAACACTTCAATTCCCTGATTGTCATTGCCTGTAGAAAGTACCAGATCGGGATCGAAAGGCGCTTTCTTGTACAGAAAACAAAGGTTGCGGGCTACAAAAGAAAGTTGCAGGTCTTTCAGACAATTCGTTTTCTGTACCCATTTTCGGGGGAAGCTATAACTCAGCGATACTTCCCGCAGACGGAGGTTGGTAGCGTCATACATATAGTATTCCGTCACGCCGGCGCGTCCGCCCACTACATTTTTATAGAATCCTTTGACATCGCTTATTTGCTGGCCTTCCAGCGAAACATATCCTTTATCACGGGCTTGTGCCGTCGCTTTCGATACTCCATAGAGGTCCATCTCCGCCTGGGTCTGCGAAAGGACTTCACCTCCATAGCGCCAGTCAAGCAGGAAGTAAAGGCTGAAACCTTTGTAGGAGAAGGAATGATTCCACCCCAACATAAAGACCGGATTGGCATTGCCCACCTTTACGGTATTTCCGTCGCCTTCTACCAACGGAAGTCCTTTATAGTCTCCGTCCGTTCCATAAACGATATGCCCTTCTTCATCACGTATAAAGGCTTTACCGTAAATATCGCCGATAGAGCCGCCTTTCACCAGTTTCATCGCATAACTGGACGAGAAGCTGGTAGGTCCGTAAACAAATTCTTTCAGTTCTTCATGGAGTTCTACAATCTTGTTCTTATTGGCAGAGAAGTTGAGAGAGGTCTTCCACGTGAAGTCGGGGGTCAGTACCGGAGTGGCATCCAGCGTTATCTCCCATCCCTGATTCCGGATATCTCCGGCGTTGACGTATCGATAGGCATACTTATCGCCCGCAAGCGCAGGCAGTTTGAAAAACTGCTCATACGTGTCGGTACGGTAATAGGTCAGATTTAATCCGAGGCGGTGCTGCAAGAACTTCCATTCCATACCCAATTCGACAGAATGCGTCATTTCCGGTTTCATCTCGGCGAAAGGGGCCGCATCGCTTGCCAGTATCTCTCCACCGGCAGTCACATACGAAACAGGATAGGTGATAAAGGGAGGCCCCCCATTGCCAACGATACTATAAGCACCGCGCAACTTCGAGAACGAAACCCATTCGGGCATCTTTACCCACTTATCCGGAAGGAAAGAGACACCGACGGAAGGATAAAAGAATCCTTTCTTCTCGTACTTCGTGTAAGCCAGCGTAGACGACCAGTCGTTACGTGCGGTCAGATCAAGGAAGACTCCTTCTTTATAGCCAATCTGTGCCGTTGCAAAGACCGATTGCAGTTGGTAATGAGCATCTATTTTCTGATCGATACTGGCAGAACTGCTCATCACGATATTGGCAAGATTAAACACATTGGCATATTTCAACGAAGCATTCTTCGAATCAATGCGAGTAGAGTTAGTGATTCTGTCATTGATACTGCCACCAATGGCTACATCCAATGTGAAGTCATTCAGTTGCTTCTTGACCATCGCCATCACATCTCCGTACATCTGCGTTTCCTGATAATCCATTTCAATATAGCGCCCGTTCATCCCACAGAGTGCCGTAGCGGTGGAGGCATAAAATTTCTGACGCAGTTTATCGGCTGAGTAATCCAGATTGCCACGAGCCTGAAGTGTCAGCCAATCAGTGACTTTCAAATTGGCAGAAAGGGAAAGAAGCAGGCGGATACGTGCATCCTTACTCTGTATGCGGTTTTGTATCCAATACGGATTCTGTTCAAAGTCTTCGGTAAAAGTATGCCAGTTTTGTGTATTCAGCTTTCTGTCCTCGTCATAACGCTCATAGTTATCTTTATAATAAGCCAAGTCCTCGCCACGAGGAAAGCGGTATAGACCTACCAGCGGATTCATATAAAAGCCTCCCGATACGGGTTTATTCTTCACTGTCTGCTTCATGACATTCACGTTACCGTCCAATTTCAGCCTGCTGTTGAAGAGGACGGCGGTCTCTCTCAGATTGATATTGTGTTTGGAGAGTTTATTTTCATTCAGAATGCCGCGACCGGTGGTGTTGGCATAGGAGAAATATGTTTGTAGCTTGTCATTTCCGGAGTTGACGGATACAGAAGTGATCGACGTCAGTCCGGTACGGAAAAAGTCACCCAAATTATCGTAAACCGTCAGATTTTCTTTTTCTCCCCAACTGTCTGTTACATCACTTACTCCGTAGCTGTTCTGCATTTCGGGCAGAGAGAAAGCCTTTTCAAAAGTCAGTCCGGTAGAGAAATGAATATCCCTCCGTCCTACGGTATTTCCTTTCTTTGTAGTAATAAGAATGACTCCGTTGGCCGCCTGGCTACCATACAAGGCTGCGGCAGGAGCTCCTTTCAGGATGCTGATACTTTCCACATCCTCCGGATTCAGATTCGAGATTCCGTCTCCCCCATCCCGGTTACCGGCATTTGCCGTACCGCCGATAGCCGAATAAGCCTGTTCCGAAGTAGAATTTAGCATGGGAACACCATCTATCACGTACAGAGGCTGATTATCACCGGCCACCGATCGTACCCCACGGATACTGACTTTCGCCGATCCGCCCATGCCGGAAGAGTTCTTGCTGACCTGCACACCGGCTGCCTTTCCTGCCAAAGCCGTGATCATATTCACTTCTTTCACACGATTCAGTTCTTCTCCCCTCACCTTTTGCACGGCATAGGCCAAAGAGGATTCTTTCTTTTCAAGCCCCAAAGCAGTTACAATCACGTGGTCAAGCAGCAGAATATTTTCTTTCAGACATATTTCAAGCATTGACCTACCCTTTACACTGACTTCCTGAGACTCGTAACCTACGAAAGAAATTTGCAGAACAGCACTATCCGGAACGGATAAAAAGAAATTCCCCTCCACATCTGTCACTGTTCCATTCGCTCCGCCTTTCTCTCTGATTGTCGCTCCGATAAGTGGTTCACCATAGGTATCAATGACCCGCCCCCTTACCGTAAAACTGGCAGAGGAAACTTTCACACATTCTTTCGACCCCGGCCGTGAAGCATAACAACCTTCTTCAAAGAAAGATAACAAGCTTATAAAACAGCAACTTATAATTATTCTTGTTTTCAACAGCATTTCAATAAGTTGTTTTTCACCATCTCCGTGCAAAAATAGCCAAATATTTTTAAATTTGTTTTTTTCCGTAACTATTTTGAGGGAAAAGAATAGATTCGTTATTTTTGTAGGAAATTACATCAATATGGAGATTGAAATCGAAAAACATCCTTTAGAACCCTTTCTCCCGCCAAAAGCAAAGCTGCTGATGCTGGGAAGTTTTCCGCCACAAAGAAAACGGTGGTCGATGGATTTTTATTATCCGAACCTGAACAATGATATGTGGCGCATTGTCGGACTCTTGTTTTTCGGAGATAAAGATCACTTTCTGAACGATACGCAGAAAGCATTCTGCCGGGAACAGATTATTGACTTCCTGAATGAAAAAGGAATCGCCCTGTTCGATACAGCCTCATCTATCCGGCGTCTGCAGGATAACGCTTCGGACAAATTTCTGGAAGTGGTGCAGCCGACGGACATTGCCGCATTACTCCGCCAACTTCCCGAATGCAGAGCAATCGTCACCACCGGACAGAAGGCAACGGATACGCTCCGTGCACAACTGGAAGTGGAAGAACCGAAAGTAGGAGACTATGCCGAATTTGTGTTTGAAGGACGGGCGATGAGACTCTACCGGATGCCTTCTTCCTCACGGGCGTACCCGCTTGCATTAGATAAAAAAGCCGCCGCCTATCGGATTATGTATCAGGATTTGCAGATGGTTATTTAGGTAATAGGTATTAAGTAATAAGTATTAGGTATTAATCGATAAATAGTATATAGTATGACACCTTTATTTTTGCAATATCCGGCGTGCAGTACATGCCAGAAAGCTAAGAAATGGCTAATCGAAAATAACATTGAGTACACTAACCGGCTCATTGTGGAAGATAACCCTACGGTGGAAGAGTTGAAAGCATGGATTCCACAAAGTGGATTGCCAATAAAGAAATTCTTCAACACAAGTGGTTTGGTATATAAAGAGCTGAAACTGAGCGAGAAGCTGCCTTCCATGACTGAGGAAGAACAAATCGCATTGCTGGCAACGAACGGTAAGCTGGTGAAACGCCCGTTAGTAGTGACAGACAGCTTTGTTCTGGTAGGTTTTAAGCCCGATGAATGGGAAAAATTAAAATAATTGGAAATTTATTTACCCTAATATTTGCTGGTTCGGAAGTTTATACTACCTTTGCAGCCGCAAACACGGGAGTAGCTCAGTTGGTAGAGCACCGGTCTCCAAAACCGGGTGTCGGGAGTTCGAGCCTCTCCTCCCGTGCAGAAGTAAACCGCAGGTAATCGTCGATTATCTGCGGTTTCTCTTTTATAGTCCATAGCTTAGTAATTGCATTGCAGATTCTATTTAAAATTTATGCAAATCCTAATTCGTTCCACCTAGGTTATCTTTTAGTTCGACCCAGGTGATCGTTTAGTCCCACCTAGGTCGAACGAAAGGGAAACGTATATGGAACGAACTAATCAACGCGAAACCATACATTGATCTATGCTAATTATCCTTTTAATTAACCTATACTATTACTTCTTTTCCGCTATCTCCCGTTTCATCCCTTTGGCAGTTTCTACCAGACGGATAAATTCTCTTCTGTATCCTTTTTCATCATTATTCAGTCCCTGTTTGGCAAGGCCGATCACTTTATCATAGCTTGCCGCTCCTTTAAAGTCAGAGTCCCGAAGCAGCTGACCGAACATAGCCACGGCAGAAGCGAAACGGAAATCGGAAGAAACATTATTTCCTTTATTATCCACAAAGGGAACTTCCATCTTTTTGCTGACGTCCTTGTCCGGAGCTTTATAGCGCAGTTTCACGGTCAGCAATTCATTAGAACCGATCGGCTGCACCGTCTCTTTTTGTTTCTTCTGATATTTCAGATCATCTACCTTTCCTACGTAATCATTCTTTACGCCTACGGGAATCACTTCATAGAAAGCTGTCACCGTATGTCCGGCTCCCAATTCTCCGGCATCTTTGGCGTCATTATTAAAGTCTTCGTCTTTCAGCAAACGGCTCTCATAACCAACCAGACGATATGCCTGCACCTGAGCCGGATTAAATTCCACTTGCAGCTTCACGTCCTTTGCTACCGTATGAAGCGTAGCGCCAAACTCACCCACCAGGACACGATTGGCTTCCTGCAAATTATCGATATAAGCATGATTTCCATTCCCTTTTTCTGCTAAAGCCTGACCTTTATTGTCTTTATAGTTACCCATTCCATAACCTAGCACACTCAGGAATACTCCGCTCTTACGTTCCTTCTCTATCAACTGTTCCAAACCTTCCACAGAAGAAACACCTACATTGAAATCTCCATCGGAACAAAGGATTATCCGATTGTTTCCTTTAGAAAGGAAGTTCTGTTTAGCCACTTTATAAGCCAGTTGGATACCTGCGCCGCCGGCCGTAGAGCCACCCGATGTCAGTTCGTCTATCGCATCACGTATTTTCTGTTTGTCACTGCCCGGAGTAGATTCCAGTTTTACGCTGGCGTTGCCCGCATATACAACGATGGCTACCTTATCTTTATCACGCAGATTATTAACTAATAGCTTCAGAGATGACTTCACCAAATCCAGACGGGTAGGTCCCCACATAGAACCGGATACATCAATCAAGAATACCAGATTAGATTCCGGAAGTTTGTCAGTCGGAATCTCCCTTGCTTTCAGTCCGATACGTACCAAACGATGATCAGCATTCCAGGGGCAAACACCTGCCTCCATTGTAATCTTCACCGGATCGCTTCCGGTCGGCTTCGCATAATCGTAGGAGAAATAATTCACTAACTCTTCTGTACGGATAGCATCAGGCACCGGCAAGGTACCGCTGTTGATCATACGACGCATATTACTGTAAGAAGCGGCATCCACATCAATAGAGAAAGTAGAAAGCGGAGATTCTCCTACCTGCTTAAAACCATTTTCACTGATCGATTTATATTCTTCCGTATTTACTGCATCCATACGTACGGACGGGTGTCTGAGACTTGCCAGATTGACGGTTGATATGGCACCGGTAACAGCTACCTTTCGCTGGCTCCCGTATCCGACGACAACACATTCTTCCAGCACCTGCGAAGAAGCTATAAGGCTTACATTTATTGTTGAAGAGAATACGACTTTTTCCACTTTCTCAAAACCAATATAGCTGAAGATAAGAGTTTCCCCCTTGTTTGCTTCAATCCTGTACTCCCCTTGTAGGTTCGTAACAGTTCCACGGGATGTTCCCTTCACCGTCACCGCACATCCTACCAACGGCGAACCGTCTGATCCGTCCGTCACCGTTCCCTTTACGATCAAAGGCTGCGCCCATACCGTACCACCCAATGTAGTAATCACTAACATCACCGTGAGCATCATTGCTCTGAGTTGATTTGTCTTCATAACTTTATCTTTTTAAAATGTTACAATTAATCCGCTTTTACTATAGAGATGCAGATTCCACACGGATTCCATAAACCAACAGAAGTTTTTTTTATTTTTCTTCCACACGTTGCTATTTTTAATTCCTATGCCTATCTTTGACTGCAAAAAAAAGCTGTGTTCTTTAAAAGAAACATATCGAAGCTATCGGACGAGGAACTACTGACCCATTATATAAAGTCCGGGGATACGGAATATTTCGGTGAACTATACAACCGTTATATCCCGCTGACATACGGACTTTGCCTGAAATATCTGCAAGATGAAGACCAAGCGCAGGAAGCGGTGATGCAGATGTTTGAAGACCTGTTATCTAAAATCAGCAATTATGAAATAAAAGCATTCAAGCCGTGGCTCTATCGGGTGGCGAAGAACCATTGCCTGCAACTGTTACGAAAGGAAAACAAAGAAATTCCGCTGGATTATACCATTAATATTATGGAATCCGATGAATTTCTGCATCTATTAAGTGAAGAGGAAA
>ERZ791610.991-NODE-991-length-13285-cov-2.399849_pt1 | contig 13285 bp, 5 predicted proteins | sample MGYA00510061_ERZ791610 | MGnify/ENA primary metagenome ERZ791610 (study PRJEB30046, sample SAMN00791922) | human gut metagenome | study: EMG produced TPA metagenomics assembly of the A metagenome-wide association study of gut microbiota in type 2... | reverse complement strand
CACATGGCAGCAATTATGGCGACTATGTGTTAAAAAGTGTTGCAGACTGCATGAAAGAGTGTCTGTCCGAAAATCAGAGACTCTTTCATCTGATCGCAGATCAGTATGTGATCGTGGATCTTGACAGTACTTCCATGGATGATGCCATACAGCTCAAAAAAAAGATCGGTGAGAAAATAGACGAATTCATCATCTCTGAACAATATGAAGTTGTATTTTCAGCTTCCGCAGGAGTGATCGATGCATCGACTGTGGCAGAAGGCTATGAGGAGTGCCGCAAAAAGTTTGAATTTTCCCTGAAAAAGGCAAAACAGATGGGAAAAAATAACATCTATTTTTACAGGCAGGAGGATTACGAGAAATTCCAGCGGAATGGAAGAATTATAAGTGCACTGAGAAGTTCCATTGCTAACGGGTGTGAAGGTTTTGAAGTATACTATCAGCCGATCGTAGATTGTGTTTCCGGGCGTGTGATCGGTGCAGAAGCACTGATGCGGTATACCATGGTGACAGAGGAAGGCAAGGAGTGGCTGTCTCCGGTCGAGTTTATACCGCTTCTGGAAAAGACAGGACTGATCATTCCGGCGGGAAGGTTTGTGTTAAATGAGGCAGCAAAAATGTGCCGTGAGATACAGCAATATATACCGGAATTCAGGGTGAACGTGAATATTTCCTGTTATCAGATCGAGCATGGAAAGATCGCAGACAAGATACTCACTGCGGTCAGGGACAATGGACTGACGCCGGATCGCATCTGCATAGAAATGACTGAAAGCGGCTTCATGGATATGACACCGGCCTTTTGTAAATTCAGGAAAGTGCTTGAGGAAAATGGGATTCAGTTCGTGATCGATGATTTTGGAACCGGGTATTCCAATCTCCACTGCATCAGTGACATGAATCCTGGCTATGTGAAAATGGACAAGGATTTCACAGCAAAGGCAATGAGCTGCGAACGGGATTATGAGCTGTTTAAAAAGATCATTGAGATGGTCCACAGCATCGGCATCCGCATCTGTGTGGAAGGGATCGAAGAAGAAGACTGGCATCTTAAGATGAAAGAACTGCAGGCAGATTATCTTCAGTGATATTTCTGGATACACTTTCTCCGGAACTGATACAGGGATATTTCTTTGGAAAACCCTGTGAAAAAAAGAAGTTTATGGAAGAGTTTGTTTGCAATCTGCGCAATAAAGGCGTATAGTGGGATAGTACCTCGCAGGAGGTGCTATTTTACTATACAGATTTTTATATAAAAATTTCATATCTGCATGAAACGGAGTATAAAGAATGAACGAAATAGAAGTTATCTGGAAGTTTTTTGATAATCTGGGTGAGTACGTGTACGCTACAGACATAGAGACAGATGAGCTTGTTTATATGAACCGCAAACTGTTAGAGGTGTATGGATTACAGTCCATGGATGATGTGAAAGGGATGAAATGTTACGAGGTGCTGCAGAAATCTTCTGTTCCCTGCGGCATGTGCAATAATGATAGGCTTTGTGCCGGAAAGTTTGTCGAGTGGCGTTATTATAATCCGGTGATCGATAAATACATGATGTTGAAAGATACCCTGGTGGAAGATCCTGTCACAAAGAAAAAGTACCGGATCGAGATCAGTATAGATATCAGCGAGGAGCGTTCACAGGACAAGATGATCCAGAAGTACAGGGATATGGAGTCCTTTGTCAACGAGGCATTGAAGGAAGCACTTTCTGCCGAGTCGCCGGACGAGACGATCCGTATTATTCTGGAATATCTCGGAAAAGCGCTGAACGGAGAGAAAACGTATATTTTTGAGAGGAACAGAGATGGCAGGGATGATAATACATATGAATGGACAGCGCCGGGAGTGCCACCGGAGATCGACAATCTCCAGAATCTTCCGCCGGAGATCTGTGAGAACTGGTATCACATTTTTGAGGAGGGAAAATATGTCCGGATACCGGATATTGAGGAGATGCGCCTGAGTGATCCGTTTCAATATGAAAATCTGAAGCGGCAGAATATCCATTCCATTGTTGCCATGCCAATTTATGATGCGGAAAAAATCATTGCTTTTTACGGAGTTGACAATCCGCCGGCAGTTTCATTGGAATATACGTCGGATATGCTTCAGATCATGGGTTCTTTTCTCAAGTCCTGTATCAAACGCAGGAATCTGATGAGGCGTCTGGAAGATCTGAGCTATAAGGATGCGCTGACTCAGCTTGGAAACCGCTTTGCGATGGAAAAGTATGTGAGACAGATCAATCCGGAGCAGAGCATCGGCGTAGTTTATTGTGACGTTACTGGTTTAAAAGGTGTGAATGACACACTGGGACATAAGGCAGGGGATGACCTGATCCTTAGAGCCGGTGCATGTCTGGAGCAGGTGTTTGGCGATTACGGCGTATTCCGTATCGGGGGAGATGAGCTGCTTGTATTGTGCGCGCAGATCGATCAGGACACGTTGGCGGAACGCATAAGGCAGTTAGAGTGTCTGACAGCTGAGAAGGACGTAAATATCGCAGTGGGAGTGATCTGGCAGGACAGGGCGGACACACATCTGGATGAACTTCTGCAGGAAGCTGAGAAGCGCATGTATGAGGATAAGGCAGAATACTATAAGAAAACAGGGATTGAGCGGAGAGGTGCAGACAAAAAAGGCTGAATCTGCTCTCACTAAATGAGAATAGATAAAAAAGTGATAATAATTTTGTCTGAAAACGGTATTTTCCTAGGCGAAATGTAAAAAATTTTAAAATAGAAATAAAATGATTGTGATTTTGCCATGAGGTACAGTATAATAAGAAATGTCGGTTAAATGTAAAAATCATGTAAAAAGTTTGTAAATAAAATTGCAGACAGGGATACGTTAGGATGTATAACGTAGTTAGGAGTACAAATGACAACATTTACTATTATTTTATCGCTGCTCAGCGGAGTGGCACTGTTCCTTTTTGGTATGTCCCTGATGGGAGACGGACTGAAGAAAGTAGCGGGAAATAAGCTGGAGCTGGTTCTTTATAAGCTGACGAACACACCGTTGAAAGGAGTGCTGCTTGGAACTGCTGTGACAGCGATCATCCAGTCCTCCTCCGCAACGACTGTTATGGTTGTCGGCTTCGTAAACTCCGGAATGATGAAGGTTGCGCAGGCGATCGGTATCATCATGGGAGCTAACATCGGAACGAGTGTGACAGGCTGGATTTTGTGTTTGTCGTACATTGACGGCTCAAATGGAATTGCACAGCTGCTGTCCACAGCGACCATCTCAGCGATCGTGGCGATCATTGGTATTATCTTTAAAATGTTTGTAAAAAAATCCGGCTTTAAAAATGTCGGTGACATTATGCTTGGGTTCTCCATCCTGATGGTGGGGATGCAGACCATGAGTGGGGCAGTTGCACCATTAAAAGATAACGAGCATTTTGTGAATGTATTGACAATGTTTAAGAATCCGGCGGCAGGTATACTGGCAGGTATTTTATTTACGGCGGTATTACAGAGTGCATCTGCCTCAGTCGGTATTCTTCAGGCGTTGTCCATGAGTGGAACGATCACTTTTGCAGCGGCGCTTCCTATTACCATGGGTATTGGTGTCGGCGCAGCCTGTCCGGTTCTGCTCTCCTCGATCGGAACGAACAAAAATGGTAAGAGAACAGCCCTGATCTATCTGTTTAACGATCTGTTCGGCATGCTGTTCTGGTCAATTGTATTTTATTCTGTCAATGCAGTGGTGCATTTCCCGTTTATGAATGCCACCATGAGCCCGGTACTGATCGCAATGTTAAACACGGTTTTCCGTGCGGCAACGATTTTAGTACTTCTTCCATTTATCAAATGGATTGAAAAAATTGTTTATCTTGTTGTAAAAGATTCGCCGGAGGACGAGGAGGATCAGGCAGACTTCGATCTGCTCGAGGAGCGTTTCCTTGCTTACCCGGATCTTGCGATCACACAGAGCCATCTTGCGATGAACGGCATGGCAAAGAAGGCGAGAAAGAATATTTTGCGTGCGTTAAGCCTGTTCCTTGTGTATTCGACAGAAAAGTTTAATAAGGTACAGGAAAAGGAAACGCTGATCGATAAATATGAGGATAAGCTGGGAACCTATCTGATGCAGATGTCCACGCATGAGATGAATGGAAGCCAGGCGAAGCAGGTATCCAAGTTTTTGCATACAGTGAGTGATTTCGAACGTCTGGGCGACCATGCGGTGAATATCTCCGAGGTTGCGGCGGAGCTGAACGAGAAGAAAATTGCATTTTCGGACGAGGCACAGTATGAGCTTGATGTGCTCGAGAATGCAGTAAAAGAGTGTGTCAGTCTTGCGGTGGATGCATTCTGTGCGGACGACCTTGAGATGGCGGCAAAAGTAGAACCACTCCGCGAACTGATCGGTATCCTCTGCGATGAACTGAAACTGCGTCATATCGCAAGACTCCGCACCGGAAAATGTGAGATGAAGCAGGGATTTGCGTTTAACGATCTGCTGACGAACCTGGAGCGAATCGCAGCACACTGCTCGAACATCGCAGTTGCCATGATCGAACTTGAGGCAGCAGACTTTGATACCCATGAGTATTTAAAGAGTGTCCGCGAGTTAAAGAATGACACTTACATGGCATACTTTGATGAGTATGAAAGAAAATATGACATCAATGGTTACCGGAAGAAAAAAACAAAAGCACAGAAATAGAGATCAGTGATTACGGCTGTCGTACTGAAAGGAGAAATTCCCGGATTGTATGGCAGCTTTTTTTGACTGGTACATCGTCCTGCAAATAACGAAACGCCGTACTAGTCAAAAAAGGCAGAATGATGTACTATGAAAAGGAACAGAAAACGAAAATTAGAATTTGAAAAAAGTAAGGGAAAAACATGTCGCTGCAATTTATTTTCGGAAATTCAGGAAGTGGAAAATCATCCTATTTATATAGGAACATACTAAAAGAAGCGGCAGAGCATCCGGAGAAAAATTATCTGGTGCTTGTGCCGGAGCAGTTCACCATGCAGACACAGCGCGAGCTTGTGCGGCTTGAAAAGTCACACGCCATCATGAACGTGGATGTGTTGAGTTTTGCGCGCCTTGCATACCGTGTGTTTGACGAGCTTGGAAAACAAAACCTCCGTGTGCTGGAGGAGACCGGAAAAAATCTGGTACTCCGAAAGCTTGCAGGGGAACAGAAGAAAAACTTAAGTGTGCTGGGCGGTAACTTAAATCGGATGGGATACATCAGTGAGGTGAAATCCCTCATTTCTGAGCTGACGCAGTACAATGTGTCACCGGAAAAATTGGATACATTTTTGGAGACAGAGGATGTCGGAGAGACCCTGCGCCTGAAAATGCAGGATATCTCGGTCATGTACCACAGTTTTTCCGAATATCTCAAGGGGCAGTATATCACCGCCGAGGAAGTGTTATCGCTGTTGTGCGACGTTGCAGAGGATTCTGGTATCATAAAAGACAGCGTGATCGTGTTTGATGAATTTACCGGGTTTACACCGATACAGAACCAGCTTCTCAGGAAACTTTTAGTGTTATCAGAGCGTATCATTGTCTCCGTGACGATGGATGCAGGCGAGGATTTTTACCATTGCAGGGGCGGACAGGAACTTTTTTCCATGAGTAAAAAAACGGTGTCGGTCCTGATGAAAATGGCGGAGGAACTTCATGTTACGGTGGAGGAGCCGGTTGTGTTATCCGACGGAAAAAACCACAGGTATAAAAATGCGCCCTCCCTGTATTTCATGGAGCAGAATCTGTTCCGTCCGTATTATCATAAATGGCGGCAGAAGGAGGATGAACTTCGTATCGTAAGCCTTAAAAACCCAAGGGAAGAGCTTCACTTTGTGGCGCGTGAGATCACGAAATTTGTCCGTGAAAAGCATTACTGTTATAAGGACATCGCAGTGGTGACCGGGGATGTGGGGCTTTACGACAACTATGTGGATGAGATCTTTACGGCGTATGACATTCCATACTTTCTCGACCAGACGAGAACTATTTTATTTCATCCGTTTATCGAGTTTATCCGTGCGGTGCTTGAGGTGGCGGAACTCGATTTCTCTTACGAGAGCGTGTTCCGTTTCCTTCGCTGCGGTCTGACCGGCATCACAGAGCGGCAGATCGATCTGTTGGAAAACTATGTGCTTGCCAAGGGCATACGTGGCAGAAAAAAATGGGAAAAACAGTGGACATTTGTGTTCGATGACACGGAAAAAGAGAACCTCACAGAAATGAATGAGGTGCGGGAAAAGATTTATGGCTTCTTTGCACCGTTGTCGGAAGCGTTTGCACAGGGAAAGACCGTGCGGGACGCAACCACCGTGTTATATGAATTGATTGAAAAATTAGAAATAGAGCAAAAACTAAAACAAAAAGAACTCGGATTCGAGCGGCAGGGCAATCAGGTCAAGGCGAAAGAGTACGCCCAGATTTACAGGATCGTCATGGATCTTTTTGATAAGGTCGTGGACTTTTTAGGAGATGAGACGCTGCCGGTCAAGGAGTATGCGGATATTCTTGACGCCGGGTTTGAGGCGGCAAGAGTCGGCGTGATCCCGCCGGGGAATGATAAAGTGACGATCGGTGATATCGAGCGTACCAGGTTGAATCATATCAAAATATTGTTTTTTATCGGCGTCAATGACGGTGTTGTGCCGAAAGCGGGCAATGCCGGAGGGATCATCTCACAGTTTGAGCGTGAGAAAATGGCAGCCTGCCATCTGGAGCTTGCACCGGGTGCGCGTGAAAAAGTTTTCATCCAGCGGTTTTACCTGTATCTGAATGTGACGAAACCGTCTGACTTTTTATATGTGACCTTTTCGAAAGTGAATGCGGACGGAAAAGCGCTCAGAAGGTCGTACTTTGCCGGAACGCTCTTGAAAATGTTTCCGGAAAAAACTGTGGAGGAGATCGGCGAGACGACTTCTGCGGACTGTATCATGACGCCGGAGAGCAGCATGGCATTTTTCCTGGAGGGACTGCAGGATGGGGCATGGCCCGGGGAGAATGAAAAAACTGCGTCAGGGGAAGATCAGACAGAGGAAAAGTTATCAAAGCCAGCGAAAAAAGAGGTATGGAATGCGCTTGCAAAGTTTTATCTTTCAGATGAAAACTGGAAAGAGGAAGCAGTACGCCTGTTAAAAGCGTCGTATGTGGTGCACAGCGACGAACCGATCAGCCACGCAGTGACACAGGCACTTTACGGGACTGTGTTAGAGAACAGTGTTACAAGACTGGAGCACTTTGCGGCGTGTGCCTATGCGCATTATCTGAATTATGGTCTGCGTTTAAGGGAGCGTCAGCTTTTGGAGTTCGCAAGCGTGGACATGGGAAATATTTACCATGATGCGCTCGAACATTTTTCCAGAAGGGTGGAAAAATCAGAGTACACCTGGTTTGACATCCCGGAGGACGTGCAGGAGACATTTATTGAGGAGAGCATGGATGATGCGATTGCCGGGTGCAAAAATGCCGGAGCGTTTGAGAACGTCAGAAACCGTTATCTGACCGGCCGGATGCGCCAGACCATCAAGCGCACGGTTTGGGCGCTCACCACCCAGATCCAGAAGGGGAAATTTGTGCCGGCTGATTTTGAGGTGTCCTTTTCGCGTGCAGATAAATTGGACGCAATCCGTTTTCAGCTGAGTGATGAGGAAAAAATGAACCTGCTCGGCAGGATCGACCGTGTGGACACTTACGAGACGCCGGATAAAGTTTACGTGAAGATCATCGATTATAAATCGGGAAATACGAGTTTTTCACTCGTCAATCTGTATCATGGACTGCAGTTACAGCTTGTGGTCTATATGAATGCGGCATTGGAATTAGAGGAAAAACGCCATCCGGGCAAAAAAGCGGAACCGGCGGGTATCTTCTACTATCACATTCAGGATCCGATGGTAGACGGACTTGGAAATGAGACAGAGGCAGAGATAAAAAACAGCGTTTTGGAGCAGTTGAAATTAAATGGTCTGGTGAATGATGATCCGGAAATCTACGAGGCGATGGATTCGGATTTTGCCGGAAATTCTTCGGTCATTCCAATCGGAAAAAAGGCGGATGGAAGCTTAAAAGCAACTTCTAAGGCTGCCAGCACCTACGATTTTTCCGTGATGTCTGATTATGTACAGGAGAAAATCAAAGAGACCGGGAAAAAAATCTTTGCCGGGGATATTTCGATCCATCCATACTCGCTGGACGGAAAAAGTGGCTGCGATTACTGTCCATACCACACAGTCTGCGGTTTTGACGCCCGGATGCCGGGATATTCCTATCATAAACTGGAAAAATTTGACAGTGCGGACGAGGTGTTAAAGCGTATGGAAAACGAAAAACAGGAATAGAAATAACAGGAGTGAGAAATATGGGAGTTTCGTGGACCACAGAGCAGCAGCAGGTCATTGACTTAAGAAACAGAAATATATTAGTATCTGCGGCAGCAGGTTCTGGAAAGACCGCTGTTTTAGTAGAGCGGATTGTAAAAATCATCACAGACAAAAATCATCCGGTGGATATTGACCATCTGCTGATTGTGACGTTTACCAATGCGGCAGCGGCAGAGATGCGGGAGCGAATCGGAAATGCGATTGAGAAAGCGTTAGACGAACAGCCGGGGGATGAGCATCTGTTAAGGCAGCTGACTTTGATTCACAATGCACAGATCACGACCATCGACAGCTTCTGTCTGTATGTGGTGCGCAATCATTTTCATGAGATCGATCTGGAACCGAATTTCCGTATCGGGGATGAGGGTGAGTTAAAATTACTGCGCGAGGATGTCCTTGGCAGAGTTTTGGAACAAAACTATGAAGAGCCTTCGGAAGCATTTTCCGATTTTGTGGAGGGCTATGCTTCGGGGCGGACCGATGCTGCATTAAATGAGATGATCCTTCAGTTATATGAGTTTTCCAGAAGTTATCCGTGGCCGGAAAAATGGCTGGATTCGTTTGTGGGAGCCTACCGTATCGAAACCAGGGAGGAGTTAGACCGCGCAGAATGGCTTGCTCCGCTCACGGAAAACATCCGCTTTGTCTTAAAAGACTGTGAACAGCTCCTGAAGCAGGCGCTTGCGGTCACACAGCAGGATGACGGACCGGATATGTATGAGAAAGCGGTGCGAAGCGATCTGGAAAAATATGAGGGTTTGTCAAAACTAACATCTTTCTGTGAACTGTCCGGGGCGCTTTCCGATATCAAATACGACAGACTTGCGAGCAGCAGAGGTTTTGAGGGAGATCCCGATAAATTGGAGCTGGTAAAAAGTCTCAGGGAGCAGGCGAAGGATGTAGTAAAGAAGTTATGTAAACAATATTTTTTCTGTTCGCCGGAGATGATGATAGAGCAGTTAGAGCGCACGGAGCCGATGTTAGAAGAAGTTGTCCGCCTCACAAAACAGTTTGCAGATGAGTTCGCAGCTGCAAAACGCCGGAAAAATCTGGTGGATTTTCATGACGTGGAACACTTTGCATTGCAGATCCTTGTGGATGAGGAGACAGAAAAAGCGAAAAAGACTGCGGAAGAATTCCGGGATACTTTTGAAGAAATCATGATCGACGAGTATCAGGACAGCAACGAAGTGCAGGAGACACTGCTCCGCTCTATTTCCAGAGAGGAGCGCGGGGAAAATAATATTTTCATGGTCGGGGATGTAAAGCAGAGTATTTACCGGTTCCGTCTCGCAAGACCGGAACTTTTCATGAAAAAATACGATTCCTATTCGCTGGAAGAGAGCACCACGCAGCGTATTGACCTGCACAAAAACTTTCGAAGCAGAGAGGAAGTCTTAACCTGCACAAACGATATTTTTTATAAAATTATGGCGCGGAGTCTTGGAAATGTGGAGTATGACGCGGAGGCTGCACTGTATCCGGGGGCAAGCTATCCGGCAATGCCAGTGCAGGAAAATCCTGCTGGAGAAAAAGCAGCAGAAGATGAAAAAGTTTCTGGGAAACAGATAAATGGATTTACACCTGAGATTTTACTTGCGGACAGCAATGATGAATTATTGGAGGACACAGATTTTTCCGATAAGAAGACATTAGAAGCAAAAATGGTCGCGGAGAAGATCAGACATCTGATGAAAACGCAGCCTGTCACCGATAAGGCGACCGGAGAACTTCGGATGGCACGTTACTCCGATATTGTAATTTTGCTCCGCAGCCTGTCCGGCTGGGCGGATTCGCTTGTGGAAGTGCTGAACGGGAATGGGATCCCGGCACACACGGTTTCTTCCACCGGATATTTTTCCACGGTGGAAGTGCAGACGGTGCTGTCCATGTTGAGGCTTTTGGATAACCCAAGACAGGATATCCCGATGGCGGCAGTGCTCCGCTCTCCGATGGCAGGGCTTACCGATGAGGAGCTTGCAGTGTTAAGGCTTGAAGATGGCAGTGTGCCTTTTCATGAAGCGGTGCTCGAACTGGCAGAAGGTCTTTATGAAGAGGACGGGCAAAAAGAAATTTCAAACCCGGAGGCAGATCAGAAGCAGGGAAAAAATGCGGATGAGAAACCAGAAAATCATATAGAGTCGACCGCTCACCAGAAATTGCTCGAATTTTACAAAAAATACAGGCAATTACGCCAGCTCGTCCCGGACACTCCGATCCATGAGCTGATCGAGATCATCCTGTGCGAGACCGGATACGGTCATTATGTGGCGGCAATGCCAGCTGGAAACAGAAGGACAGCGAATTTAAACATGCTTTTGGAAAAAGCCGCAGCCTACGAAAAAACGAGTTACAAAGGACTGTTTCATTTTGTACGCTATATCGATGAACTGCAAAAATATGATGTGGATTTTGGTGAGGCAGACATGGTCGGGGAAAACGAGGACGTTGTCCGAATTATGAGTATCCATAAGAGCAAAGGTCTTGAGTTCCCAATTGTGATCGTGAGCGGTATGGGCAAAAATTTCAATAAGCAGGACACGCGGAGCAAAATGGTACTTCACCCGGAACTTGGTATTGGTCTTGACTACATGGACGGAAAATTGCGTATCAAATCACCGACTATCGCAAAGAAGGCGATTGCAAAGCAGATCGATCTGGAAAATCTCGGCGAGGAACTTCGTGTACTTTACGTTGCCTTAACCCGTGCAAAAGAAAAGCTCATTCTCACCGGAACATTAAAGGATGCCCCGGAAAAACTGGAATTTTTCAGGCAGCAGGCAGCATTGTATGCACATTCCAGCGACACCACAGCGATTCCGTATCTGACAAGGGAAAGTGCCGCAGGGTATCTCGACTGGATACTTCCGGCAGTGATTTCCTATGGGGACAAATACCCGGTCCGGATCGTGGAAGCGGCAGAGCTTGTCTTAGACGAAGTGGAAAACCAGTTAGAGCAAAATGAAAATCTGACAGAGCGGATCGTGGAGATCGAAGCGGCGGACACACAGCTGGTCGGGCAGTTAAAACAGCGGTTTTCGCAGCGTTATCCCTATCAGACAGACATTTTGCGGAAAAACAAATATTCCGTATCCGAATTAAAGCACCGTGCCATGCGTGAAAGATTCGAGGCAGAGCAGGAGGAGACAGTTCCGGCATTTTTGGAAGAACCTGTGACGCCAACGATTCCTCTCTTTATACAAAGGCAGGAGAAAATCACGCCAGATCAGAATGTAAGCGGTCAGGGAGTGCAGGTAAACCGTGGAGCGTTACGTGGTACTGCGGTGCACCGTGTCATGGAGTGCTACGATTTTACTTCAGAAAAAAGCGTACAGGAACAGATGGACGCTATGGAAAAAGAGGAGAAGATCACTGCGGATATGCGCACACTTGTGAAAGAGCGGATTGTGGCAGATTTTGTTTCCTCGGAAACAGGAAAGCGGATGGCTCTCGCACAGCGCATGGGAGCGCTTTACCGTGAAAAACCATTTGTCATGGGATTTACGGAAGAGGAACTGGAAAGATATGGCTTTGGGGCAGGTGCGCAGATGATAGAAAATGAAGCGCAGACTGAAAATGCACAACAGGAAATCATGTCAGAAAATGTGTCGCAGGAAAATCATATGCATGAGGAAGATTTAACTTTAATTCAGGGAATCATTGATGTTTTCTGGATTGAGGATGACGGAATCACAGTCCTGGATTACAAGACAGATCGTGTGGATACTGCGCAGGAGCTGATTGACCGTTATGCGACACAGTTAAAGCTTTATGCGGATGCGTTGGAGCGGGTTTTTGCCACCCGGAAACTGAAGGTGAAGGAGATTCTGATCTACTCGTTCCGGTTAGAAAAGCTGATTTCAATTGAATAAATGTATGCACGAAGATCACTGGAGTCTTAATGATTCCGGTGATTTTCGTATAGAGCGATCGTATAGAGCAATCAGACGATATTTTCTTGTGTGCATAAGTGATTCATGGTATCATAGAAATCATGAGAATTGAGATTCTATGCTATGGCATTTCATTTTTCAAAAAACGGTGTCTTGTCAAGAAAAAGTAAACGGTTAAGTGAGGAAATTTATGGGACAGATCATACTTGCCTCGGCATCGCCGAGAAGAAAAGAATTGTTAGAACAGATCGGACTGGAATTTGAAATCTGCCCGGCGAAAGGGGAGGAAGTTATCTCGAAAAGCGCGCCGGAGGAGGTTGTGATGGAGCTTTCCGAGCAGAAAGCGACAGAGGTCGCAGCAATGGTAAAAACATATGAGAGCGGACATGGGGAACTGATAACACCGCAGGATATCTTAGTGATCGGGGCAGACACCGTCGTTGCATGTGATGATACCATCCTTGGAAAGCCGAAAGATGAAGCCGATGCAAAGCGGATGCTCACACTTCTGTCGGGGAGAAAACATGCCGTGTATACAGGCGTTACGTTTGTGTTTCTGGACAAAAACGGACGAGTGGGCGCACATACCTTTTACGAGAAAACAGAAGTTACCATGAAGCCGTTGTCGGAACCTGAGATCGACCGTTATGTGGCGACCGGAGAGCCGATGGATAAAGCCGGTGCCTATGGGATCCAGGGAAAATGTGCCATTTATATTGAAGGGATTGAAGGTGATTACAATAATGTGGTCGGACTTCCGGTTGCACGCATTTATAAGGAGCTGCAAAAGCTTGGAATCGATCCCTATCTATGGTAAACTGCATGAAATAGTAGATTGGATGATTTCTAAATTCTCGTAGATCCTAAATTAAAATTTAGAAATTATCAACAACACATATGAGGAGAGGAGCAAATAAAATGCAATATGATGAGACATGTTTAGAATATTTTCTGGCACATCAGGAACAGCTTCTGCCGGAGCCGGTGGCAGAGACAATGGAAGAGGCAGAG
>ERZ791610.978-NODE-978-length-13473-cov-2.671710_pt1 | contig 13473 bp, 9 predicted proteins | sample MGYA00510061_ERZ791610 | MGnify/ENA primary metagenome ERZ791610 (study PRJEB30046, sample SAMN00791922) | human gut metagenome | study: EMG produced TPA metagenomics assembly of the A metagenome-wide association study of gut microbiota in type 2... | reverse complement strand
TCATTGGAATGATCGTGCTGTGTTTTGTCTATTCAAATCTGAATGGGTTCTCTACCTTTATGATGACGAATGGTGTGAAATGATTTTAAGGCAAATAAGCTAAAACAAGTTTACATTTACTAACAATAAGGTTATTATTTCAATAACCTTTTGAGAGAGCGGTAAAATCTTTCAAAAAATAGCAGGAAGAAGATAGGAGAATTGCGATGAGTTACATGGAAACCTACAGAGAATGGTGTACAAACCCATATTTTTCAGAGGAAACAAGAGCAGAATTAGAAGCAATCAAAGACAACGAAGCAGAGATCGAGGATCGCTTCTACCGTCAGCTTGAGTTTGGAACCGGAGGACTTCGAGGTGTGATCGGAGCAGGAACGAACCGTATGAACATCTACACTGTAAGACAGGCGACACAGGGACTTGCAAACTATATCATTTCCCAGAACGGACAGGAAAAAGGAGTTGCCATCGCACACGATTCCAGAATCATGTCACCGGAATTTGCCGAGGAGGCAGCACTCTGCCTGAATGCAAACGGAATCAGGGCTTATGTGTTTGACAGCCTTCGCCCGACACCGGAGCTTTCATTTGCAGTCCGTGAACTTGGCTGTGTTTCAGGAATTGTGATCACAGCAAGCCATAACCCAAGAGAATATAATGGATACAAAGTTTACTGGGAGGATGGTGCACAGATCACACCGCCTCATGATAAAAATATCCTTGCAGAAGTTGCAAAAGTAACTTCTTTTACACAGGTTAAGACCATGACAAAAGAGGATGCCGTGAAAGCCGGACTTTTTGTGACAATCGGAAAAGAAATCGATGACCGTTATATGGAAGAACTGAAAAAACAGTCCATTCATCCGGAGATCATCAAAGAGATGGCAAAGGACATCAAGATTGTATACACACCATTACATGGAACCGGAAATCTTCCGGTGCGCCGTGTGTTAAAAGAACTTGGATTTGAAAATGTCTATGTTGTAAAAGAGCAGGAACTTCCGGACGGAAACTTCCCGACCGTTGCTTATCCAAACCCAGAATCACCAAAGGCATTTGAACTTGCCTTAAAACTTGCAAAAGAAGTGGACGCAGACATCGTGCTTGCAACAGATCCGGATGCAGACCGTCTCGGTGTTTACTGTAAAGACACAAAGAGCGGAGAGTATGTGACTTTTACCGGAAATATGTCCGGAATGCTCATCGCAGAATATATTTTAAGAGAGAAAACAGCAACCGGAACGATGCCGGAGAATCCTGCACTTGTAGAGACTATCGTTACAACCGACATGGCAAAAGCAATGGCAGCTTCCTACGGCGTGGCACTGATCGAGGTACTGACCGGATTTAAGTATATCGGAGAGCAGATCAAATGGTTTGAACAGAACCACTCCCACAACTATGTATTCGGTCTGGAGGAAAGTTATGGATGCTTAGCCGGAACATATGCAAGGGATAAAGATGCCTGCGTAGCTGTCATGATGCTGTGCGAGGTGGCTTCGTGGTGCAAAAAGCATGGCAAAACACTGTGGGATGCTATGATCGACCTGTATGAGAAGTATGGTTACTACAGAGAAGGTCTCTCTACCATGACCTTAAAAGGAATCGATGGAGCAGCCCAGATCCAGCAGATGATGAGTGATATGCGGAGCAATCCAAAGAAAACACTCGGTGGATTTGAAGTGCTTGCAGTCCGCGATTACAAAGAGGATACAAGAAAAGATTTGAAGACCGGGGAAGTGACAAAAACAGGACTTCCGGCTTCCAATGTTTTATATTATGAACTTTCTGACAATGCATGGTGCTGTGTGCGCCCATCCGGAACAGAGCCTAAGATCAAATTCTACTATGGTGTCAAAGGCACTTCTTTACAGGATGCAGAGGAAAAACTGGAAGCATTAAAAAAGGATCTTGTGGAAGAATAGATAAATGAATATTTGCAGAAGTTATGATCGCCTCTGGGAAAAAGTAAATATATAATTTAGATTTAATATTTATACCAAAATAAAAAACATGCATCAGAAACAGAGAAGGAGAATCACATGTTTGATGACAAATTTGTCTGGGGCGTGGCAAGCAGCGCATATCAGGTAGAGGGAACTGACCCGGATGACGGAAGAGGAAAGACAGTCTGGGACACTTTTACGGAGCAGGGACGCATTTTTCAAAATCAGAATGCGTACACAAGCTGTGACCATATGCACCATTATAAAGATGACTATGCATTAATGAAAAATCTCGGAATCAAAGCATATCGTTTTTCCTTAAACTGGGCGCGGATTCTGCCGGAGGGCACCGGGCGTGTCAATGAAAAAGCGATTGCGATGTACCGCGACATGATTCTTACAATGAAGGAAAATGGCATTACACCATATATTACCCTGTTTCACTGGGAGTTTCCACAGGCGTTGCAGGAAAAGGGCGGCTGGCTGAATGAGGAAGTGGCAGACTGGTTCGGGGAATATGCAAAAGTGGTGGCAGAGAATTTTTCGGATCTCTGCGAGTATTTTATCACGATCAATGAGCCACAGTGTGTGGTAGGACTTGGGCATTTAAGCGGTATCCATGCACCGGGATTGAAATTATCAATTCCAGAGACTTTCCAGATTGCACATAATCTGTTGAAAGCGCATGGACAGCGCAGAAGATATCGAAGCTGCCAGAAAAGTTTATTTTGGATTTTACAATCCGATGGATAACTGGACCTGGAATATCTCATGGTTTTCAGATCCGGTCTTTTTAGGTCATTATCCAAAAGAGGGACTGGAAAAGTTCAAAGAGTATCTGCCGGAAATCACAGAGTCAGATATGCAGCTGATCCATCAGCCACTGGACTTTATGGGACAGAACATATATAATGGTTATTACGTGCGTCAGGGCGCAGACGGTGAATCGGAATTTGTGGACCGGGAACCGGGATTCCCAAAGACGGCGTGCAACTGGCCGGTGACACCAAAAGCATTTTATTATGGAATTAAATTTTTGACGGAGCGGTATCCGCTTCCATTATATATTACAGAAAATGGTATGTCCTGCCATGACAATGTGAGCTTTGACGGCAGAGTGCATGACAATGACCGCATCACATTTCTGGATTCCTACATCGGAGCCATGCAGAGGGCATATGATGAGGGAGCCGATATCCGGGGGTATTTCCTGTGGACATTTCTGGATAATTTTGAATGGTCCGAGGGATATAAGGAACGTTTTGGCATGATTTATGTGGATTTTATGACACAGCGGAGAATTGTAAAAGATTCTGCATTTTGGTATCAGGATGTGATCGGGACAAATGGAGGTAATTTATCAATGAATCAGACCACGAAAGAAATTTTATTTTTAGATCCGGTATGTACACACAACATCTGGGGCGGTACGAGATTGAGAGAGGATTTTCATTATCTGGTCGAAGGTGATGATTTAGGGGAGTGCTGGGGAATTTCTGCACATCCAAATGGAGACGGAACTTTAAGAGACTGTGGATTCCGTGGAATGAAGCTGTCCGAATTGTGAAAAAAACATCCGGAAGTTTTCGGAAATGTGGACAGTGACCGTTTCCCACTCCTGATCAAAATTATTGACGCAAAAGATGACCTGAGCATTCAGGCACATCCGGACGACGATTATGCAAAAGTCCATGAAAATGGTTCACTTGGAAAAACAGAGTGCTGGTACATTCTCGACTGCAAGGAAAATGCGACGATCGTGATTGGACACAATGCAACGACAAAAGAGGAATTAAGCGGATGATCCATGAGGGAAAGTGGAGTGAATTTATCCGTGAGATCCCAATCAAAAAAGGCGATTTTCTTCAGATCGATCCGGGAACAGTTCATGCGATCAAAGGCGGAACACTCATTCTGGAAACATAGCAGAACAGTGATATTACCTACCGCGTTTATGATTATGACCGTCTCTCCAATGGAAAGCAGAGAGAGCTACATATCGACAAGAGTATTGACGTGATCACTGTGCCTGCAAAATCGGCTGCAGACAGTGTGAAATCGGTGGCAGATCTTCCGGTCAATACGTTAAATGAACTGTATGCCTGCAAATACTTTCATATCTATAAAATAGAAGTTTCCGGTAAAATGACTTTTGAGCAGAACGCTCCTTTTATGAACATGACAGTGACGGAAGGCAATGGAATCGTCAACGGCCAGGCGGTGAAAAAAGGAGATCATTTCATTCTTCCAAATGGCTTCGGAACCGTGGAATTGCAGGGTGACATGCAGATCATTGCATCCACGATATAAAATCCATGCAAACAGTCTTGAAGAATCTTGAGGGGTTCTATATAATAAAAAAAGAGATAGATAATGTCAAATTTCCGAAATTAACCAACCGTGTGCAGTCCGAATCCAGATAACAGAAAAACATAATGAATCATGACAAAGAAACCATTTTTTAAAGGATGGTTTCTTTTTTTTAAGTTCATTTAAGGTTCGCCTGATAAGATATGCGCAAAGGAAAGGAGACACTTATGGCAGATCAGATGATATTTAAAAGGTGTGAGATCAAATATATGTTGGATATCACGCAGGCGGAACTGTTAAAAAATCAAATGAAACAATACATGACTGCAGACGAGCATGGAATGAGTACAATATGCAGTCTCTACTTTGATACACCGGACTATCTGCTGATCCAAAGATCGATGGAACATCCGGTTTATAAAGAAAAACTGAGATTGAGAAGTTACGGAACGGCAGACAAAGACACGACCGTTTTTGTGGAACTGAAAAAGAAGTATGAGTCAGTTGTATACAAAAGAAGAATTGCAATGACAGAGGACGAGGCAGAACGTTATCTGCTTTTTCATGAAAAAGTAAAAGACACACAGATCACCAGAGAAATCGATTACTGTCTGAAAAATTATAAGAAGCTGGCTCCGGCAGTAATGCTTTCTTATGAGAGAGAAGCTTTTTATGCGAAGGACAATCACGAGTTCAGAATCACGTTTGATCAGAACATTCTCTGGAGAAATTACGACCTTTCTCTCTGTAAAGGAATTTACGGGGAAGCAATTTTAGATAAAAATAAAGTGCTTATGGAAGTGAAAACGGCGGGAGCAATACCGCTCTGGATGGTTCATTTTCTGATAGAAAACCAGATTTATAAAACGTCATTTTCCAAATATGCGACCGCCTACCGCACGATTTATGCGAGAGAGCAGAGAAGCTGTCCACCGGAAAATTTCTTTGTGTTTACCGGAGATGAGGTTGTGCAGCAGGCAATAAAATGTTAAAAAAGAAATGGAGAAATTAATATGTTAAACAATTTATTTACAGGAATTTTTGATGCAGCAGGTACGGCGGTGATTTCCGTGCCGGATTTTTTGCGCTGTATTGTGGTGTCACTACTGATCGGGGCATTCATCACATGGGTTTACACTTATAAAAGCCGCTATACGACGAGCTTTGCAGTGACACTCGCAATGCTCCCGGCAATCGTTTGCATTGTCATTATGATGGTAAATGGAAATGTAGGTGCCGGAGTGGCTGTGGCAGGAGCATTTTCGCTTGTACGTTTCCGTTCTGTGCCGGGAACTGCAAAAGAGATCGGAACTATTTTTCTTGCAATGGCGGCAGGACTGATCGCAGGGATGGGGTATCTTGGGTTTGCAGTACTGTTTTCACTCATTATGGGAGCCGTGATGTTTGTGTTAAATGTGACCGGATTCGGTGTAAAAAAAGCAGAAGTAAGGGAGAAAACACTTCGTATCACAATCCCGGAGGATTTAAATTACGGAGCAGCATTTGATGATCTTTTTGAAAAATATTTATCATCCTGCGAAGTAGTCGCTGTGAAAACCTCCAATATGGGAAGTCTTTACAAACTTACCTATCATGTGACGTTAAAAGACAATGCGGAAGAGAAAACATTTCTCGATGAATTGAGATGCAGAAACGGAAATCTGGAAATCAGTATGATGAGACAGGAGGCAAATGTCAATGAGTTATAGAAGAAAAAAACTGTTGGCATTGTTTTGTGCTACGGCATTATCCATGACGGCAGTGGCAGGCTGTACAGGGACAAAGAGCAGTACTGGCAATGTTGTTTCCTCGGAAACAGAAACAAATGCAGAAGAAACATCAGCACAGAGTGAAGCAGGAACTTTTTCAAGTGCAGATATGTTTACTGAGCGGGATCTGGCGGGAACCTATGAGGAGAGTGGGGCAGTTTATGTCACACTTTCCGATGATGGTATCACGGGGGAAACGGATGGCGTTGTGATCGATGGACAGATGGTGACGATCACGGCAGAAGGGACTTATATTTTTTCCGGAACACTGTCGGAAGGACAGATTGTGGTGGATGCAGATAATGCGAAAGTGCAGATCGTATTTGATAATGTGGACATTACCTGTGCTTCAAGTGCAGCAGTGTATGTAAAAAGCGCAGAGAAAGTATTTGTAACGCTTGCAGAAGGATCGCAGAATACGCTTCGCAATACGGATGAGTATGTTGCGATTGACGACAACAACATTGATGCCGTGATTTTTGCAAAATCAGACCTTACGTTAAACGGCACTGGAAGTCTGACGATCGTATCAGCAGAAGGACATGGAATTGTATCCAAAGATGATCTGAAGATTACAGGCGGTACATACGATATCACAGCAGCAGGGCACGCATTATCGGGAAAAGACAGTGTGCGTATCGCAGATGGAACCTTTATTTTAACCGCAGAAAAAGATGGCATTCATGCGGAAAATGCTGATGATGAAGAAAAGGGCTACATTTATATTGCAGACGGTGATTTTACGATCACAAGTGACGGCGATGGCATGGACGCTTCCAATATCGTGCAGATCGAGGATGGAACATTTGACATCACAGCCGGGGGCGGCGCTGCAAACAGTCAGAAAACACATGAGTCAGACATGCCGGGTGGCGGAATGTCACAAAACATCGAGAGACCGGACGGAGAAAGCATGCCGCAGATGGGCGAAAAGCCGGATGAAGAAAGTATGCCGCAGATGGGCGAAAAGCCGGACGGAGAGAATATGCCCCAGGATACCACAACCGACGAGAGCAGCACCAGCACAAAAGGAATCAAGGCAGGTGGCGGCATGTACTTAAATGGAGGCACTTATCAGATTGATTCCGCAGATGATTCCATCCACAGCAATGCAAATATTACGATCGCAGATGGAACATACACGCTTGCGACAGGCGATGATGGTGTGCATGCAGATGATGCACTGACAGTAAATGGCGGTACGATCACCGTGACAGAGAGTTATGAAGGTCTGGAAGGCCTGACGGTGACGATCAACGATGGAACGATTGATATCACGGCAAGAGATGACGGTATTAATACAGCAGGCGGCACGGATCAGAGTGGTTTTGGAACATTTGGCGATCACTTTAAAGGCATGGATTCTGCGGATGACGAGACAGAAGAGACAACAGATAATGAAATGTGGATGGAATTAAACGGTGGATATATCCACATTCTGGCAGGTGGCGACGGCGTGGATTCCAACGGCGATCTGACGATCAACGGCGGTGAGATCTACATTGACGGTCCGTCTGATAACGGAAACAGTGCGATCGATTACGGCGACCGGTCGTCTGCGTATGTGAACGGCGGAACGCTTGTGGCAATCGGCAGCAGCGGCATGGCAGAGGTGATGAGTGATTCTTCCAAACAGAAGGTTCTTATGGTAAAATTAGGAGAACAAATGGAAGGCGGCAACGTTGTGCTGACAGACAGTGAGGGAAATGTGATCGTAAGTTACACGGCATTAAAAACCTATGACTGTGTGATCATCAGCACCGCAGAGGTGGAGAGCGGAGCAACGTACACGCTCACAACATCGGGAACGACGACAGAAGTGACCGCAGAATAAAAACAGCGAAGGGCAGGAATTGGTATCACCGTATTAAAAACAATCCGCAGACATGGAAATTCCGTTCCGGTCCTGCTGCTCACAGCAAAGGCAGAGATTGATGACCGTGTGGAGGGTTTAGACAGTGGCGCAGACGATTATCTGTCGAAACCATTTTCCATGAAAGAGCTTTTGGCGAGGATCCGGGCAATGACAAGGAGACAGACGGACACGACCGATAATGTGCTGGCATTTGGCGATATTGCACTGAACCGTTCTACCTATCAGCTCACAGGACCGGAGAATCCAGAAGGTATCCGTCTTGCTGGCAAGGAATACCAGATGCTTGAAATGCTCATGTCTAATCCAGGACAGGTCATTTCCCCGGATCTTTTTATGGATAAAATCTGGGGTTACGATTCAGAAGCGGAACAAAATGTCGTATGGGTATATATTTCCTATTTGAGAAAAAAAATAACCTCCATTGGAAGTCAGGTGAAGATCAGGGCGGCCAGAGGACTTGGATATTCATTGGAGAAAGACAATGCTTAAAAAATTAAGAAGAAAATTTATTGCAATTGCAATGCTGTCTGTTTCTATCGTGCTGATCGCAATTGTCGGTACGAGCAATATTGCAAACTACATCACTACCAATCAGGCGCTGGATGCAAGACTCTCCCTGATCGCTGACAACGGAGGTACTTTCCCGGATATGACACCCGGAGATTTTGGGAAAAAATTGGAACCTAAGTCAGATCAGCCACCGGCAATGAATGACTTGCAAAAGCATGGGATTTCGCAGGAAAGTCCGTTTGACACCCGGTATTTTACAGTGACGATCGCACCGGACGGTACGGTGGAATCAGTGGATACCGGAAAAATTGCTTCCATCTCAGCCGGGACAGCGGAGGAATACGCAGCGGAGCTGTGGAAAAAAGGAAAGAAAAAAGGCTTTTTCGCTGATTATAAATATCTTGCAACGGACAGTGACGGCACGACGATGTATGTATTTTTAAACTGCCAGCGGGAAATCTCTACAATCAGAACATATGTTCTTACGAGTGCGGGAACAGGAGCACTCGGACTTGTCATTGTGTTTGTCATGATCTACTTTTTCTCCGGAAAAGTGTTAAAACCGGTGTCAGAAAGCTATGAGAAACAGAAACGCTTTATCACGGACGCAAGCCATGAGATCAAAACGCCGCTCACGATCATCGATGCCAACACCGAAGTCATAGAGATGATGGAGGGGGAAAACGAGTGGACGCAGAGTACGAGAAAACAGATTGCAAGACTGACTTCCCTCACGGAAAAACTGGTGTTTCTCTCCCGCATGGACGAGGAAGGGACAAAGCTGGAAAAAGTGTCATTTTCACTTTCGGATGCAGTGCTTGATACCACAGAGGGATTCCGCTCTGTTGCAAAAACAAAAGGAAAACAATTTGAGATCAATGTGGCAGAGCATGTGGAATATATCGGCGATGAGAAAAATATCCGGCAGATGATCTCCCTGCTTTTGGACAATGCAATGAAATATTCCTCAGACCAGGGCATCATCCGCATCGCACTAAAAACTTCCGGAAAAAACAAAATTATCACCGTGTGGAATACCACAGACCAGATCGAGAAAGGAAAGCTGGACATGCTTTTCGAACGTTTTTACCGTATGGACGCTTCCCACAATTCCAGGACCGGGGGCTTTGGAATCGGACTTTCCGTCGTGTATGCGATCGTGAAAGCACACAAGGGCAGAATCTCAGCCAAAAGTGAGGACGGAAAATCAATCTTATTTACCGTGGCATTGTAGCGTCTGGCTTTCCCCTCTCTCCCGGCTTTTGTCAAAGTGTAAAGCTATGGAATGGATAAAAGGGTTTCTTATAAAACTTTTGTGAGAATTGAGTGCTTTATCAGTGCTCACATTTTGACTTTAAGTTTATGTACATTCATCAATGGACAGTCCACGCAATGTGTCCGTCTGGGACACACTTCCTTTATCTGTATCTAGCGCAAGTAAATGCCGGAATCAGCATCCTTTATTGCAGGTCAAAAATCAAAGAAAGCCTGAGTGATTTTTGACCTGCTCATCTGCTGATTTTCCGGCATGTAACTTGCGCACGATACAGATAAGAAGGAAGTGTGGCCGCAGACGAACACATTGTGCGGACTGTCCATTTCTGAATGAATATAAACAATCAAAAAAGTCAAAATGTGAACACTGATAAAGCCGCAATTCGAGCAAGTTTTATAAGAAACCCTTTTATCTATTCCATAATGAAAACCAAGTGAAAGCCGTGAGAGAGGGGGAAGCCAGACGCTACAATTCGTCAAATGAAATCTGATTTTTCGTCAGAAAGCGTTTGAGGAGGGTGTCCCACTCGTGCTCAAGAGTTTTGTCGGTCGAGAAAATCCGGTAAGAGATACCCGTGGTCACGGTCAGTTCTCCATTCTGGAAGCGGATATTTAAGAACACGGCGGAAATATCATTTTCCGTGAAAGAACTTCCGGTCTGGGAGAGGGTGCGTTTGAGATTTTCCGGCGATAACAGGAGGGAAAACTTGAAATAAGAAGGAGTTTTCTTTCCTTTGATCAGGTTGAAACAGGAACTGCGCAAAAGACCATACGGAACAAAGGAAAGCCCGGTGAGATTCTGTTCTTCGAGTTCTTCTAAGGTGTAGAAGTCTTTTTGCAGCGTGCCGTCGATATGGCAGGATACATTCGTTGTGATGACAGCCTCCTGAATGAGAAAGTGGTCAAACACATCCTGGCACAGTAATTTATTCATAAAGTCTTTGACTTCGGCAATTTTTAAAGCGATCATAAAATCCTCCCAAAAGAAAATGGTATCAACATAAATTTATCATTGGTTTGTTTTCTTGTAAATAACTGAAATGACAAATGAGAGAAAATATGCTAGAATACAGAGGATTTGCGAATGCAAAATACGGAATAATGATACAGATTTACGACCGCAGATAAAAAGTCTGGGGTTTGATGGAAAGGTTGGTAACAGATATGACAGAGACACAAATTTTATTTGATTTATTGGAAAAGGGAGTTTCTCCGGCACATGCAGTGAGTGCATGTGAAAAAAGACTGACAGATGCCGGTTTTGAAATACTTGATTATGGAAGTGCATGGAATTTAAAAGCGGGCGGAAAATATGTGATAAATCATCATGAAACGACATTGTTTGCATTCACATTACCGCAGAATTGGAGTGACAGAGAGCCTGCAATCCGCATTGCAGCAGCACACACAGATTTTCCGTGCCTAAGGATCAAGCCATCCTGTGATATTCAGACAAATGGCTATGCGCAGGTGAATGTGGAAGTTTACGGCGGCGCAATCTTAAATACATGGCTCGACCGTCCGCTTGGGGTAGCCGGACGTGTTGCAGTGCGCAGTGGGGATGTGTTTACACCGAAAGTGGTCACGTTCCAGTCTGAAAAAAATCTTATGACCATCCCGAATCTTGCGATCCACATGAACCGTGAGGTGAACAAGGGCGTGGAATTAAATAAGCAGACGGAACTGCTCCCAATCTGCGGACTTTCCGATGATGCAGACTATTTTCTTGATTTCCTTGCAAAAGAGCTTGCTGTGAAAAAAGAGGATATTCTGGATTTTGAGCTGACCATTTACAATAAAGAAAAGCCGGAGTTTGTGGGATTAAACGATGAGTTTATCTCTGCATCCAGACTCGATAACTTAAATTCCTGTTCTGCACTGGTGTCTGCGATCATCGACAGCGACAGGGCGGACGGCATGAATCTCATTGCTCTGTTCGATCACGAGGAGATCGGAAGCCATTCCAAACAGGGTGCCGGTTCCATTCTGCTCCATGATATGCTGGTGCGCATTCTGACCGAGTGCGGACTGGAAAAAGAAGTGTGGAACAGACTGTACAACAGCATGATTTTATCTGTGGATGTGGCACATGGACTTCATCCAAACTATGCCGGAAAGATGGATCTGACCAACAAGCCGGTGCTTGGAAAAGGATTCTGTATCAAGGAAGCATGCTCGCAGTCCTATGCGACAGACTGTGGAGCGGTCGCAGTGATCCAGCAGATCTGTGAGAAGGATCAGATCCCATATCAGAAATTTGTGAACCGTTCGGATCTTGCAGGAGGCGGCACATTAGGTTCGATCGCATCTGCATTGCTTCCGGTAAAAACCGTGGATATTGGTATACCATTGCTTGCGATGCATTCCGCAAGAGAGCTTATGGCAGCAGCAGACCAGCAGGCATTGAAGGATCTGGTGAGCGCTTATTTTGGCTGAAAGGCAAAAAAGATACAGACAGCATGAAGTATGCATTTGACAGGAGAATCAGGTGAGAAAAAAAATTTTTTCCTATGTGGCAGGGAGTGCAGCGTGTGCAGCACTCATTCTGCTTTCGGGGTGTCAGCAGACAACTGATCAATTATCCGATATTACCCGCTATGTGGAAGAGAAAATTGCGGAAGGAAAAGGCACGGAAGTAAAAAGTAAAGAACAGGAAACGGACACTGAGCAGGCAGCAGTTTGCGGGGAAACAGAGAAGCAGGCAGAGCCATCCGTTGAAAAGCAGTCTGTGGACTGTTATGTATATCAGACGCTTCCGGAGGAAGTACGCACTGTGTACGACGAGGTTTATGATGCGATTCTCTATGAAAAAGAAGATGTGGCGCTGAGCACGTTAGACAACGAAGTCCTGCATCAGGCGTATGTTTCGGTGATGGCGGACCACGGCGGACTGTTCTGGGTATCGGGCTACACTTACACGCAGTATACCAGAGGGGAAAAGCTGGTGGATCTCCATTTTACACCAAAGTTTACCCTGACGGATGATGAGCGGATGGACATGCAGGCACAGATCGACGAGACAGTCAGTCAGATTTTGGCAGGAATCGATGCGGAAGCGCCGGATTATGACAAAGCAAAATATGTGTTTGATTATCTGGCTTCGAATGTTGCGTACAGCACAGGTGCGCCGGACAATCAGAACATTATCAGTGTGTTTGTCAATGGGGAAACGGTTTGTCAGGGATACGCTGCAGCAACGCAGTATCTTCTGGAAAAACTGGATATTCCCTGTGCAGTGGTGGCCGGAACGGCAGACGGACAGTCTCATGCATGGAATCTGGTAAAGCTGGATGGAGAGTATTATTACATGGATACGACCTGGGGGAATGCCACCTACAGCGGTGATGGAATGGGGCTGGATTCCTTTATCAATTATAATTATTTTGCAGTTACGACCGGGGAATTACAGAAAACGCATCAGCCGAATGACGATATTATCGTTCCGGTGTGTCAGGCGGTAAAAGACAATTATTATGTCCATGAAAATCTTTATTTTGACACATGGGATGCAGACAACATCGGAAATGTATATCGGACTGCCTATGAGCAGGGAGATGGTTTCTGCTCCGTCAGGTTTGCAGACAGGGAGCTGTATGAACAGGCATTCTCCTACTTTATCACGGATCAGAAGATCGTGCATTACTGCAAAGGACTGACATCTTTATATTATCTGGAAGATTCCGACCAGAACGTGCTGACTATAAAATTTTAATAAAAATCATAATATCCTCTATACAAAGTAAAGTTTTTATGTTAATGTTACGTAGTAATCAATACTACATGTAAT
>ERZ791610.967-NODE-967-length-13623-cov-17.781176_pt1 | contig 13623 bp, 14 predicted proteins | sample MGYA00510061_ERZ791610 | MGnify/ENA primary metagenome ERZ791610 (study PRJEB30046, sample SAMN00791922) | human gut metagenome | study: EMG produced TPA metagenomics assembly of the A metagenome-wide association study of gut microbiota in type 2... | reverse complement strand
TGAACAACAGATTGCCGATAATGTAACGTTTCCACATCCGGCGGGGTTCTTTCAATAACCGGTAACACCATTCCAGAGAATGTCTCTGCCACCAGGCGGGAGCACGCTTTACCGTTCCGGCATAGAAATCAAAAACAGCACCTATCGTTCCGCAATGGCAATGGATTTTCAATTCATGCCAATGCGTGTACGCCCATTTCTCCTGCTTGGGGGCAGTCATCCCTATCCAAAGCAAATCAGGATTTGCCTTGTTGATAGCTTCGACTATCGCCCGATTGTCCTCTTCCGAAAACTCCGGCTTATAGGGTGGCGAATAGGTTTCCACTTCGATGTTGGGATAATCCACTTTCACACGCTGTTTTATCAATGCCAATACTTTTTCACTGCTGCCCATGAAAAAACATTTTCCTCCGATAGTATTCAGCTTGTTCATCTCGAACTCGAACAGATTCCAGCCGGCAATACGCTCTGTAGGTTTGGATCTTGCATTCAGCCAACGACACGCCTTGACAATACTTGCTCCGTCGGGGATTAACACATCTCCCTGCTGCAAAGCTTCGGCAAAGAGCTTGTCTTTCTGGGCGGTGTTGTAGGAATGGGCATTGATGGTGTTGATCAGGAGTTTGCCGGAAGGCAAAGTGGTCAGCCCTCGATGGCTTTCCAACAAGGGTAAGTTTTTTAACTTCAATAACATGGATATTGTAGTTCTGCCTTTAAAAATTAGTTTTCTTTTTCCTTTTGAGGAAGATTTTGGGATAATATATCCAGCATTCTGTGCTCAAATTGTTGTAGAGTAAATTCACGACAGAATTTATCATAACCGGCATTTCCCATTTTAACTCTTAATTCCTCATCATCCAACAACTTCGCAATACAATCAGCCAACGAATACGGATTCTGTTTTTCACAAATCAAACCATTTTCTCCATCTTTCACAATATCGGGGATGCCGCCTTCATTGGTTGAAATGACTGGCAATTTATATTCCATGGCTTCTAAGTTAACAAGACCAAATGTTTCATTACAATAATAGGTTGGAAAAACAAAGATATCTGCTTGTCTAAAAAAAGCCTCCTTTTCTTCTCTTACTTTTCGACCAACATAAGTAACCAAATCACTTAATTCCCTTTTGTTTACTTCTTTAAAAAACTGTACAGCATTTAATTCGGCTGTCTCCCCACCTATAAACTGACAAACAAAAGTATATTTTTTCTCTTTTAATATTTTAAGCGCATCAAGTAATACGATTACTCCCTTACTTATCAATAAATTAGACAAAAAAAGTAAATGAGGGATAACGTTATTGCGTCTTGCTTCCATTTCTTCTTTACATGAGTTTGGTATACCATTCGGACAAATATACACATCTTCTCTTTTTACATACTTGACTATATCTTTATAAAGATTCTCTGCCAACAGAATTACTTTCAGACCGCTGAAAAAACGCTTATAGAAGAAGTTATAAACCCATTTACTCTGATAAACCGAAACACCTTTATTGTGATAATGAGCTATGACCTTGCATCCCATACTTTTCAGCATCTGTACTACAATAAAGTCTTTAAAGAAGGCTTTTCCTCCGGCATTCGGAGTGATATAAACCAATTCGGGACGAATTTCTCTTACAAGGTGAGAAATATGCTTTAGAAGAAAGAAATACTTCAACAGCTTTTTTAAACTTATATGCCCAATATCAGACAAACTTCCCGCTGTAGCTAAATTTATACAAAAACAATCGAAAGAAGAATTTATCAACTCACTTTCCTGAATGTATTTCCCCATCATGGCTGCTCCATGTATGGGAGGCGGAAGATGAAGAATAAAAAGGATTTTAGGTTTCATCAACTATCAAAATCTATAAACAAAATACATTATTCGGCTAAAAATTCGCTTTATGATGGAATGATAACCAATTGCAGAACGAAATAAGGATGGATGGATAGACACATTTTCCGGATATGTGAACTCTTTTTTTGCCGAGTTATCAAATATACAACGGAAACGACTCCAGCGCTTACAATTGGTACCTTGCCCATCAAAACCATCATTTTGCACTTTACTTGTAACAGGAAATAAAGAAACTTTTTTTTGTAAGAACTGAGCAAAACAAAAGCGAATAGCCCATGACTTATTCCTTCCACATTTCCAATCGTTCAGCATCTTCCAACAATCGGAACCTCCCCATCGGTTAAATTCTTTTTTCAGTATATGATATTTATCGAAATTCTCCAACTCCCAATTCACACTATTCCAGCGGTCAGCCCAAGTAGCCCATCCCCATGAACTACTACGAGTGCAGAAATAAGTATCATATGAATAGTCTTTCGGCACTTTCACTTTATTAGAATATCCACAAATAGAAAACACACTCTTCTCTTTTTTGTACTTATCAAGACCTTGATTCATAAAAAAAAGAAAATTGGGTGCAAGAATAAGATCATCTTCCAAAACTATTACTTTACTATATCGGTTGATAATTTCTGTTACACCTTTTATAACAGAATTACCAAGTCCTTTATTTTGCAATGCAAACTTATAATGAACCTCTTTAAACCCTGTTATAGATTTTACATAATCACGCACTTTTTCCACACTTTCCACTTCACCTTTTCGTTGGAAACGTGGTCCATCAACAAAAACATAAAGAACAGAATGTTTTGCTTCTTCATTCTGAAGTAGAGATTCTATTATAGCCTTTAATCCTTCTAGACGATTAAAGGCAAAAAGAATAACAGGAGTATATTCCATATTATTTATTTCAGCCCATAAAATAATAAGCTAATACCAACTTGAAAATTATTATTTCAAATCTTGAATCAAAAATTTTTGTTTGCCTCGTTTGGTTTTCTCTATTGTATCCACATAATGGATTACCAAATCAAAACCATGGGTAGTAAAAAGCGCCTTCACTTCTTTTTCTATTTGCTCGTCATACCCTATCGATTTCACTATATATATAGTAACTTTACCTATTTCAGACTGATGAAGTTGCCAAGTCTGTATATGGTTAAAAGCCCGAATATGACCTCCGAAAATAAATCCTACAAGAAAAATCCTTTTCCCCTCCTTATTATATATACAATCAACTTCACGCCCTAAAAGCTGTGTAAGAATAGTTTCACCAAAATCTGTTTCTCCACCATAAATAGCAAGATCACCAGTTTTATAACGGATAAAAGGTAAACCATATTCTGTAAACCCTGTTACTACAATCTCTCCCAACTCACCTACATTTACTTGATTTCCTTTACTATCAACGACCTCTGTATAACCATAAATAGGAGAGCAATAATAACATTCATTATCAGGATTTTGTGTAGCAAAAACAGAAGATTCTGTATGCCCATATTGTCCATAAACAGGACATTTAAAATAAGAACTAATAAAATTCTTCTCTTCTTGTGTAAAGTTCTCACTTGTTAAATAAATGCCTTTCAGATTTAAATCCATTATAAAGTCATTCTTTTTAGCTAGTTTACACATTTCCATGATACCAGATGCATACCCTCGTATAAATGCAGGATCTGTCTTTCGTAACTCTTCCCAATAATACTTCGCATTTTGGTTGTCAAGATAGAGTGTAGAAAAGTTTTTCTTTCCATAAGGAAAGTTAGATACGCCAATTTGCCAATAGATATTTTTAATCCTGTCTTCTTCGTTTATTCTACATCCATTAAAGGAAACAATAACATCCTTCCATTGATACCCCATTTTCATATAAAGCATCATTTGGCAAACTCCTTCGACATGCAGGCCTCTATAAAGAGCAGGAAAATGCAAAGGTTCACCAGTAGATCCACCAGTATTAAGCCATACATTCCAATTATCAGTTATTTCATCACTATAAATATATTTTTCCTGTTGACGAACAATATTCTTATCCAACAAAGGAAGACTTTTAATTATTTCCATTGAATTATCTATCCTAACTTCACCTATTATATGTTTCTTATAATAGGCACAATGCCGTTGGGCATAACTGAGCATGGTTGTTAATTTAGCTAGTTGCCACTGTTTCCAAGTTTCAGGATGATTCAAAAACTTCTTGGCATAATATTGCATATATTTCATATACAACCATTGTATAGATGAATTAGTCTTCAAATATCTCTGTAAGTAAGTCCTGTTCATTTTTTCTATAGTTTAAATAAGCTTCCAATTTGGATCACTATATCTAAGAAACATTTCTAAGGAATTAATAAAAAAAGAATTTCATTAATCTCCCGTTTCACAAATCAAAATAATAATATTGCCTTATCACATAATAAAATAAAGCGAACATACTTATTAGTAATATAGAAGAAAGAAGATTTTCGTTTTTCATTTTCTTAACGCTTCCATATTCTGTAAACAAAAGTGTTGTTAATGGAACTAAATAACAAATGAATCGTACAAACACATCATAATTAGCTATATTAAACACTGCAAAAAAAAGAATCATTATCATGAAATTACACAAACCAGCAAACTTATCGGAAATTCTTTTTGTTTTAATACACACATATAAAATAAAGAGATAAATAACTAATGTAAATATTCTATTATATCCATCCACCACACTTGATCCTGATATAAAATAATCCTGTCCTGTATCAACTACATTTTCCATCAAACCACCTAAGCTACCAAAAAACATTATAATTTGCGGCAAAAAAGAAACAACAAGAGGTACTAACAAACAAGGAATCCATAAAGTTGTCGTTCCGACCAAAATAAAAACCAATCGAAAAGCCAGCAACATAAAACAAGCCGGGTGAATAAGACAAAAAATACAATACAAAAACAAACAATACAATATTTTTTTCTTTTTCACAAAATCAAAATACGATATCAATGCAAACAACGAAAAAGCCAAAGGATTTCTTAAGCCACTAAGTCCAAGCAAATTAATTACGCAAATAGAAAATAGAAAGCAAATAAATAATATAGGCTTATCCAAATAACGGATTGAGTTTGATATATCTCTTAAAGCATAAACAATAAAAAAATATGTACTACCGATTATTATAAAAGGCTCCAATTCTTTAACACCCAATAAACTTATTCCCCACACTATTAACGAAAACACAGGACATTGAATAATAAATTTTTCCGTATATATACTAGAGATAGTATATATATTATGAAAATCCATTGAAATTATATCACTAAATGACAAATATGAGACATCGCTCCAAAACCTATAATGCCAATATAAATCAGCTTCTTCATTAGGCAACCAAAAAAAATATATCGAGCAAGGCATCAAAAACATCAAAAACATTGCCCTAAAATACAATCTCCTTGGAGCCTTATATAGAACTATAATCGATATGACTATAAGGAATAAAACTAACATTATTCTGACTTAAATAAATCTTCTATCAATCGAAATTCGTTGATATTTGTATAATCACGATTCAAAACATTGCATCTATATTTCGATCTTATTAATTGTATATTTTCAATTGTATAATTAAGACCTAAAAGAATTCCGTCTTCTGAATTATCACATATTATTCCATTTACATTGTTGTCAACAACCTCTTCTGCAGATGAAAAACGAGTTATCAATGGAACGAGTCCCAACATTTGCGCTTCTGTTACAGCCATAGGCTTGCCTTCATTATAAGAAGGCAAGAAAAAAACATCACATTTTTTTTCAATATTCAAAGGATTGAAATATTCACCTAATAAGATAATATTCTGCTCTAAATGATATTCTTCAATCATCGATTTTAACCGAATCAAATCTGGTCCATCTCCTATAATATACCAAATCACATCTTTAAGTTTACCTTCTGTCTTTAGAATATTAAATGCACGAACTCCTCTATCCAGACCTTTATCACCAAAACTAATGCGACATACAGTTACAAACTTGATTTTATTATTGCCCATCATTTTTTTTAGCTGAGGAGTTAATGCTTCCATACTTCTCTTCCTTATAATATCGGAATTCAAAATATTTTCTATCTTAGTAGCCTTAGTTGTTAATGAAGGAGCTATTTTTATAAAATTGGACAAGCATTGTTCGGATACAAGCACTATATTATCAACACTATTAAAATATTTAAGGTCCAAATTAATAAACAAACTTGCAGCTTTATAATCAACATGAATCCATGATATTTTTTTTTCAGCATTAACCTTATCTACCAAATAATATAATGACCATAATTCTAGAAACGATATAGCTACATCATAATGCACAGGATTATGGGCAGCAAATTTAACTATATCTCGCTGCATATATTGAGCAGAAGCCAATCCACCTATTTTTTTAGCTTTAAAATATTTGACAATAGAAGTAAACGAAAAAGCTTTCCTTATTCTATAATATTGCCTTGGTTGGGAATAAGCAAAAGGTAGAATATTAATTTGTTTAGGTAAATAATCTTTCAAAGGTCCTGCTCCATATTGAAACTGAATATCAACCTCGTATTTATTATAATCAATCAAATTAAGCACAGACAATAAGCTTGTAGTACTTCCTCCTACCATCATTTCTGGATAAATAAAAAGTAAATGTTTTTTCATTGGTCTATTTTCTTTATAAAATGAGCTGGTGAACCACCCCATAATTCTCCATCAGGAATATTTTTAGTAACAATTGACCCCGCTGCCACAACAGAATAGACTCCAACAGTAACTCCTTTCAAGATTATAGTTGATGCTCCTATAAAAGCACCTCTCTTGATAACTATCGATTTTGAAACTACTCCATCATCCTCATTACCTTTAATACGCTTCCTAAATTCTATAGAATGAAAGTCCGTATCATATATTCTGCAATCGCCACCTATATACACATCATCCTCTATTATAACGCTTACCATAGAACATATTGCTACATTTGAAATGCGACATCCTTTTCCTATAACGATTGAACCTTTTGAAAAAGTTTTCAAATAACACTTGGTATTACCTCCTATAGGATTAGATTTCTCATTAGAATTGATATAAACATTATCACCAATAGTCACATTTCTTGTACCCGAAAGGAAGATCATTCCGTTTATTTTAACATTTTTGCCTACCGACACACCTCTTTGTTTCAAATAAAACAGATATAATCGATTAAGCACTCCCGTTACCATGTGTTTAAATTTATCTCTCATTACAAATCATCAACATTTATTTTATGCCAATCATTCCTATAAACATCTTCTTGATATTCACCACCTCTGATCCAAGGATATGGAGCTACTACAATTTTATCCTTGCTACTTGAAAGATATGCAGTCCACCAACTGAAAGTACTATTAGAGATTATAAAATGTTTACATTTTTTCATAAGATAAAAGTCTTCTAATTCAGTATTGCTTAAATCTACAAACTCAACTTCTTTTTGAAGATTATAGTTTTGTTTTATCCATACAATATCCTCATGGGTATTAGAAAACACGTAAAATATAGGATTTTCTACCTTTCCACTTATATATGATATTGCTTTACGATAATAAGCCTCATTACATATCAAGAAACGTTTGTTTTTGGTATAATCTCCTCTTCGAATATGAAGACACACCGAATTGGTTGACTCGATTCTATTTTTCATTTCTAAAAGTGATTTTTTGTTTGGTTCAACTTTAAACCTAAAATCTTCCTTTACAATATCTTTAATAAAATCAAAATATTTATCAGACTGAAAAAATCCCCTAACAAATAAAATAGGAATCTGACAATCCTTACATTTATAAAACCTAATTGGTTCATTCGTGGTGTAATAACCTATTTTAGTAAATTTATCAAACCCTTCTTGCGTCACCAAAGATATCCCAAGTATTCGATTCAAGAACAAACGAATAATTTTTGTATAAATCCTACATATCCATTGAAATAAAGGAGCAGGTACAACCACTTGCTCATTCAAAGCAAATTGGTCAAGCCTATAACTTCGAACATGTCCACGCCCTAGTTTAGTAATATCCAAATAAATTTTATCATTCCGTTTTTGTTGCAAGGCACGAGCAAATGCATATTGAAACATTTGGTTGCCTAAGCCATCCGTCAATTTTAATACTATCATACATTATTCGTATTGTTTCTTTTTACTATTAAAAAATAATTTAGAGTACTCTTTTACCTTTGTTACTATAATGGGAATCACCGTTTTATAATTCAATTTATAAGCATTCTCCATAAAGTGTAAGAATATAAATTTTATCCAATGAGGATTACTAGCTTTCATTATAAACTGTTTAGTAACAATCGTATAAGGTATTAATTTATTGGGAATTATAATAAACTTTTCACTATTAGTACTAATACATATTTCCATTTCACGTCTCAAGAAATGAATATACATAAATTCATCTTTATAAATTTTCCCATTCGCAACAGACATTCTGTAAAGGGATCCATCTTCATAAACAAAAATAAATCTCCTGTTTTTACTTTTTTCTTCAGGTAACAGGTATGTTATTTTGAAGTTTGGTACCAAACTTGAAAGATTAGCAAATACAATTTTATCATAAAATGGAATATTTCGACTAAAAAATAACTTATTAAAAAACACTTCATCAGCAAAACCACTTTCTTCTGTAGAAGCAAAATCTTTAAAAGACTTGCCATCAACAGAAAAAGTATACATTCGATTATAAAAATCAATATTTCTAATTAACGTAGAATGCCCTTGAAATCCAATCTTATCATATTTATTTAGGATTTCCTCTGTCATAAAAGTACGAATATTTCCCCAAAGCAAATCAATATCACAAAATCCCCAAAAATCATATTCTTTTATAAAGTCGCGAAAAACAACGCCATAACAAATTCTATAATCACATAATTTATAAGGTTTATGTAATACTATGGGATAATCAAAATGCTTTTTAAAACGCTCTTGTATATTTTCAAATGTAGTATATTCAACTCGCACATTTTGAGGATAATTAAAACAACTATTGTCATCTGTAAAAATTAACCAATCAATTGTAGGATTGTTTCTACAACTATTTAACCATAATGGAAAAATTGATGGAAACTTACCAAAATACAACACTATATAAACAATACTCTTCATTTAATTTTCGCTATTAATCAAACTTTTAAAAAAGCTTTCAACCATCTTCTTATGTATTGTAAATAATAAAAAACGCTAATACAATTAAGAGATATAAGAAAGATTCCCATTTTAGTTTGTAGTGTTCTAACTTTATTAATAGAATAATATCGATATTTATTTGCTTCTGAATAAAGCTTTGCATACTCCATTCCCAATTCCTTTTGGCTATACCTTATACAATTATATTTTGTTAATAACAAGAAGTATCCAATATCCTTATCATATTCTGAATTATTTTCTTTCAAAAAGAATTGTTTCAACATATTAGCAGCATGAATCCACCCATTCACTTCTTTTTGAGAGATCTTTTTTATCGTTATAGCAGATGCATTATACTTTATATAGTGATAAAAAGCATATGGAATATATACAATTTTTTTAGCTGAAAAGCACAATGGAATTGTAATTGTGTAATCTTCAGCCATATCTATTCCTTCTGACCAATTTATATTATTCATCAAATATAAAGAACGTCGAACTAATTTAATCCACAAAGGATTACATTCTCCTCTAACTATATTTCTCAAAAAAGATTTTCTACACTCATCATAAGGAATCTTCACATACAAACTTTTATCTAAATATTCAACCCAATAATCCGCCAATAAAATATCCGCACTTGTATCCATCACTCTTGAATACATTTTTTCCAACATATCCTCCTCTATGTAATCATCACTATCTATATGAATCACATAATCTCCCGTAGCCCATTTCATCGCTGTATTACGAGACGCAGCCAACCCACGATTCGTTTCATGTTCTATAATATGCACTGTCATTCCATTCTCCTTCTCATAGGCACAAAGTGTTTTACGAATAATTTCCATACTACAATCAGGAGTGCAATCATTCACGATAATTACTTCCACCCCTTCTTGCATTGTCTGTTTCAAAACAGAAGTAATACAACGTTCTACATACTTTTCCACATTATAGACAGGTATTAACACACTGATTTTAGGAGCATTCGATTTCGCTAACATTTTATTTACACTTTATTAATTGAAAAATTCGTTTACTAAAGGCCCTAAAATTCCTGTCGAACATTTGGAAAACACATAAACTAAACATCCCATAGAGAAGTAAAATTTTTAAAGAAAGAACTACCCAATCCATAAAATTCCTACATGACAAATCTATGTACTCAAGAAGAAAACGGGAGACACCCCAAGAAACAACCACCAAACACATTGCCTTTCCAATTAAAAGCAAATAATCCCATACAGATTTATTAAAGCCACAAGTATATAAAAAATAAGGTTTCCAACAACAAACTATCAACAGCAAACTTATTAATATTCCTGTTATGATGCCAGGTAATCCATAATAATATCCCAACAATACAGACAATCCCAAATTTAATATTGCTTCAATAGCAGGTGCATAAATATCTTGAAATAACCCATAAGCAGCAATAAAAGCATCATTTGTACGTGTCATTGTAATAAAAGCATAAACAATCAACAAGGTAAAAGAAGTAGAATCCAGCAAATATTCCTTTCCTATCCAAATAGACATAAAAGAATGAGATAAATAGAACAAACAAAAACAAATTATAGAAGCAATCCAATAACGACTTACTGTATACTCCCTATAAAAAGATAATATTTTCTCCTTATTTCCCTCTGCCACTAAATTTCCTATTCCAGCATTCATCCCATTGACCATAGAAGTAACTATCATAGATGTACTTACAACCAATAGCATATAATTCCCATAAATAGCAACAACTGTCAACGATAGAAAAGCATAAATAATTAATGGACTAGTTTGCCCCAGCACATAAGTCGCAAATTTATGAAAGAACAGTTGTTTGGTTTTTTTTATTATCACAGAGTGTTTTCGAGATAACATTTTTCCTTTTGATAAGTCTGGATGAAGCCAAGGAAAACTCCGATGTATCGTTTTCTTTAAAGACAGGCAAGTAACAACAGACATCAACAATTCAATTACTAACCAATAAATATAGCCTTGATGAAAATAACCAATACCAACAATCTGCATCAATAGTTTTAATGCTCGAAAGCCTTGTACATTATAATTTATCTTATATTCCTGTTGGTCAGCACTTAGCACGATCTGCTGATAATTAATAATATAACCCAACATGGCAGCCAACAACAGAACACCAAATGAACCGTATGCATACCATAACGGCAATTCCATCTTAGCAAATATCCATGGAAAGAAGCACATTAAAACAGCACCACCTGCTAATACTATATAAGCAATACGCCTATAAAGCCAACCTTGGACAGCAACTATCTCGTTTATAGTTTCATAATCCTTTTGAAATAGAGGAGTATATAATGTGTATGAAATAGCTGCACTTATACCCAGTTCTGCCAAATTAAGAAATCCAAGTAAATTCGTTGCTGTTGTATTCAATCCTAAGACTTCCGCACCTAAACAATCAATGAGAATCTTACGCGAAAAGAATCCAAGAACTAAGACGAGAACACTAAAAAATAAAGAAACACGAGCATTTTTAATGCTCTGTACTGTGCGATTCATTTCTGCCATTGGTCTAAAACTTATACTTATGCTGAGAACAGTGATTTTCCGGCATGACAATCTTACCATTAAAAGACTTCAAGTATTTGATTGTCAAATATGATTATTCAAATATCAGAACAAAAAAAGACCAACTATATTTGTAATATAAAATAAAGGCTATAACAATAATCAGACAATTAGTATCCAGTACTATATTAATCATTATAAGGTGTTCTCAAATGTTCTTTTAATATAGCCTCATTCTTATCCTGATCCCACAAACCTTCATCCCACAACTTATCCATATCCTCCTCTACTCTTTGAGCAAAGTAGGCTGTCAAAGATTTACGTATTTCTTCCAAGGCACGCTCGTCTTTAGCATAAGAAAACATCTTCAACAAATATAATTGAACTGGGTTTAAAGGTTCTGACTTCATATTCTTTAGTTTTTGATAGACTAAGCGCACCTTGAATATCAGAGGACATAAAAATAATCAGACTTATACAATGAGAATAAGGAAACAAGATTTAATACGTTCCGAATCAAAATTTACCACACTTCAAAATAGGTAGCGTCCTGACCTGTACGTTTCTTAAAGTCCTCCTTCATTTTCTTTTCCAGCTCCTTAACATATTCACGCTTTAATCTTCTTGCTTCTTCCAGCCGACGCAAAGCATCTTCGCGTGTCATTTTCTTAGTGCCTTCGTTTTCCATCTTTACTTGAATATTCATATTATCCACATACAATAATAAAACACTATGAAGCACCTATCCCTGTTTACTTTTCGGCTATTCCAAACTTCTGCCGGAACAGAAATACACAGACACAAGCATCAAGAAGATTTTGTTTCATAATTCGATCTCCTTATTTGAAGTTCTCGCACCACGTATGTCCTCAACAACTTCATCTGTCGTACGATCATCATCCCATCGTCCGGCAAATTCTGAAGTCCAATTGGAAGCATCTAGCGTATCATCCTCGGCTAGTAAAGAAACATAGAACTGTTTCATTGGTCCTAACTCAATATCAGAATCTAAGTTTTTCAACATACCCATTGAACAGTTTTTTTCATATTAAAAGACTTGTAATATCCAGCCATCATTACATCCCATTATTATCAGAAGAATATTCAACCATTTCCTCATTTACCATCAAATCATCTGACGAGCTAGTATTGTACAATTTACGCCCTTCTAACAAATCTGAAAAAGAAGCCAGGTCAATCACTGAAAGTTTAGGAAAAGAAATTGTACTCAACACCTTAAAATGCGCATCATTAGAAACCAAATAATCAGCTCCGGCAGCAATAGCACAATCTACAAACTTATTGTCGTCTTTGTCTGCATATATTAAATGAAAATGATAATGAGGGTCAATCAATGACACATAAGGAGAATTTAGCAATGCCTGTATTACATTGGATGCTATCAAAGCATTTGTCTTCAGACTTATTATTTCTTCATACTCCTCTAATATTTCGTTGGAAACATAAAGAATATATTTACCGGAGTGCAAGCCTCTCCACACATTAAAGTAATTCCCTCTTTTTGAAATAGATGAAATCAGACAATTAGTATCCAGTACTATATTAATCATTATAAGGTGTTCTCAAATGTTCTTTTAATATAGCCTCATTCTTATCCTGATCCCACAAACCTTCATCCCACAACTTATCCATATCCTCCTCTACTCTTTGAGCAAAGTAGGCTGTCAAAGATTTACGTATTTCTTCCAAGGCACGCTCGTCTTTAGCATAAGAAAACATCTTTAACAAGTGTAGCTGGACTGGGTTAAAAGGTTCTGATTTCATATTCTTTAGCTTTTATATTCCACAAAAGAACAAATTATATTTCACTTATCCTAGCGATTCAACCTGTTTTTAATTCACAACACTGTTCTTACCAGCTACAATGCCATTTCAATGCCTCAACCACCGATCATAATCATCCAACCGGTTGATCAGCTGCTGCTTACTCTTTTTCGGCTTTTCCTCTTTCTTCCACGGACCAACCGCCTCGTGCGCCAAATGATAATAGATACTGCTATCCGTACAACCATAAAGTGTAACCACAG
>ERZ791610.965-NODE-965-length-13627-cov-2.029030_pt1 | contig 13627 bp, 15 predicted proteins | sample MGYA00510061_ERZ791610 | MGnify/ENA primary metagenome ERZ791610 (study PRJEB30046, sample SAMN00791922) | human gut metagenome | study: EMG produced TPA metagenomics assembly of the A metagenome-wide association study of gut microbiota in type 2... | reverse complement strand
GTTCCACCTACCCCGGAAGGCTATGCCTTCCGGGGTAGCAGCGAGCATACGCCTCAATGGTTCAATGCGCCGATACGGATTACATAGCCACAGCCGAGCGAAGCGAAGGCTGTGGCAGGTGTGCGTAAGGAGCAAGGCGAAGCCGGTTGAACCGATGGAGAGGCGGCTCGCTGCGCCTGAATAGGCTGGATTCACGAACTCAGTCAATTTGTCTTCGGAAGGGCCTTTGTATTTCTAAATATGCCATATATATGAAACATATTTCTTGTTTTTGTTGCTTTTATGAAACATATTTCTCTCATGAAAACAACATCCCCATTGCCGGGACCAGTGAGAGCGGCTCTCAAAAAATTGGGGGCTGACATCAGCGATGCCCGCAAGAGGAGACGTATTCCTACGACTCTTATGGCGGAACGTGCTTTCATCTCCCGGGCAACTCTGGGACGACTTGAAAAAGGTGATCCCGGCGTATCCCTGGGAAACTATGCAGCCGTCCTGTTCGTGCTGGGACTGACCGACCATCTCAAAAACCTCGTCGATGCCAATAATGATCCCGTGGGTCGAGCTCTTGAAGAAGAACGCTTGCCCAAACGTATCCACCTTCCCAAGTCCCATGAGTGATACTCCCATTGATGTATTCATTGACCTTCCTTCCTCCCCGGGGCCAGTACAAGCAGGCAGGCTGTGGTCGCACTTTCGCAAGGGCCGGGAATCAGCCTCTTTCGAGTACAACAGGGAATGGCTCGCAAATCCGTACAGATTTGCGCTGGAACCACTCCTTCCTCTGGCAGACAGTACCTTTCATACCACTCCCGGTCAAAGCGTATTCGGAGCGATTGGCGACTCCACGCCTGACAGGTGGGGGCGCATTCTGATGCGGCGGGCTGAACTGGCTCGGGCACGAGCAGCCAATGAAAGCCCCCGTACACTCTCCGAACTGGACTACCTGCTCAGGGTGAATGACGAGGCAAGGCAGGGAGCGTTGCGCTTTTCACAGGATGGAGGACAATCGTTCTGCGCCCCTCCGGGTGCGATGCCAATTCCGCCTCTGGTTAACCTGTCCCGTCTGCTGCATGCCGCTGATCACTTCTGCCGGGACGATGAAAATGCCGAAGACCTGCGGTTGCTCCTCGCTCCCGGTTCTTCCCTCGGTGGAGCTCGTCCGAAGGCATCGGTAAAAGACAAGAAGGGGAACCTCTGCATTGCCAAGTTTCCCCGGCACGATGATGAATACAACGTCGTTGCATGGGAAGCCGTCGCTTTGACTCTGGCTTCCAAAGCCGGGCTTCAAGTCCCGCGCTTCGAACTGGAAAAAATAGCTGACAAGGATGTCCTGATCGTCTGGCGTTTTGATCGCACCCAGGAACAGCGAAGAATCGCGTACCTGTCGGCTATGAGTATGCTGGGAGCCCGGGATAACGAGCAGCACAGTTACCTCGAAATCGTGGATGCCATACGCCAGTATGGCGCTGCGCCCAGGCAAGACTTGCGCCAACTATGGCAGCGGATCGCCTTCAGCATCATGATTTCCAACACGGATGACCATCTTCGGAATCACGGATTCCTTCAGAATGGGGGAACAGGTTGGTCTCTATCGCCACTGTTTGACGTAAACCCCACTCCCATGGATATACGCCCTCGTTACCTCAATACGGCTATCGATTGGGAAGATACGTCTGCGTCCCTAGATGTCCTCCGCAGTATCGCGCCTGAATGCGGGATCAAATCCACTGAAACGAATGATTTGTTGAAGCCGATGGCCCGGGCTGTCAGTCAGTGGTGGCAGGCGGCGGAAGTATTCGGAATCAGCAAACAGGAGCAGGAGCGCATGGCATCTGCCTTCGAGCATAAAGATGGTTATGCTGCGTTATTGACATGAGAGCCCCCCTTATTTCACTCGAACCGAGTACCCTCCAGCCTTCAATCATCCCCCTGAGTATCCACAGCTCCCTTCAAGTCCCCGCCCGGTCCGTAGTACTCGACTCCCGTGTCCGTCTTCGACCTGACGATGTCTACGCCGTTTCCGATATACAAAATCCGGGCTGTTGAATCATACGTGAGGATAAGTTCTCCGTTGGGACCTTTGATGTCGACTCCTCCCTGGTAGGCAGAGATCTTGTCGCCTCCCCCGCCGCCAATCTCGATTTCCTTGAGTTGTTCTGCCACATAGTCGACCACCTGGGCGGTTGTCGGCACGTTGCCCTTGTTCTCGTCCATCGTAGTGGCGAGAGTCACGAGTCCGGCTTTCTCTTTCGTTGCAGAGCCAATGCCGAGAGTTTTCAGTACGTTTGCCAGCTCCCCGGGTGATAAGGACATGACCTTGTTGACCAGCAGGAACCGGGCGTCATTGGTCAGGTCGTCCCAGTTGGTTCCGAGTCTTGGTGACTTGCCCCATGCGCCGTTTGTGTATGTATATACGCCGGTGCTGTCCCACGCGATCTGCCCCTCCGTTCCCTCTGAAGTGGGGCCGGATGGTGTGCCGGGTGCAATGGTGATGAAGCCTGCCGATAGCGTGCTCCACGGGATGCGTGCTGTGTTCTTGTTGCCGACGACAGCGACAAATGTGTAGTCTGCCGTTACTGTGGCAGTTGATACGGGCAGGTTCCGCATCAGGACGAGGGGGATGTTGGGGGCTGTGGGCATGGTCTTTAATGAAATCACACGTTGGCAGGTACTGATGGTACTCCCGAACTGGGAAGCATTCCTGCCATACGCCGGGAGCGAAGCTTCCGGCGTATGGCAAGGACGGATACACCGTTCTTGTGGGAATGGTTCTCGGTTCGGGGGAACCATCGGCACTTGTCATATTCCCGTTCCACTCTGCTTCATAGGGAAGCAAATCCGGAATCGGAAACAGGAACCTCCCTATGGCAACTAAAAAACAGCTCTCCTTCATGATGAAGGAGAGCTGCTGAATGAAGGCATTCATTTACATTTGCCTTCCAATGCCCTGACAATAGCCTGGGCTCCTCGTTTGTACACGGTCACGGCCAACAGCTCTCCGTCTTGAAAGACGGCCCAGAACCGGGTGCCCTTGTACCGCTCAATCGTCAGCATCAGGCAAGTCCTCCTTTCCGGAATGATGTTGGGAGTCGAGCTGGTGTCTCAGTACGGCCCCGATATTGGCGTCATACATGTCCCGCGTGTGCTTGTTGCAGGCTATGACATACAGGCACCGGGCATCAAGGATGTCGATGCCTTCACCACAGAGCCGGATGCAGCTTTCCAGTGTATCCAGTTCCGTCTCCGGAATCGGCGAATCCAGCAGGATGCTTTCGTCTTCGTCCAGAGACTTCTGCTGTTCTTCCGTCAATTCCGGGAGATTCGCCAGAGCCGTCATGGACGGGCCGTGAATCGTCAGCTTGCTCAACCCCAGCGAAGGATCGTTCTGATGACTGCTGTAAAGCGACACCGCCTTCTCGATCCGGGTCAGTAGCTCCGCATCCAATTCCAGATACACGTACGGAGCGTCCGTATCGTATCCGCTCGTGGAACGCAATTGCGCGATGATGGGCATCGTCTTCATGTCTCGTTCTCTTCCTTTCCTGTCGGAGTTACTTGCAGAAGAAGGCGATGACGCCCATGATCAACAGCACGGCGAGCAGGTATGGAGCTACGGCCACCAGAGCCGACAGGATACCGACGACGACCGGCCCCAGCAGACACAGCAGTACGAGCGCCACCAGGGCGATCATGATGCCTTTCATGTTCATGGCCGTACCTCATGCGGTAACCCTTGTCCGGGATGATCGACGAGCCGGAGCGGCAGCGGACACCCATTGCCTGAGCGCCTGCCGTCCGGCATAGGTAATCAGCCAGCAGTCGGGCCGAAGCAGGAATTCTTCTTCCTTCGTACGGATGATGAATTCACTGCCAGCCAAACCACGGATGGCATGCTTGACGCTTTCCTGTTCGATGTCACGGCATTCCATCATGATTTCCTCATCGCTTCGTTCGAATTCTCCGTGAAGGTACAGGAGAATGGACAGTTCCAGCCCGGTCAGGGACGGAGTCCGTCCCATACGTTTCACTCTGAAGTGATGTTTTCTTCTCATGATTGTCTCAAGTCAGTTGTTCAGGGTATAGCTGTCAGCCAGATCCCAGAGCTCCCGGTTCAGACGAGTATTGCCGTCGATGCCGTTGAGCGCCCGCAGGGAACGACGACGATAAGCACCTTCCTTCTGTGGCTTCAAGGGAACGCCTCCCCTGATCAGGTTTTCCTGAACCCGGTTGAAACACTGCCAGACGGTAGCCGGGCCTCCCACCGTAAAGCCGATGTCGTTCCAGCGCCGGGGCGACAGAAGAGCTTCGGGACGTATCCTGTCTTCGTAGTCGTCTCCCATACGCAGCTGTGCCGCTTCATGAACGAAGTCCACCTGACGCTTGTAAGGAAGTTCGACTCCCTGCATACGATAGATGTCGTCCATGATACGGGGTGTTTCTCCGGCCAACCGGAGACTGGCGGCAATCACATCCTCCCCGGTATGGCCCATGTGGCGGATGTTGATGGCGGCAATACGTGCCCCGACGATCAGGCCGTTGGTACAGACCAGCCGGAAGACCCCGGCCATGAGCTGGTAGGAACAGCTGCCATTGTGACTGTTGATCATGACCACTTCGATACGCTGCTCACGGTTGTGTTCCAGCACATCCCGGTGGGCGAAGCGAATCAGGTGCTTGCGGGTGGGCGTGCCGTCCGGTTTCCGGGTACGCCGTTCCTGAGCTCCGACGACGAGAAACCCTGCCTCTTCCATCTGGTCGAGCAGGGAGTCGGAGGAAACGAAGCGGTATTTCTTCGAACGGCTGTCATCTTCACGGTCGGCAAAGACGGAGGGTGCGACACGCCGGATCTGGTTTCTATCCAGCGGGCTGTTGTCGCGATTGCGATAGAGTTCGCGTGTGGATGTACGAGTATTCATATTCATTGATGATTGGTTTGTTGCAACAAAAAGCCCGCCTCCCGGAACAAGGCCGGGAGGCGGGCACTGGCAGAAAGTAGAGAATCTACTTCCTCATGGATATATGACGTGGCAAGAGGGGAATTTTCAGAGTAAAGAGTTCAAAAATAGGACACCTCATCTATTATGTATTGATTTACTGAGCCGTTCTTGCTGATAAATTGTTATGTCCCGTCGTCCTGTCTGCAAATCCACTTGATTTAGAAAACCCATCAATGTAGCTTGTGGGGGTTGGTTTGTAGCATTGTGTCCTCGTTTTTCAGAAGCCTTCGGGCTCTTACAGAAAATATAATGAATGAAGACTATGGACGAAAAATGGCTGAACGCGAGCAATGAACCGATCTGCAAGAGCATCAATCACAGCAGTAAGGAGCGGCCATGACCGAACTAATATAGCAATAACGAACAGATGCTGAAACTTTCAATTCTACTTAAACAGAACTTCCTCTGCTGTGACGCCAAAGGGCTTGTCCCAGAGCAAAATTACGGCTACTTATTCTCTAAAATCCCTGACAATATTCAGGAAGAAGCCCTCAGATTACCCATGTGGCACAATCAAACAGTAACAAGAATAGGAGGCAAATAATGGCAAGAGCGGATTTACTCCTTCGCCTTGTCCAATCCGGCGTACAGGGCGACAAGGCCAGCTTTAGAAAAATCGTCGAAGCGATCATAGCCGAAGAACGAACCAAGCAGCACAAAGTGCTGGCCGAAAAACTTGAGGAGTTTCTCAACGCTACAACAGCTGAACGCCCCATCACCAATGGCGGTGTTTCTATGCTAGATCAACGCATGGGCAATCTGTTCCATGAGGTCATGCCCCAGCGAAAGCTTTCCGATCTCATTTTGCCAAGTGAGGTGCAGCAGATTTGCCAGAGTCTGATTCAGGAACAACACCGGACCGATTTGCTCAGATCATATAACTTAGAACCCCGCAATCGTGTGCTTCTTATTGGACCTCCGGGCAATGGGAAGACATCGTTGGCCGAAGCTATTGCAGAAGCACTAATGGTTCCTCTGCTTATAGTTCGTTATGAGAGTGTCGTCGGCACATACCTGGGCGAGACAGCGGTCCGCTTGAAGAAACTGTTCGAGTACGCTTCTACTCGAAAGTGCGTTCTTTTCTTTGACGAGTTTGAAACACTTGGTAAGGAGCGCGGTGATCTTCACGAAACTGGTGAGATCAAGCGCGTGGTTAGTTCGCTACTCATGCAAATCGACAACTTGCCAAGCCATGTCATGGTTATCGGGGCAACCAATCATGCCGAACTACTGGACCGTGCGGTATGGCGACGCTTCCAGGTTCGCATGACGCTACCGGGTCCAACACGGGCACGCTTGACAGAGTGGGTCGAAAAGTTCGAACGTCGAGTCAAGATACCTTTGGGATATGCTCCTAGTACGTTGGCAAAACGCCTCCAAGGGTCTAATTTCGCGGAAGTCGAAGAGTTTGGCATGACCGTGTTTCGTCAATATGTGCTAGAACAACCTAACGTCGACATGAGGGATATCGTATCCAAAACTCTTCAGAGTTGGTCTGCAAGATCAGTTACCGTAGCGCAACAGGATAAACAGGAGGTGAAAGATGCCTGAACGTCCACTACTCCTTTTCCCGACACCTCAACTGGCCGATAGAACAAAACAGTCTCCCCAGTTCGGACGCGTTCATAAGCCCACCGTAACGCGACAAGGTCAACGCCTTTCGCCGATATTCAACCAATTGCAGACAGCGTTTGAAGCCCGTAAAGTTGAAATTCAGCAAAACACTGCAGGTATCGATCCAGAACAGGTTTTAGTCATCGAGATCATTGGTAGCGTGGACAATTTTTCCAATGCCGTGAAACGTATTAAGGGGCTCGAGTGGATGGGGGAACTCGAAAGTACCGAGATTGCACCCGACCAAGATTTTTATAATGAGAATAATCCTGAAAAGAAGCTGAATGGCCGCCTGTATCTGGTAATGACCAATCAGCGAGCCCTTGATGAGATGCTAGCCTTGTGGCGACACTATCAAGCTGATCCAAGCATGAAATTCGAGCGTGGTCTTACAAAGTTCCGCGACGTGTTCTTGCACCTGAAAAATATCCGTCGGTGGGATGTTCAGGACAGGCTTTTTGAAACTGACGTAATTGATATCTGGCAAGAAGATCTTGAATGCGACGGTGATCGGGTCATTCCGTTTGAGGTTGAACTTTGGTTTCGTGGAAACAATGAGCTTCGCGTAGTCAGCGCGAGTCAAGTTGCGAACCTCGTTCAGCAAGCAGGAGGTCGAATACTAAGCCAGTCAGTAATTGAGAGCATCGCTTATCATGGACTCTTGGCCGAATTGCCAGCTCACGCTATCCGAGATATCGCGGAGAATCCAAATACAGAGCTTGTTAAGTGTGAAAACGTCATGTTCTTTAGACCTGTTGGACAAATGGTGGTCGGAGACACCCCTGCCGAAGGTGATGTGGAAATAGGCCAGTTTGAAGAGATGCCACTACCTACTGGCAATCCTATCGTAGCTCTTTTTGATGGAGTTCCGATGGTGAATCACAGTTTGTTGGCGGGTCGTTTGATAGTTGACGATCCAGATAACTGGGAAGCTGATTACACGGCTTCGGAGCGAATTCATGGCAGCTCAATGGCATCGCTCATTGTCCATGGTGACCTGAATCAGCCACAGCCTCCTCTCTCCAGACCGGTTTACGTTCGACCTATCATGAAACCGCTGGGGGGGTACAGTACGCTTCGACCAGAAGGGATTCCGGAAAATTGCCTTGTGGTCGATCTTATCCACAGAGCAGTTAAGCGATTATTCGAAGGAGATCAGGAGGAAGCCCCGGTAGCACCTCAAATTAAAGTAATCAACTTGTCAGTCGGTGACCCAGCTCGCCAATTCACCCACTCAATGAGCCCGCTGGCGAGATTGCTAGACTGGTTGAGCGTGAAGTATGGCGTGTTGTTTGTCGTCAGTGCCGGGAATCATCCAACATCAATTTCCTTGGGAGTACCTCGGGAAGAATTCGATTCATTCCAGGCTGACGAATTTGAAGCAGCTACAATAAGGGCTCTGTACCGAGATGCACGGCACAGGAGACTTCTTTCACCAGCCGAAACGATTAACGGTATCAGCGTTGGGGCAGTACATCAAGATGAGGCACAAGTTGCCTACCAAGGAAACAGGATAGATCCCTTCAGTTCTCTATTGCCCAGTCCTATTTCTGCATTTGGCAGCGGTTATCGACGTGCAATAAAACCCGACGTTATCTTCTGTGGAGGGAGACAGTGGTACCGGCATCCTTTTCAGTCCACTAATCCCGTAACAATTGAGCCAGCTATTTTTCTCTCTCCCCCTGGTAACAAAGTCGCCTCACCCGGGAGCCTTGTTGGAGAATTAAACGCAACCTCCTACACTTGTGGAACGAGCAATGCGACTGCTTTGATCAGCAGAGCCGCAGGCATTTGTTACGACTCTTTACAGCAAATCTTCAATGAGCAAGCGGATGAAGTCGACCCATCAAATTATGAAGTTCCCTTGTTAAAGGCTATGTTGGTTCATGGTTGCTCGTGGGGCGATATAGGTTCAAGCATTTCCGAGGCACTTCGAACCCCTGAAAATGGTCGCCAGCTCAGAGGACTGATTAGCCGGTGGATCGGTTATGGCATGCCGATAGTGGATCTTGTTCTGGATTGCACAGAACCGAAGGCAACGGTGTTGGGTTTCGGGCAACTTTCTGATGGCGAAGCTCACGTTTTCAGTTTGCCTTTGCCTCCATCACTGGGATCGCGCCCGGAGTGGCGACGCCTGACTGTTACCTTAGCTTGGTTGTCCCCTATCTCGGCAAGCACTCAAAAATATCGAACGGCAAACTTATGGTTTGAAATGCTCAATAACAGCTTAGCCCCAACTCGAAGTGATGCAGATAGCCGAACCGTACGAAAGGGAACAGTTCAACATGAAGTATTCGAGGGCCAACAAGCGGAACCGTTCATCGATGGAGATGTTATCGAAATCAAAGTGAATTGCCGTGAAGATGCTGGAAAAATCCAGAGTCCTATTGCATATGGTTTAGCCGTGTCATTAGAGGTAGCCGAAGGCGTCGATATCGCTGTTTATAACGAGGTTAGAACTCGAATTTCACCTGCGATTCAGATTCAACAGGTAGCAAATCAAGGTTGAGGGTAGTTAGCAGATGGAGTTGCTTTGGCAATACAGTACCGTTCATAATAGTTCTTCCAAGGACATCGAAAGGCTGACTCGTAATCTACTGCCTTAGGCCGTGTGACTGGGGGGCGATGACGCCTCATACTGGAATCGGTAGCCATTAGCCCTGCTTCTACGCCTAAAGGTATTTGCGAAGAAAACTCGTAAGGAGCCATAAAAAGAAACATTGACAAATTTTTGACCCTCGTGATTGTGAAATGTTCAGATCAACATGTTTGATCTGACATTTGGCTCTGTACATTATAACTTTTCTGTCTCTTACCTGTAATGAACTGGTACATTAAAAAAAATTCTGCTGTTTTAAGATTTCTGAAATTTATTGACTGCCAAAATGGAGGTGGATTGAAAAGCGTCCGTTGGTACAGAGGTCATAGGGATGCGACATGGGATTTGCTTCCATCTATATTAAGAAACGTTGAACCGGTAACTGAAATGATATATGACGGAATTTGTCAATATAGCGCTAGCTATAAAGAAAAACGGTTACTATCCAAATTCAAAAGAGAAGGAGCAGCCTTTCTCAATAGATCATACACAAACATAGAGTGGTATCACTTGGCTCAGCACCACGGGTTGCCTACCCGACTGTTGGATTGGACCGAAAATCCTTTAATTGCTTTATGGTTTGCACTCCAACCCGATGAGTGTGGAGATAACTCTGGAGAAAGTTGTCTTTATTGGATTAGCCCGGGATCTTATGGTTCATATCTGGGGGTTGATAATTCTCTCTGGTGCTATAATTACAAAGAAAAGCAGGAAATAGAAGAGGCTTTTATCAATTATGTATTCGGTGATGCAGAAGAAATTAGAATAAAGGCTCCGGACTTCGAAACAATTGCCGCCGAATATCCCGGACACATAATAAATTGCACGAAAAAAGAAGACCTAAAAATCATTGCAGCTCAATCTTTAAAATCATTTCAGAATGTTTCTGGGAAGATAATCGCCCTTACTCCACGTGTTTACAATCAAAGACAATCTAGACAGTCCTCCTTCTTTACCCTTCACCTGCCACCCGTATATTCACCAGATAAAAGAGAAAGCTCTGTAATCACTGTTCATGAGACACAAAAATTTATCATTAAAGAAGAAGAGAAAAACGAATTAAGAGAATACCTATACAGTCAGAACCTTCGACGTTGGGACATTTTTCCTGATTTAGATAATTTGGCTAAAGGCTTGAAGGAAGAAAGCACGAAATGGGATTACATGTAAAATACACTTCGTTCTACTAATCCCAGCTAAAAAGAAGCCATACCTCACGGTAGACTTCTGAATAACTACTTTCTCTCACTTCTTACAGCACCCGGAGCATTCTTTCCTGTACTGGCACCAGGAACATTGCATCCCGAGCTGGGGATGGAAATGCTCGGTGGTGATGCCTTCGTAGGCTATCTTGTACAGGTTAATGATGCGTTGCTTGCGTTGTTCGTTGGCTGGTGAAGTCTTGACTCTGATCACCTGCGGCGTTTTCGTCTTGACCAGGTAGATCAGATCCAGTGACGGAGGCGTGTCTCCTGTCGCTTCTTCGATCATCATCTGGTAGGTGACCAGCTGAAGTTCGTGATCAAAGGCGGCGTGCCCGGCATCCGGTTTGGCAGCAGCGGATTTGTAGTCCACTGCCGTCAGGTCGTGCTGGACGAGGTCGATGACGCCTCGTACGGGAACCGGCAGACCGGGTATAGTGGCCGACAGTCCTACTTCCACTCCCAGAGGCATCTGTGAAGCGACCTCGTCGGAGACCATGTAAGCCTTGACCGTGTTCCAGGCGCAGGAACGGACTTTTTGTCTCGTTTTTTCGTCGGCGTAGTCCACCTCCAGCTCCAGGAAGTGGGTGGAGAAGGCTTCTTCCATGGCCGTCTCACTACTGTCCTCTCCCCGCCACCGGGCGAGGTTAAAGGACTGGAGTGTTGCATGGATGGTCTTGCCGACATGCAGGGCGACCGTCGTCGGTTTCCGTATCTGCGCTACCCTCTCGAAGAAGAATCGTAAGGAACACGACAGGTACGATTTGACCGAAGAGGGAGACAGATAATCCGGGCGTATGGCAGAAGTAGGAGAAGCTTCCGAAGGAAACTTCTTCACCAATGCGATAGCTGGGGGCAGGGAGGATGAACGTATGGGACAGGTTACGGGAGCGATCATGGTCAGTACGGGTTGGAGTTACCGGCATAGACCGTAGCGGGACGGCGGGTGTAGTTGTTCCTGCCTGATGCCGAACGTTTGGATGAAGAGCCTGAACGATTCATCAGTTCGTCGATCAGCCCGGAGGCTTCCATGCGGTTGAGCATGGCAACGACCTTGTTGAATCTCCGGGCAGACAGTTCGTTCAGGGCAGTGTCATCCAACCCGGCCTTTCCGGCCAGTCCCAGGATGAGAGACTGTTGCTTTTCCGAGCATTTCCATGCGGGAACGGTTGCAACAGAGGTCTCGGGAGCGCTTGCAGGCGGCGTTTGTCTCACGGATGATGTGGATGTCGTCTGTGGACTGAAAGCCCCGGGAACAGACGTTTGAGCAGTTTGTGAGCCGTAATGTTCGTCTGGGACGAATCCGACTTGTTGGATTTGAGCATCGACGGCAGTCTGAAGGGAGCCGTAGAGGCGTTCGGTTTCCGCAGCCAGTTCGGATGTGTTGCTGATTTCGGTTTCGATGGATACCTCGAACTGGTGGGAGGAATACCCTGGCAGTCCGAGGCGTTTGCTGTAGTTGGCGATGAGTTTGATAGCCATGATGGTGGTTCTTTCCTTGTTGATGGGTGAATACAAAAAAGCCGCCGTGTCCCGGGATGGGAGCATGACGGCTTTTCGAAGGATGACAGGCAAGTAAGTACCTGTGTCTGGTATATATGACGGTGGAGGAGGTGTTATTTCATCTTGTATCAGAAGATATACATTATAGCTTAATGATATTAATTGAACTGGGTTCGCCTTTCTCCGGCGCGTGTCGAGTAGAAAGACGTGCCGATACTTTCAACCCTTCTTTGGGCGTAATTGAACGTCTCCACTCACCTTGAGTTGTCGAAATAATCAGTTCTCCAATTCTGGCTGGTAATGCTATCGCACAAGGAGTTGAACCATAATATTCGCCATTAAATTCCACTGAAGCACCTTGAGGATTTGAATCAATGTAGACTTCCACATCGGGACATTTTTCCTGGTTTTTTGCCAGTTCATTCTTTTCCCCCGATTTTGAATCTTGAAGAAGTTTTTTCATAGAGTTTTCAATAGCCTTTTTCATCACCCTATTTGGATCGTAAACATCATCCACTCTTGTCATCCCATCGGGAATACCAAAAACGATTTTTTCCGTTCCTGTTTTTGAGGCAATAATCTCAGATGTGGTTGTATTGATAAGAGCCAGTTTAAGCGTAAGAGACGTATGAACTTGGCGAAGTGTTACTCCATATGCTGTCCCCGAAGACTCATTTGCACGAAAATCTATTAAGGTACCACTTAACAAGTAATCGGCCCCTGCGGATTTCAAGGCCTTCCAGACACTTGGTGGAGCATCGTCAACAAGACGGTCTACTTTTCTTTGTTTCTCCCACTTTTCCACTTCAAGCGGGAGGCGATTAAGAACGTGATATTTTTGGCTTGCGACCAAAATATCTGAAGCAATGCCGGAAGCCAGCGAACCCGCATTATCCGGAAGCTTGTATCCTCCAGCTTCGTATCGTATTTTTTTTGGCAATAGTGTTTTATAGTGTGTCCGGGAGCTACTGGTACTGACCTTCTTACCATCTTCTTCCATTGACTCGTCACGGGAATCGTGACCATCGGCAACAATTTGTTCCTGGTATTCTCCCGGGGATACGGAAGTAACCTGGCCACCTGTTTCATTCATAAACGGAATCAAAGCAACCGTTGGTTTTTCTGTAGCGCATTGCCCCGCTTGGCACAGGTACATTCCAAATAATAAGCATAATGTTTTCATATAAGTATTAATCTTGGGTTTTGTTTTCTGTTACACGAAACAGGCGGTCTTTCATAGGTGACAGATCAAATTTTATCTTTACTTCTGATGGGATTGCATTCTTCCATATAATTTCCACTTCATAGTCAACGATGATGGTAAGGCCTCCTTGTTTTTTCGTGTATCTTCCTTTAGGGAAACCCGAGAGGAATTTACTTTTCTTATTGATCAAGCAAAGCAATAAATCTCGCGGAAAGTCATAAAGAATACCTTCTGACGGACGGTTGGGAACTCCTCTCGGATCTGTTGTCACATGAGCATTCATATCCATGACACAAAGCCAGAAAGGACCTACATACGCGGAGCCTCCCGTTCCTTTGACGTCGGAAGTCGTATGAAACCCCACCAGAGAACCAACAACCATGAACGCCTTAATATACCGCATATTATTATTAGTCACCCCGGCAAGTGAGTCAAAGAACGAACTAAGCAGTTTCGATGCATCATATTGATATACTTTCCCAAGCGATGGATAAAACCAAAAGAC
>ERZ791610.962-NODE-962-length-13665-cov-2.464511_pt1 | contig 13665 bp, 7 predicted proteins | sample MGYA00510061_ERZ791610 | MGnify/ENA primary metagenome ERZ791610 (study PRJEB30046, sample SAMN00791922) | human gut metagenome | study: EMG produced TPA metagenomics assembly of the A metagenome-wide association study of gut microbiota in type 2... | reverse complement strand
TCTTTTTGAGTATAATTAGTCGGGTGGTCTCCGTGGTCGATTGGGGTGACTACATAATGAACGTTACCCATATCAAATGAGTACCACGTCGGACCATAGAGAGATTCATAAAGCTCTTCGCCATAGCTACCTTTCACTAAGTCGTGATTGCCGATGCAGTAGTAAACGGGGCAATCCATTGTCTGTGCGTTCACTATTTGGTTATGCATTGTCAGCCCCGGTTCGTAACAGATGTCTCCGGTATGAATCAGGAAAGCGGGCTTTTCATTCTTTACATATTGCTGAAGGTCAGTTACCCAACGTCCCATTCCACCGGTCACTTCGGTATCGGTGATTTGAACGAAAGAATGTTCCCTGGCTTTTGTCCGTTCACTTTCAGTTAAGATAAAGTCGTAGCTTTTTCTATTCTCTTTGGTGGAAAGATAGAATTGCTCCGTTTCAAATCCGGCGGGAGTTGTAATGCTGATAAATCTTGTTTTATCGAATCCGGGTAAAGAGAACCGACCTTTCTTATCTGTTTTTACTACGTTCAAGCCGTCTGTTACCATAACTCCCGCCAGCGGTTTATCACCTTTATTAAATAGTCCTGATTGGTCGGTGTCGACATAGACTGTTCCTTTAAATTGAGCGCTTAGTGGCAGATATAGTAAAAATGATACTAGGATAACAGATAATCTTTTCATGGTCAGTCCTCCGGTTTTTAGTGTGTTAAGCTAATTATTTCTTTTTATTTCACTTGTTTCATTTCTTCATTGTAACGTGCTTCTTCTTTGCACAAAGGTTTGTACCAAGTCTTCCTTAGTATAAGTGTGGTGACTAAAAGCAAAGCGATAGAGCTCCAGAGCCCCAGTTGCTCACGGACAACGAGATACATCGGAATGATAGTAAGCGCACATTGCCAGATGATACCGATTGCTACGTTGAAAGCATCCCTTTTGAAGTTCCTGTTCGGCTGGATATGAGGATAACGCGCCAATGCTTTTTCTTCTACCGGTTTCCACCAGCCCCATGGGCGGACACGGGTGTAGAAGTTGATCAGTGTCTCTTCGTCAGTCGGAGGTGCGCTATACGTTCCGGCGATACATCCTATCAGGGAAACCCCGAACAGAACGGGGAAGAAATACAATACCCATGCGTCGGGAACAGTGAATTTCATGACGATTGCCGCTATTACTCCGGCAGTCATTCCCCAGAAATAGCCTTCACCATTGAAACGCCACCAATGCCATTTGAGTACGTTGGCTGCGATGTATCCACCAAAGAGTGCACCTACAATCCATTGGAAGATTTCATTAATATCTTTCAGAAAGAATCCGATAACGGTGCTGACCACTACCACTGCAACAGAAATCACATAACTGCTGCGTATCTGCGTTTTTACACTCGCTTTCGGGTTGATGTATTTCAGATAAATGTCATTCACGATATATGCAGGAGCCGCATTCACCGTTGAAGCGAAAGTAGACATGAACGCTGCCAGTAGTCCCGCCAATAACAGACCGGCTAATCCGGAAGGTACATAACGGGTAATCAAGTGAGGAAGAATCGTCTCAAAGTCCGTTCGTGTAACTTCCATTTGTGTCATTCCGCCGTCTTCCTTGAAGAAGTAAATAGCCAGCAATGCGAATCCCATAATCATCAGGTAGCGGGGGATTAATAACACCACAGATACAGAACCACTCATCATTGCCGCTTCTTTCGGAGACTTGCAGGACAGAATCTTCTGCATATCATAGTTAGGAGCGGGACCTGCCATGCTCATAAAGATTCCTTTCAGCAACGCCATCATAACAAATATGCTTATCAGACTGTAAGGCTCGTTGGCCATTCGCTCGGTAAGGAGATTCATCCGGCTGCTCCAGTCGATATCAAGTGTCCAGCCGAAGAAGGGCGAATCCCAGCCGGCAGGAACAAATGAGTGAATCATGTCCGGTGCCACCATCTGCATACCAATGACGACAATAACGATGCCTGCCACGGTCATTATCAGAAACTGAACGACATCTGTCCATACGATACTCAGCATTCCGCCGAGCATCACATAGAATGTGGCGATGGTAGTAAAGAAAATACCATATACATGAGGAACATATTCTGCAGGAACATTGAAAGGAATAAATGGAGATACTACTTCCCAAGGGATGAATATCTCCATAAATTTACCAATACCTATGAACCCGTAACTTAAAAAACCGAGTACGCTAAGTAATGCGAATACGATAACAATCGTATGTGAAAGAGTAGAACCTTTCCCTTTTCCGAAACGGGTTTTAATCCATTCGGCACCGGTGAGAACGTTCGAACGGCGCAGCCACACGGATAAGTAAACCATTAGGAATATCTGGTTGAACACCGGCCATAACCAGGGAATCCAAAGACTTTTGAAACCATAAGCGAATGCCCAGTATACCATTAGCATTGTGCCCGTAATATCGAACATTCCGGAGGCGTTGGATAATCCCAACATATAGAAAGGCAATGATTTTCCACCTAAGAAGTAGGAGTCCATATTCTGGGCTGCCCGTTTTTTAAGAATGAGACCGATGACAATCATAGCGATAAGATAGGCGCATATGATAAGAAGGTCGGTAGTGTGTAATTTCATATTATTATTTTGAATCGATTTATATATTGTATCTTCTTTGCTGCAAAGGTAGGGGGAAAGAAGCAAGGAAACAAATATTATTTTAGCTCATTCTGATACTAAACCAATAAAGGTTTCTTATTCCTTATGGTAAATTAGTTCATTCCTAAGATGCCATGCTTGTATATGTTTTATGCCATTGTGAGACGGTAAGACCATATCATCAATTGATACTACCACTTTCGGAAAGTTATCATTAATGGTTTCCAATGGAGAAAATTCTCTTTTTATGGTACTTTGATCTGACATTATATAAGAGCATTGTATATAAATTGTTTCTCCTGTTTTTTGAGCCACGAAGTCGATCTCTTTACCTTTGGCATTGCCAGTGTAAACTTCATATCCCATACGAAGTAACTCCAAGTAAACTGCGTTTTCTATCAGGTAGCCAAAGCCATAACCGTAGCCGGGATAGAGATAATTTTTATAAGCAAGGTCATTAATGTAGAACTTACTTGTCCCGGCAAGGGTTTCTTTTCCCTTGATGTCATAACGTTCGCAACGATGGATTAAGAATGTGTCTTCGATATATCCTATATAAGCAGCTACAATATCATAACTAATGTTTCTCCCTGAATTTTTAAAGTATTTCACTATGCTATTGACCGATATCAGGTTGGAAGCGTTGTTTACTAAAAAGATAAAAATATCTTCCAGTAATTTGGGGTCACGTATATTGTAACGTTGGATAATGTCACGCAACAAAATGGAGTCCTTAATAGTAGACATATAGTTTTGTCTGATTTCCAGTTTATTCGGGAGAGAAAACAACTCCGGCAGACCACCACTATTTATATAATCAAGATAACTTTGTTTCATTTGCTCTTTTCCGGTTACCATAAGATATTCCTGATAACTGAAAGGAAAAACATTGAAACATACATAACGACCGGATAATAACGTAGCCAGTTCTCCTGAAAGTAATTTAGAGTTAGAACCGCTTATGAATAGTTCGTATTCAGCTGTATAGTCTTGTGAATAAGAATTTATTGTCTTTTCCCAATCTTTGATGAGTTGAATCTCATCGATGAAAATATAAACTTTTCCTGTTGGTTGTATAATTGCCTGATACAGCTTGATGATTTCATCTAAGTCTTTGTAGGTCTTTATGAAATCCAGATCTGTCATTTCTCTGTTGATGAATAGTGTATTTGCGGCAGGCACGCCATTTTCTATCAGTTGCCTGGCAGTCTGTCGCAATAGATAACTTTTTCCTGCTCTACGCTGACCTGTAAGGATTTTCACAAGTCTGTTTCCTGTAAAGTCCATAATCTTTTCATTGTATTCACTACGCCTGAATCCAAAATCAAATGCAGTGTCTCCCCAAAGATTATACTTTCTTAGAATGTTTATCCTTTCGTCCATATCCTAAAGTTTTTAGCAAAAATACAAAAGTTTCGGATATATCCGAAACTTTTCTTGCTTTTGTTTGCGATTTCGAATATATCCGAAATTATTTGTTTTAAAGATAAACTTGTTCTGTTTCTACTGTAACGGCTTTGTTAGCTTCTATGAGATTGCAAATATTTTCTACGGAAGCAGCAGAACGTAAACCGTCTGCCGGTGTGTGAAAACAATAATCGATCAGTCTATCAATGGTGGAAGTTGCTACATGCATACGAGTATCCGAGGATGCATAATAGATATATACTGTTCCATCTTCATCCGCAATCCAGCCATTCGAGAAAAGTACATTAGATACGTCACCTATTCTTTCTTCATCTATCGGAGCCAGCAAATATCCACCCGGTTCGGCAATTGTCTTTGTCGGATCTTCCAGAGAGGTCATATACAGATAGAGTACATAACGCAGTCCGGCAGCACAAGCCCGTACACCGTGGGCGAGGTGTAACCATCCCTTGGAGGTTTTGATAGGATGAGGTCCCTCTCCATTCTTCACCTCTTTTATAGTGTGATAGTGACGGTGGTTGATGATAGTTTCTTCTTTCACTTCTGCATGAGTCATATCATCAATGAGTGCCCAACCGATACCTCCGCCGTTTCCGGCATCAATAAAGCTATCTTGCGGACGGGTGTACAAAGCGTACTTACCGTTAACAAATTCCGGATGTAGAACGACATTACGTTGTTGGCTTTTGGAAATCAGGTTGGGTAGGCGTTCCCAATTCTTCAAATCTTTGGTGCGGACGATACCTGCTTTGGCAACGGCGGAAGATAAGTCACCCGGTGCAGCGTTGGGGTCAAGGCTTTCGCTACAGAAGATACCATATATCCAGCCGTCTTCATGTGCTGTCAGGCGCATGTCGTAGACGTTTGTTTCTGTCGGATCAGTATCCGGTAGTTGTATCGGGTATTCCCAAAAACGAAAGTTATCTATTCCGTTTGGACTTTCGGCAATGGCAAAGAATGACTTACGGTCGTTCCCTTCCACACGTACTGCCAACAAGTATTTGCCGTTCCATTTGATAGCTCCCGAATTCATGGTGGCATTCACTCCGATACGTTCCATAAGCCAAGGGTTTGTTTCCGGATTCAAGTCATAACGCCATTCCAAAGGAATGTGTTTTGCAGTGATGACAGGATATAGGTAGCGTTGGATGATTCCGTTATAATGACTATTATCTTCTTTATTCTTGCGAGTGAGAAGCTGGAAATATAACTCTTTGAATTGTTTAAATTTTTGCTTATTATAACTTGACATAAGGTTTTTCTTTTTAACAGATCCTACAAATGGGCGATTATAAGTGGACTTTTCCAACCAATGTAACAATACTAAATTGTGGTATTGTCAGATTGTAGTATTTATTGCTTACGGGAACGATATTTGTTTTATTCCATCTATTGTCTTTATTAGTAATAAATTGCTTTAATGCTCCTTTTATATTTGCTCCGTCTAGGCGAATGTTGGTCGATATTGTTTTTTCAGATAGGTTGATTGCAACTAAGATATATTTATCGTTCTTTTTATATGCTGATACTAAAAGGTCTTTGTTCTTAGGTTGGGTTACCTGTATTCGTGTACTTCCTTCAGAAATATATCGAGAGTAATTGCCTAAGATATCATACCTTTTTGATAATGTATAATCTTTTCTATTTTTGTTCAAAATGATAAGACTTTCATTGTTGGATGTCGGCATAGCTCCTCCCCACCATATAATTGCATTTACATTTGCCTTAGTCAGATAATTGTGGAATGTAACTGCCCACTTAAGTCCATCTTGAATTGAAGTATCGAGTGGGGTTACATCACTTATTTCTGTAATCCATACCGGTATGTGCGCTTTTTCTGCTGCGTCAAATGGAATGATAGGAGTTTTAAGATATTCTTTATCTACTTTTATTGGCATTATGTCAGGAGATAAGCTATAGCCATGTCCTGCTGCAATGAGATTGAATTTCTTGATTTCAGGATAGTCCTGAAGAATTGTATCTGTGAAGTCTTTGGATGAGACCATCTTTAGTTGAGGCATGACTACTGACCATAAAGGATTCTCTCCAAATATGATTTTTGCAGGAATATTTTCTTTCTGAAAGGTGGGACCAAGATTGGAAGTGATAAATTTCCCCATTTCGTCTGCTGTCCATAAAGAAGAATTCCAGGGGGCGGCATAACCAGGCTCGTTTGAGGGTGATATGGCATAAGGTGTAATTCCTTTGGATTTGTAAGCTTTGTAAAAAGCTGCAAGATAATTAGCGAAATCCTGATAACACTCCGGTTTGAGTTTTCCGTTTGATACTTTTCCGTTGCTTTTCATCCATGCAGGAGCGCTCCATGTAGAAAAAACTAATTTGTTGATATGATATTTATTTTTAGCCTCTAAAGTAAGCCATAATTGTCCGCGTCTCAACAAATCATCGGATTTATTGTTAAAATCAGAATCGCATAACTCGATGTTAATATCATCGTTAAGATTGAAGTCTTTATCTTCTTTATTCTCCCAATAATGTGGGAAAATCTCTCCTCTTAGGATGTTTAAACGCAATCCATCGTTACCGAACATTTTATCCATGACTTGTTTTCTGTTTTTGAAAGCGAACAGTTCTTTAGCCCAGCCAGCTTGGGCTATTCCAAATCCGTCTATTGTTTGTTCGCAATCGTTCCATCTGATTACGATGCCGGAGCTTGGCGAATTATCTGAAATTTTAGTAGCAGGGTTGCTGAAACAAACTAGACTAGTAAATAGTGCACTTAAAATGGGGATGCAATGTAGTTTCATATTTTCAGAATCTGATATAAGGGAGGTAGCTTTTTCTTTGGTAAGACACCACCTCCCTAATTTTATTAATATCTATTTACCGATCACGCTTATGTTAGTCGATATCCCACCATATATGTGTGGTAACTTTGTCTGCTCCTTGTTGCTGATTCGCAGTATCTACATTTGCTCTGTTAATACTATATTCATCGGTAGGATAAGGGAGTCTCGTAGGGATAACTCCTGGGCTCATACTACCTGAATAATTGGTTGGAATAAGTTTGGGGTATCCGGTACGACGCCAGTTGGCATAACTTTCGTAACCGTTGATGAAAGTTGCTACCCAGTATTGCTCTCCGATAATTTGCAGTTTTTCCGTATTGTTTGCAGTACTGAATAGGTTCTGGGCTAAGTAAGTCTCGATTTCTTCATCTGTGATTTTACCTTGCGTTCCGTAAGCAATCTCCTGTTCTTTCATGGATGATGTGATGGCTTCTTTATAAAGAACCTCCGCGTTTCCGTTTGTCCAGTTTCTCAATACAGCTTCGGCTAGCAACAATTTCGTCTCAGATGGCATTAGGAAGATGGTAGGGGCATCCAATCTCAAAATTGTATTGATATTGAAGTTGGAAGTATTTTCTAAGCCGACAAAGCTTCCACTTGGGGCGTCTGCAATGGTATGACTATCGTAACCGTTAGGTAAACCAAATTGTTTGTCAAATTCAGTATTTCCGTCTTTCAAAGAGCAATATACATGAATACGAGGATCTTTTGTTTTTTTGAGATAATCCATGAATGTTTTACCAATTTTGACTGCATCACTTTCGATGAAGTTGTCATCTAGATAACGGAAACTCAATGGATTTTTAAATGCATTTTTCCCGCTTCCGTCATGTCTCAGAAGGCATATATCTTCCGGTTGGCTCATTACGCCGATAGTTACGGCGTCGGCTACTGTCTGTTTTGCCAGGTCTGGAGCCACTTCTGACAGACGCATTCCTATACGAAGTAATAAGGAACCTCCAAACTTTTTCCACTTATTGATGTCGCCATCGTAGAATAAGTCACCGTCTATTGCCGGATTATTGGCATTTAGCAGGTTGACCCCTTGCTGAATCATATCTTTATAGATGGTCTCCTGATTATCATATTTCGGCTTATAGATTTGCTGATAGTATCCTAATCCTGCTTCAGAATAGGGAACATTGCCGTATATATCTGTCAAACGCTGGAACAGATAAGCGCCCCAGATTTTTGTTGCACCGAGGATATTGGAATATTTTGCATCTGACGAGGCTTTTTCTTCCAATTCGCGCCAGTTTTTTATCAGATCGCTATAAGTGTCGGTAAAGAAGGTGTTGGCGTAAGATTCCATCTGGTAATATTTGTCACCTGGCATATCGTTATTTAAGGAAGCGGCTTGCTGTACAAGCATCATGCAGGTTCCTACCTGAATGTTTTTAGCAATACCACCGGTAGTCGTATGTAATTGAGTATAGGTCAACAGAGGACCGGGCTCTATCGAGGTAGGACTGTTGGGGTCTATATTTTTCTCGGTGAAATCACAGGCATAAACCATACAAGTTAGCGTGGATGCCATCATTAGTTTTATTATATTGATCACTGACATAATATTTTTATTTAAAATTTGACATTCAGATTAAAACCTATGCTACGTGAGGCGGGTAGTCCGTAAGATTCGAATCCCTGTCCATTGTCGATATTGAAAGAAGATTCGGGATCTACCAAAGGTACTTTATCGTAGATATTCCACAAATTCCGTCCTACGACTGAGAGAGACAAGGCTGACAAACCTATTTTACGGATCCATTTTGTCGGGAAGTTATATCCGAAAGAAAGTTCGCGCAACTTAATGAAAGAAGCGTCATATATACAGTTCTCGGTAATACCTGACAATGCCATATAATATTTCATCGCTGTCACTTTTACATCATTTGGAGTTACACCGTCTTCTTTTACTCCCTGAGCGATAATACCTTCTTCGCGTCCTGGTAGCGTGTCTGCATGGCGTCCGAACATAATCATGTGTGCATTTGTTTGAGAATACATCTTTCCTCCGAATTTGCCATCAAGTAAGAAACTCAATGTGAATCCGTGACATTCAAATGAGTTGCTGAATCCTAATGTGTATGGATGCACGCTTTCGCCTAATTTCTCGATTTCTCCTTTCATAGGAAGTCCATTTTCGTACATGATTTCACCTTTGTCGTTGCGTTTGAAAGTTACGCCTCGGATAATCCCATAAGGTTGTCCTACTTGCTGGTAAATCCAAGCTGGGCCACAGTTGTCGCTATCGTGGCCAGTACGAGACTTTGCCAGTTCGAATTCGGTGACATCATCTGTTATGCGTTTAATTTCACTCTTGTTGTAAGCGAAGTTGAAGGAAGTGTCCCAACGAAAGTGAGATGAAAGAATTGGAGTGCCGGTAAGTAACAGTTCAATACCATGATTATTCACTTTACCCGCGTTTATTTTGACATTTCCATATCCTGACGCGGTTGATATACCTGCGTTTACTATATCGTCTTTAGTATTTCGTACATAGTATGTGAAATCAATGCCGAAGCGATTGTTAAAGAACCTGGCTTCAAATCCTCCTTCATACGAAATAGAAGTCAGAGGTTTTAAATTTAAGTTCGGAATAGTGCCATTGTCAATGGATCCAACAGGATATTTGCGATATGCATCCGCATAACTGTATGTCAATCCCAGTTGATAGGCTCCAACGGCGCCGCCGGACTGTGCCCATGAACCGCGTAGCTTGAGGTATGGGAACCAAGACGGCATCTGAATAGCTTCACTAAGGATAAATCCTAATCCGACGGAGGGATAAAAAATATGATTGGGAGAGGTTTTCCCTTTGTAAGAAAGTGCGGAAAACCAGTCGTTACGTCCTGGTAAGGTCAAATATATCATGCTTTTATAAGACATTTCGGCTTGTCCGAAGAGGGAGTTGATGTAACTTTCAGAAGTAGAATGACCACCGGATTTTGTTTTTGTATTATTAATGGTGTTGAATCCTGGTACAACAAATTGGTCACCGTACGAACTTGTTGCATCTGACCAACTTGCCATTGTGTTCCAGCCAATAAATGCATCGACACTTACAAGGCCGTCTTTGAATGAGTTGGTATATCCGGCAATGGCTTCTGTGTTGAATTCACCGTGATATTCGGCACTATTGGATATATTACCTTCTTTTACAGCTCCGCGGGCTGTGCCCCAAGGGGTGACATTTTCGGCACGACGGTTAATCATATCACCGCCGGCACGTCCGCGTAGATACCAGTTTGGTGTAAAGTTGTATTGAACTTCGACGGAGCCAATAATACGGTCTTTAGCATCTTTTTGACTATTCTTGTAAACAACAAATAAAGGATTGATTACATAGCCTTGAGCGTTTACTTCATATTCCGTACCATCGTCGTTTGTAATCTTCATATCAGAAAGGCCGTAATTAGGTGCTAGTTGCCATAAAGAAGCATTTGCATTGGAGGTAATATCACCCAGGTTTGGACGGTTTTTGGCACGTTCGCGTACGTACATAATATTGGCCTTTAGTGAGAAGTGCTCGTTCATTCTAGAAGTCAGATTCAATGTAATATTGTTACGTTCCAGTTTGGAATTCGGTTGCATATCATGAAAACGTTGATCACCTGCACCAACACGGAACTGAATTTTTTCATTTCCGCCGGATACAGCGATGTTGTTAGTCACTGACCATGCATTGTCGTAGAAATCTTTGAAATTATTTCTTGCGGTTGGTGAATATGGGCGGGAAATTCCGTCATATTGCGTTACATTTGATCCGTCCATTTTGCTACCGAAGCTCATTACACTCATTTGCTTGGCTAATGTTGGAGCCAATTGGCTTATAGCCTGTTCTGGTGTCATTCCATATCCAGCTCCTGTCGCTATAGCCAGTTGATCAGGATTCATCCCATTTGCACCACAACCATATTCCCATTGGAGGTCATTATTCTTTAGGATGGGAGAGTCTTTAGTATAAGACATATTGTATTCTACTCTGACTTTTCCTGCTGTTCCTTTTTTAGTAGTAATGACAATTGCACCATTTGCTGCACGGGAACCGTACAATGCAGCAGCGGTACCTCCTTTCAGCACACTCATACTTTCAATGTCTTCACTATTGATAGATGAAATTCCGTCACCAGCATCAAAACCACCCCATTCTCCGGCTTGACCATAGTTTCCGTTATTCATAGGCACGCCGTCGATGACGTATAAAGGTTGGTTACTACCGTTCAAAGAACCGTTACCACGAATTGTTATACGGCTTGAACCCATGACGCCGGATGCTGGTTTCACTACATTTACACCTGCTACTTTTCCTACCAGACTGTTGGCTATATTGGAAACCTTGACACGATTCAACTCTTCGCTCTTGACTTCCGTTACGGAGTAAGCTAATGCTTTTTTCTCTTTTTTAATACCTAAGGCAGTGACAACTACTTCATCTACTTGGACAGAACTCTCCTGTAGAGTGACTTTCATGGGGGTATCTGTAGCCTTTTGTTCTACTGTCTGATATCCAATAAATGAAAAAATTAGGGTATTTCCTTTCTTTGCACGAATGGTGAACTGGCCGTCCATATTTGTGATTGTTCCAAAGGTTGTGCCTTTTATACTAATGCTGACTCCGGGCAGAGGCTCGCCGGAAGAGTCGGATACTATTCCTTTAATATCCGTTTGTTGGGCATGAAGTGAACTGCATATAAATAGTAGGCAGCACAATAATAAATAAGTAATGTTTTTCATTGCGAATATGATTTTAGTTGTTAAACTCTGGGAGCAAAGGTAGGGTAGTTTGCGGTGGAGGACAAATATGATTTTATCAAATACTAATACAAAATTAACAAAAAGCATAAAAATGAGTAAAAATAGGGGTTTAAACTCTTTGATATAATACCAGAATTCTGAAACCGATATGTTTATTAGTGAGTATCGTTCTGTTTTGTAAAATCTAAAGTGGCATTTTAAGGGTGTAAAGCATAGCTTTGTATTGCTTAAAACGACGCTTTTCAAAAGCTAAAAAGTTTGTTTCATTTTATTATTGATTATCTTAATGTCTGACTATTTACTTATAAGAAATAAAATGAATAAGCCGGAATATTATAAAAATTTTCTGAAACGGATATTATCTATATCAATAAAGAGTTTGCGGAAAATACCTGCGATACTTATTGTACTGGGAGTAATGTTGCTATGCTTTCGAGCGAATTAGCCACTTTTCTGAGTGGTAGATATATAGAATTTAAGGTATATAGTCTTACATATGCCGAAAATTTCTGGAGTTTCATAAATTAGAAGATTCTGTTGAAGAACGCAATGGAGAAAAATTATATGTTCAGGTAGTATATTCAGTTATTGACTCTAAAACACATGAGTGGGAATTTGGAAATTTGTTGGCATACAAGATAATTATCCGAAAATAGTTGTTACAATGGATGAAATTGAGGGCGTTTCTTATCAGGGTATCAAACAGATCCCTATCCGTCAGTTTTTACTTTGTTGGAGATAATTTTTCTATTAAAGAAAAAAGAGAGAAAAATAAAAGGAGAAGCAAAACATCATTAGCTTCTCCTTTCCCTTTCCAGTATATAATCTCAAAGCGATTATTTGAAAACAATCTTCATTGGTCTACCTATCCAGACTTGTGGTTGTTCGAGGTTGAAAATGTGAGCTATTGTAGAAGCTACATCATATTGCATCATGCTTACATCATCAAAACGAAGTCCTTTTTTAATATTCTTACCGGAAATGATGAAAGCTGTTTCCATTTCTTGCATTGTTTTGCCGCCGTGACCCTTCTTGATGCCTCCATGGTCGGAAGTCAATATGAAAATAGTGTCATCAAGGATGCCTGCATCTTTTACGGCCTGGACAATCTGGCCGACATAAGTATCCAACTCCTTGAGTTTCTCATAATATGCGGGAGTGTCATGTCCTTCAGTGTGTCCGGTATGGTCGGGACTATCATAGCAGATAGCAACAAGAGTCGGATGTTTCTCCTTTATGTAAGCAGATGCCATATTGCCTAACTCTTTGGGAGTCTTGTTGTAATCGGCCACATGATAATGATAGCTTAGAGAAAGTGTATCTACTAAATACTTGATTCCGTTCCATTCATACAGACAGCCGATCTCTGCTTTCGGACGGGCATCACGCAGTAATTGGAAGATAGTGGGGAAGATTCCATTCTTGTTTAAAACACGTGACGGAAGTTCCGGAGTTTTAGATCCCCATTCGGTGTATCCGTGAAGTTCGGGACCGGCTCCCATAAACATGGATGCCCAGTTGATAGCACTGGACGAAGGAAGTGCCGAGCGTTTTTTGAGCGTGTAAGCTCCGTCTTCCATTAGTTTCTTGACATTGGGCATGTCTGCTTTAGGCAAGCTGTAAGCTCCCCAACCGTCCAGTCCGATGAGAACAACATGTTTGGCTTTGTCTTTTCCTTTGGCATTGCAGGAGAATGTGAAACAAAAAAGCAGTGCGAATGTAGCAAGTAGCGTAAAAGCGTTTTGTCTATTCATGATATTTTCCATTAAGTAATTAATATTGTTGATTTAATGAATTAAGTTTTCTCATGTATTATTTTATTAGACAAAGGTAGAGTTATTCTGTTGGTGGAACAAATACAATCTTAGCATTAACTAATACTTTTGCATTTTTTATTTCAAACTCAGCCGGAAGCTTTTTTATCTATGTATTATAAATCAATACCACGGTATATGCTACATAGCAGAGTATCATAATGCTTCCTTCTATCCGTGTGATTGTCCGTTTGGCGAAGAACAATCCGAACAGCCAGAGCAGGATGCA
>ERZ791610.956-NODE-956-length-13767-cov-2.328909_pt1 | contig 13767 bp, 8 predicted proteins | sample MGYA00510061_ERZ791610 | MGnify/ENA primary metagenome ERZ791610 (study PRJEB30046, sample SAMN00791922) | human gut metagenome | study: EMG produced TPA metagenomics assembly of the A metagenome-wide association study of gut microbiota in type 2... | reverse complement strand
ATTTGCCGGAAATGGTGAACCGACTGCACATCCCCATTTCCCGGAAATCATAGATGATACTCTTGCACTTCGGGACAAGTATTTTCCGAAAGCGAAAGTCAGTGTATTAAGTAATTCTACATTTATCGACCGCCCTGCTGTATTTGATGCACTGAATAAGATAGATAATAATATCTTGAAACTTGATACAGTGGATGAAGAATACATTCACCGGTTAGATCGTCCGAATGGAAAATATTCTGTAAAGAAGATTATCGAGAAGATGAAAGAATTCAAAGGAAACTGTATCATTCAAACTATGTTTCTCAAAGGGAGTTACCTGGGAAAGGATATGGACAATACCTCAGATAAGTTTGTACTTCCCTGGTTGGAGGCGGTGAAAGAAATCGCGCCCCGGCAAGTGATGATTTACACGATTGACCGTGAAACCCCTGATCATGATTTGCAGAAGGCAACTCACGAAGAGTTGGACCGGATTGTAGAATTGATTAAGAAAGCCGGCATTCCGGCAACAGCTTCTTATTAATTATAAAACAGAAAGCATACCAACAGAATTTTTCAATTATCAATGATATTATCAGGATTCCTTCAATCAAGATTGATTGGAGGAATTAATGTGTATTTATTGTGTTTAAACAGACAAAAACAGAGAAAGCAAATAGAGATTTTTTCGTAAGTATTTTAATGCCAATCCCATATGATATTCTACAGTTTTTTCACTGATAGACAATTGCTCGGCAATTTGTTTATAGGTTAAGTTTTGCTCCCGGCTCATGCGAAAGATTTCTTGCTGCCGTGGAGGCAATTGTGATATTAGTACTGAAAGATACTTTTTTAAATCGGATAATTCCAACTTATTTTCTTCTTCATATTCTTGTTCCATTGCTTGTAGAACAGTAACTTTCAGAAATGAGTAGTTTAATTTTTTGCGTGAATAATTAAAAATCATATTACGGGTAATGATAAAAAGAAACCCTTCAAAAGGCTGCTCTTCATCTATCAGATGTCTTGCTTCCCAGAGTTTGATGAAAACCTCTTGTACCACTTCTGCGATATCTTCAGAAGAAACTAGATAAAGCCGGGTAAAGCCATAGACCTTTTCCCAGTAATGTTTATATAGAAATGAAAAAGCATCTTCATCTCCATTTTTAAACCTTCTAATCAACTCTTTAGATATCATTTTATCTTTTTGGGACAAAATTAGCTAAATACTTTCTAAAAAAAAAATTGCTTTTTCACCAGGGTCTCCAATTTTTGATGTGTATTTAATAATAGAATAACAAATAATAGAGAAAAGTAATGAGTTATAAAAGTGAATTAATTAGAAAATTATTTTCAGACAGACTGAAAAAAGACGAATTAAAGGATCTGTCCGAAATAGATATGATAGAGCGCAAAATGAAAGTGCAATGGGAGGAACAAAATCCGATAGCGGAAAACTCGGAAAGAGTAGATCCGGAAATCGGAGATTATATTTGGGCTAAAATAGTCAAAGAATATAAAGTACGTTCGAAACGTAAGTCAATTCGACAGTTCTATTATCCGTTGGCAGCAGCCTGTGTGGCTTTAGTCGCAGTTTTGGGAGGTTGGCTTTTTTATGTGAATAGTGATTTCTTCGTTAAAGAAGAATTTGCTGAGGTAGTAGCCACCCGGAATATGTTGTATCAGTTGCCCGATAGTTCTGAAGTATGGATGTATCCGAATAGTTCCATCCGTTTTGCCAAGAACTTCAATAAAGACAGAAGAGTATGGTTGGAGGGTAGTTCCATGTTCCATGTACGTAAGCAGCATGGGAACACCTTCAAAGTTTATATTGATAAAGCCTTTATCGAAGTAAAAGGTACCCGGTTTCTAGTAGATAAAAAAGAAGCGGGAAATAATGAGATTACGCTGTTCAACGGTTGTGTTGAGTTTAATGTAGAGGCGACCGGCAAACAGATAGTAATGAAGCCCATGGAAAAGATTTTTTATAACTCAGTTAATGCGGAAATAGGAATACGGAAGATTGAAAATATAGAATGGCAGGATGGTAAATTCAAGTTTGACGCTATGCCGCTTAACCGCCTCATTTCTATCATTAATCAGATGTATCATGCTAATATAGTGTATGAAGGTAAGGACGAAACTTCTCCGTTCAGTGGTACCATTCGTCAGGAGGAAGCGTTGGATGATATTATTCTCAAAATCTGTTTCCTTATGAATTTGAAAGAAGAAAGAGTAGGTAACACAATCATTATCAGAAATTGAATTTTAATAAACTATATGTCTAATCTAATAAAATGAGAACATGAAAAAATGTATTTTTTTGTATCGACAGCGGTATTTGAGCTATCTCGTATTACTCTTATTATTATGGCCAACTGTGATGTTAGCAGCACAAGGGAATATTCAGATAAAGGGAAAGTTCTCTCTCAAGGAGGCTATCCGGTATATAGAAGAAACGAGTGATTATACTTTCTTTTATAAAGATAGTGACTTGAAAGATAAATCAAAAAAAGAGATTAATTGTAGTGGTACAATTGAGGAAGTCTTGAAAAATCTATTTAATGGAAGTGGAGTTAATTATATAATTAAAGGAAAAGAAGTCATTTTTAAAGTAGCAAATGCTCAAAATGCCGAACAGCAACAGCCGAAAAAACGTGTAATTACAGGTACTATAATTGACGGAGAGACAAAAGAGCCTATTATTGGAGCTAGTGTATGGTTGAAAAATAGCTCATCAGGTACTGTTACCAACTTGGACGGTCACTATTCTCTTACAATTGAAGGTATTGGTGGTGTACTAGAATTTTCATACATTGGTATGAAGAAGCAGGAAATAGCTATCAGCAATAAGAATGTTATTGATGTAATATTAAATCCGGATACAAAGAAGCTGGACGAAGTTGTAGTAGTAGGTTACGGACGTCAGAAGAAGGAAAGTGTTGTAGGTGCTATTTCTTCATTGGATGTGGGTGAACTCAATATACCGGGTTCTAACATCTCCAATGTACTGGCGGGGCAACTGGCAGGTGTTGTCTCTATGCAGGCATCCGGTGAGCCGGGTAAAAATAGTGCTTCCGATTTTTATATCCGTGGTATAGCTTCTTTTAAAGGTAACTCTACTCCGCTAGTTCTGGTTGACGGTATCGAACGGGAACTGGACTTGGTTGATGTAGATGATATTGCTACATTTTCTATCTTAAAAGATGCTTCTGCTTCGGCAGTATATGGTGTACGTGGTGCGAATGTCGTTATTTTGATTACTACCAAGAAAGGCAGTGAAGGCAAACCTCGTATTAATGTACGTGCGGAAATGGGTTTTAAAACTCCGACACGTATGCCGCAAATGGCAAACTCTGTACAATGGGCCGAGATGTATAATGAGGCTAAAGGCCTGACGGGTAATGGTGATGGAGGCTATTCATCGGAAGCTATTCAAAAATATAGTGATGGTTCTGATCCTGATTTATATCCAAATGTAAATTGGTTAGACCAGATGTATCGAAATTTGGCTTCGAGCGAACGTGTGACATTGAACCTTTCTGGAGGCGGTGATATTTGTAAGTATTATGTATCAGGTGGTTTTTATAATGAAGGCTCTATATTTAGAAACGCCGGGGATGTTTATGATTATAATTCTTCTATTCATTATACAAAATTCAATTTTCGTGCCAATATGGATTTCTCCGTTACACCGACTACAACATTCAATGTGAATTTGGCTAATATTTATGAAAGTTCGTGGGGACCGGGAGCTACGACATCTGATATTTGGGGATATGCATTTAACACCTCTCCAAATGCATTTCCTGTGGAATATTCTGATGGTACTCTTTCTGCACCAAGTGCAGCCAGTGGTAGTAATCCATGGAATCTGCTGGTACATTCCGGTTATCGTGAGCAAAGTTGGAATTCAGCCCAATCATTGATTGGTGTTACTCAAAAATTGGATATGATAACTCTAGGGTTAACTGCCAATATTAAATTTTCTTGGGATGCATCTAATAATACGTTGCAAGTTCGTTCAAAGACCCCACCGCAGTTTCATGCAACAGGTCGAAATGAAGACGGTTCATTAAATTATAAAACAATATATGAGGGTTCCAATAATCTGTCGTATGCTGCTCCAGTGACCGTATCTAAGATTACTACTTATATGGAAGGTTCTCTTAATTATACTCGTTTATTTGCTCAAAAACATCGGATAGGAGCTTTGTTTTTGTACAATCATAAAATTTATAAGTTATTGACAGCAGAGAATCAGAAAAAATCATTACCATATAAAAGTCAGGGACTGGCAGGACGTTTGACTTATGCTTATATGGATAGATATTTTGCCGAATTCAATATGGGATACACTGGTTCTGAGAACTTTGCTCGTGGCCATCGTTTTGGATTCTTTCCAGCTTATGCAATAGGTTGGATGGTGTCCAGTGAGAAATGGTTTGAACCGTTGACTAAAGTAGTTAATGATCTGAAATTGAAAGCGTCTTATGGTAAAGTGGGTAATGATGACATTGGAGCCTCCAGAAGATGGGCTTATGAACCTTCTGTCAATACAGTAACAGGATGGTCATACGGAAAAACTGCAAATCAGACAGGTACTGGTTATCGTGTAGGAGAAATTGAGAATACAAATGTTTCTTGGGAAGAGGCAACTAAGGTAAATGCAGGTATTGAACTTCGTTTGTTCGAAAAATTAAAGATTCAAGCTGATTATTTTTATGAAGAACGTAATGGTATCTTTCTGGCTCGTGCTGGGCTACCGGCTATTGTCGGCCTTACTACTACTCCATATGTAAATGTAGGTAAAGCGAAGGTATCTGGTCTAGATGGAACACTGGAATATCAGCAACAGGTAGGTAAGGTTTTACTGACAGGTCGCGGAAACTTTACTTTTTCGCGTAACCAGATGTTGGATAATGATGAACCAGATTGGGAATATAAATATCAAAATTCTATTGGCAAACCGTTTGGCCGTAATGGTGCAGCGCAACGTAAGGGATTTATTGCTTTGGGATTTTTTGAAAGTCAGGCAGAAATAGATAATAGTCCGAAACAGATGTTTGGTGAATATAGGGTTGGTGACGTTAAGTACAAGGATGTAAATGGAGATGGTAAAATTGATACGTATGACCAGATTGCTATTGGCTATACTGATCTTCCTGAGATAACATACGGGTTCGGATTGACAGCAAAATGGAAGAATTTTGATGCAAGTGTATTTTTTCAAGGGGTAGCGCGTACTTCTATCTATTTAGCGGGTACACCTTTGCGTCCTTTCAGTAGTGATAATATGGATCGTTCTGCTATCTATGAAGATCTTTATAAGTATTCATGGAAAACGACCAATACTCCTGAACAGAATGCTTCTGCTAAATATCCCCGTTTGAGTTACGGTGCAGAAGCAGGCAGTTCTAACAATAGCCAGTCGTCTACTATGTGGTTACGTGACCGTAGTTTTCTTCGTTTGAAAAACGCAGAAATAGGATATACATTGCCAAAAACCTGGTTGAACAAGACCTTTATTAAGTCTTTTCGTTTCTATATCGCTGGTACGAACCTTCTTACATTCAGTAAGTTTAAATTATGGGACCCTGAATTGCTGGATACTACCAATGGAGCAAAATATCCGAATAACATGACCGTTACTATCGGCCTAAATGCTAATTTCTAATCAATAATACAGAATCAATATGAAACTATCATTAGTAAAATATATATTGTTATTTTGCGGGGTTATTCCTTTGTTAACTTCGTGTGAAAGTTTTCTCGATAAACAGGAAACGGAAGATCTTACTTTTGAACAACTTTGGCAGAAGAGAGCATATACACGCGGGTATTTCTTGAATGCAATGAGTTTTTTGCCAAATGATTTGACTGGCTATGTTAGTACTCCTCAAAGCACTGCTACTGATGAATTGATCAATGCATCGAATGCAGCTGCTGAGTCAATGAATACGGGAGCTTGGAATGCATCCAGCGTACCAGGTGCTAATTTTAATTTGTATAACGGAATACGTGAATGTAATATTTTTATGCAGAATGTTTACAGTTGTTCAGATCCTACCGTAACACAGGAAGAAAAGGATGAATGGTACTGGTATACACGTTGGGCACGAGCATATTATTACTTCTTGATGATGCGTAATTACGGACCTATATTTTTGTTGGGAGATGAGATATTGCCATATGATGCTACGACAGAATCTCTATATCGTCCGCGTAATACTTGGGAACAATGTGTTGATTATGTTGTAAATGAAATGACTCAATGTGCTACCTACTTTAAAGAACACGGGAAAACAACTTGGACGGTAGATGCAGAATATGGGCTACCTACCGAGGGAGCTGCTTTAGCTGTGATTTCACGGTTAAAACTTTATTCAGCCCGTGATCTATATAATGGTAATAGTTTATACAATACTGTAAAGAATCCTACAACACCCGATTTTCCGGAATTATCAGATCAATATCTGTTTCCTCAAACTTATAGTAATGAAAAATGGAAAGAAGCAGTGCAGGCTGCCAAAGCTGTCATAGATTTGGGAGTATACGAGTTACATAGAGACGCTTCAGATGACCCGTATGCTAATTATCTTGGCATTACGCAGGTAGATTGGAACAAAGAACTTATCTGGACTACCGGATATGCAAGTCGGGCTATTATAGCCAGAAGAACGACTCCGACGGGTGTAAAGACCAAAAAAGGAGGTAATGGAGCAGCTTATGGAGCACTAGGACCCTCGCAACAACAGGTGGATGCTTATGCGATGGATAATGGTAAGTATCCGATTACTGGATACGAGATAGATGGAACTCCTAAGGTTGACGAAAACTCTGGATATAGTGAAAATGGTATAACTGAATTTGCAAATCCTTTTCTTGAATATTTAAGTAAAGGTGACACATATCAGGCTAAATATTATAAAAGAGCAACTCGGAATATGTTTATTAATCGTGAACCACGTTTTTATATAGCTGTGTATTGGAGTGATAGTTACTGGAGATGCGGTCCGGGTAAAGATGACTATGTATTGTGTAACTTGGCAAAAGATGGTAATTCAAATACTTCTCATGACCATTCGAGAAGTGGATATCTAGTTAATCGTTTTTGTGATCATACTGCTAGTTTTGTGAATAATCAACCGGGTAATATGGTATTTCCGACATTCCGTCTTGGAGAAATTTACTTAAACTTTATTGAAGCAGCTTTGGAATGGGAGAAAAGATCGAGAGACAGTCAGTATCGTACAACAGCTATGGAGTATTGGGCTGATCTGCGTGCTCGTTCAGGTATGGATCCAATAACGGAAGTCTATCCGGAAGCTACAATAGACCAATTGATAGAACTTTGTCGCAGAGAACGCAGGATAGAACTTGCATTTGAAAATCATCGTTTTTTTGATACTCGTACATGGATGATTGCTACAACTACGGATAATGGACCTATCTATGGTATGAATGTAGAGGCACAGGCTGTTAACACGGAAGATACTCCGGATACTTTTTGGCGTAGGACAGTAGTTCAAAACCGTGTGTTTAGAGCTAATCACTTTTTATATCCGTTCAGTCAGAGAGAACTAGACCGTAACAAACTATTGACCCAAAATTATAATTGGAGATAGAATTATAGCATTAAAACAATCTAATCAGATTTTAATTTATATGAAGACAAAAATATATATCCTTTCGTTGTTAGGCGGTTTGTTGCTGACTATGGTGGCTTGCTTGAACGATGGAAAAGACGATTATCTGGATGATTATGAATCATTCCTTTGCATTTTGAATAGTAATGAGCAGGATATTACCTTTTATAATACTGGAGAGTCTGCTGCTTACAATATAACGATTGACAAAGGTGGAAACGACCTGAATATGTTAGCTTCAGCTACATTGAAAGTATTGAATGAGTTCGATATTGAATATTACAATAATGAGAATAAGACTAATTTCAAGCCATTGCCTGCTGATTGTTATGAATTGCCTTCCGACATGACCGTCTCTTTTGGAGAAAAAGAACTGTATAAGATTAAAACGGTAACCTTTCATCCTGAGAAAATTTCTGTATTGAGTACGGGTAATTTCACTTATGTGTTGATGTTGGAGCTTACGGACGGTACTTCTACCATTAATGAAAAAAATAAGTATATCATCGTGAAGCCTACTGTTTATCAGCCTGCTTTCTCTCTTTCAGAGTCAGGATTTAAACTTCCGTTTACTATTACTGAAGGTGTGACTGAGTATATATATGAGCTTCCTGTGACTTTGAATACTGCTCTCACAGAAGATATAACCTGCGATGTAACAGTTAAAAAGGAACTATTGGATGAATATAATGCTACATCTCCCATTGAGTATTCATTAATATCAGACAAGGGCAACAACTATACTATCGGTAAACTGACCTTTAGCAAAGGTAATGTTACAGCGAATCTGACCGTGAAGATTGATATAACTAATCTAGAAGGGAACTTTGCACTTCCGTTAGAAATAACTTCTACAAAATATGCCTTTTCCGGTGAAAATACAGTTATTATCGGATTACAGAATTCAGCACCGAAGATTACGCTCACACCGGATATGATGACCTTGATAGGCACAAATTTTGCTGACGGTAATGGATTTGCCGACTGGTTGGATGGCAAATTGGCTACTCAGGCACAAGTTACTTACGGAGGAGGTGCGCCCGCCTTCCCGCATCAAGTGGATATTCATCTGAATAGTGCTATTTCCAAGTTGAGAGTAAGATATGCAACTAGAAATACTAATCAGCATCCTACTAAGTTCATCATTTATGCTAGTAATGATGGCGCAAACTGGAAAGAAATAAAAGTATTTACCGCAGAAGCAGACGGTCTTCCAGTATCGGCTACCACTTATTATGATACTTGTCCGACGATGTTGCTAGGCGATTCATATACTTATGTTCGTTTTGAGGTTCATAGTTCTACTAATCCGAGTAAATTTAATACATGGGCACTCTCGGAGTTTGAATTATATGGTAAATAACTGCTCTCTCTTAAATCTAACAAATAATTAATCTTAAGGGCTGGCAAGGGGATAATGCAGTGATGCATAAATTCTTTTTAGTCAGTCCTTTTTAAACGAAAAGAATATGAAGAATTATTTTTTATATGTATTCATATCCCTGTTTCTTTTTTCCTTGTCGTCCTGTAAAGATGATAAGGATGTGGTGGCTGTATTGGAACTAGGTTTGGAAAATGCAGATTTTTATAAAGAAGCAGGCTCTGTTGTTATTGATGTAAAATCACTTCCTGCAGATTGGACCGCTTCTGTGGATGTGGAAGGAGAACAGTGGTGTAAGACTGAACCTGTCAATTCGGGTGCAGGTGTGAAGATTAGTGTGATAAGTAACCCGAACAAAACTGTCCGTAATGCTTCGGTGGTTATCAATAATGGAAAATTGAATAAGAAGATTCTTGTACGTCAGTTAGGTACTGATACTGATATTTTAGTATCTCCTTTCGCTTTTACTTTGCCTCCGGTAGGTGGAACAGTCGCTTTTACTGTCACTACCAATCTGACGGAAGCGGAACTGGATGTCACCTATCCTTCTTGGATAAAGAAAGAGGTAGACACACGTGCTGCAACGATTGAAATACCTTATAAGTTTACCGTAGATACTCATGAGGGAAGTAGTGTACGTACGGAGAAGATAGTGATAAAGGATAAGAACTCTAATATTTCAGCAGAAGTTACAGTTATTCAGAATGGATTGGATGGATATACATTTGGTGATACTGAAGGAATTGCGGATGATGTTCAGTTGGAAGTAGTCAGAGGGGAAGCATCTACGGCACATGGTGGTGAAGGGATTGAAAAATCTTTTGATAGTGATATGAGTACTATTTATCATTCTAATTATCCTTTTGCAGAAGGGGTTACAAGCCATTATCCGGTCATGTTGACTTACTATTTCAAGGAAAATACGGAAGCACTTGATTACTTTATCTATTATCCGCGTATAAGCGGTTCGAACGGGAATTTTGGTGAAGTGGAAATTCAGGTATCGACTGAAGAACACCCGGCTTTTGAAAGTGTAACGAATGAAACCAATTTCGATTTCGGTTCCAAAGGTGCGGTAGTATCTTTTTCTTTTGATAACACAATACAGAAACCGAAGGCAGTTCGCCTGATTATTAAGTCCGGTGTGAATGGGCATGCTTCCTGTGCGGAAATGAAGTTCTTTGCTAGGAATCCGGAAGGTTTTGACCCATTGACCCTTTTTATGGATGTTACTTGTTCCAAGTTACGGTCTGATATAACAGAGGAAATGATAAAGGCCTGTACTTATCCATTTTTTAAGAACATAGCTTATTATATGCTGAAAGATAAATATCCGGCTGACTTCCGTATTGCGGATTTCAAACCTTATCAACATCCAGATATACAGGCTACTATCAATAAGACAGGCACTTATAGTCTATTGGATAATCCTACGGGTATCTTTGTGAAAGCGGGAGAAACATTGATTGTCATGGTAGGTGAAACGCACGGGCAACATTTGAGTCTAAGAGTACAGGACATGGATACCCCTAATGCTGATGGTTTCAATAACAGCATTTCTTATAGCTTACGCACAGGTATAAATAAAATTGTTTCGGAGAAGAAAGGGTTAATCTATGTGATGTATCATGTCAATGGTAATCCGGTAGACTATGACGAGGTAAAGATACACTTTGCGTCAGGAAGTGTTAACGGATACTTTGATGTAGCAAAACATACCCGTGAACAGTGGGGTACTTTACTAAACGGAGCTGTCGATGGCTATTTTGATGTTGTAGGGAATTATGCTCATCTCACTTTTCCTGTCAGCAAACTAAAAAGTACATCTAATGGGAGAGATTTAATTAACCTTTTTGATGATATTGTATATAAGGAACAGATATTCATGGGTTTGAGAAAATACAACAATAATGGTGGCATCGGTACGGATACCGACAATCGTATGTTCAGAAACCGTATGTATTTCAATGTCATGTACGGACAGGGAGATTATATGTATTCCACTTCTTATCATACGGCATATCATTTTTCAACGATGGATAATCTGTGCAGTGTAGATCAAATGAAGACTAACAACTGGGGGCCTGCCCATGAGGTAGGGCATAGTAATCAAACCCGTCCGGGACTGAAATGGTTTGGAATGACCGAAGTAACAAACAATATTTGTTCGATGTACATTCAGAAATTATATGGAATTAATTCCCGTTTGCTAACTACAACGCCAAGTAATGCTTACAGTAATTACTACGAGCATGCAATGACTTTAGCATTCGGGAATAATGATATTTTTCATGCAAAATTAGGAGATGTATTCGATAAATTAGTACCTTTTTGGCAGTTAGAGTTATATATGGAATATGTATTAGGAAAAACGGATTTTTATAAGGATGTATATGAATATATACGTGTCAATAAGGACTTGCCTACCGATGGTGAACGTCAAATAGAGTTCGCCTATAATTGTAGTAAGGCGGCAGGATTGGATTTGACGGATTTCTTTGTAAAATGGGGTTTTCTGAAATCTGGTTCATATGAATTCAACGACTCTTATGGCGATGGAAAAGTGGTAGTGACGGAAGCTCAGGTAAGTGCTCTTAAAAATAGAATTCGAAATTTAGGATATTCTGTTCCGAAACATAAGCTGGAATATATCTGTGATAGTAACTTAGAGGCTTATATAAATAATGCAGCCGTAGTTGCCGGAACAGCTACCCGTTCCGGTTCCAAACTATCAATGTATGGTTGGCGGAATGTGGCTGTTTATGAAGTTAGCGATCATGCAGGAAAAGTAATATTTGTATCACCGCAATCTTCGTTTACTGTAAACACTACGTTACCCGAAGATTATAAAGTAAATGCTATTGCAGCGAATGGTGCTAAAACACAAGTAACGTTTTAAATTCATAAATTATGAATAGAAACAGGGATTTTGTGTGGGGAACATCAAAATTTGATGTGTATTTATAGCAAGTGATAAATCTTAATTAAATAAGGCATGAGAAACTTAGAGTATGTATTTTGTACATTAGTAGGTATTTCTTCGATACCTAACACGTTATTGGCAGGACAAGCACAACCGAGAAAAAAGCCGATCAACAAGCAACAACCGAACATCATTCTGATTGTAGCCGATGACCTTGGATATGGTGACTTAAGTTGCTACGGTGCTCATCGCATCTCTACACCGGGTATGGACCGTATAGCTAATGAAGGAATCCGCTTTACACAAGGATTCTGTACGGCAGCTACTTCTACCCCCAGCCGCTACTCTGTTATGACAGGACTTTATCCGTGGACAAGTAAGGACGCAAAAATTCTTCCGGGCAATGCAGCATTGATTATTGATACGGAAAAGATAACCTTGCCTAAATTGATGAAACAGGCAGGCTATGCTACTGGATCCATAGGAAAATGGCATATCGGACTGGGAGACGGTAATGTAGACTGGAATAAGGATGTTCATCCTGGTGCGGCCGAAATAGGGTATGATTATTCATTTATTCAGGCAGCTACGAATGACCGTGTTCCATGTGTCTTTCTCGAAAATGGACGTGTAGTGGGATTAGACCCTAACGATCCGTTGTATGTGGATTACCGTAAGAACTTTCCCGGTGAACCGACAGGAAAGAATAATCCCGAATTGCTTCGTATGCATCCGAGTGTAGGTCATGCCGGTTCGATAGTAAACGGGGTTCCTCGTATCGGATTCCAGAAAGGTGGTAAAGCGGCACAATGGAAAGATGAAGAAATGGCGGAATTATTTCTAGATAAAGCCAAACAGTTCGTCAACGACCATAAAAATGCTCCTTTCTTTCTCTATTACGGATTACATCAGCCACACGTTCCTCGTGTTCCAAATGAACGCTTCGCAGGAAAGTCGCCTATGGGACCGCGTGGGGATGCTATTCTGGAAGCAGACTGGTGTGTATCTGAATTTCTGAAAGAACTGGACCAGTTGGGATTGGCGGAGAATACGATTGTAGTGTTAACTAGTGATAATGGACCAGTGCTGGATGACGGATATAAGGATGATGCAGTGGAATTGATAGGCGATCATAAGATAGCAGGTCCGCTTCGCGGAGGAAAAACAAGTATGTTTGACGGTGGTACACGTATCCCTTTCATGCTTCGTTGGCCGGCAGTAGTGAAGCCGCAGGTTTCTGATGTCTTTGTATGCCAAATGGACTTGCTGGCTTCCTTTGCATCTTTGCTTGGACAAACTTATCCTGAAAAATTGGATAGTGAGAATACGTTGGATGCTTTCCTCGGAAAGAGTAAAAAAGGACGTGAAGAACTTGTTATCGAAGGCATGTTCAATTATGCATATCGTCAGGGTGACTGGGCGTTGATTCCTCCTTATTTTAATCCTTATAGCAAAGAAGACGGTGAGTTTATCGGCTTGGGATATGGATATAAACTTTATAACTTGAAGAAGGACATAAGTCAACAGGAAAACTTGGCAGATAAATATCCGAAGAAGTTGGGTGAGATGATTAATCGTTTCGAATATCTGAAGTCAACTACAAATAAAGTGACACGTTACTAACTTATAATATTTTTTCCAAAAACGAGACCGTCTCAAAATGATTTTGGGATGGTCTCACTTGTGTCTGCAAAAAATGGGCAAGCCCAAACTTCGCTCAGCCAAGACTTGCCCGTGTCCCTAATTTTTTGTATCTTAGGGAATCAAGTACAATAGCCCAAAGATAATGTTTAAAAGTTACACATCCAACGATAATCTGCTTTTACCTCCAT
>ERZ791610.952-NODE-952-length-13798-cov-2.359165_pt1 | contig 13798 bp, 10 predicted proteins | sample MGYA00510061_ERZ791610 | MGnify/ENA primary metagenome ERZ791610 (study PRJEB30046, sample SAMN00791922) | human gut metagenome | study: EMG produced TPA metagenomics assembly of the A metagenome-wide association study of gut microbiota in type 2... | reverse complement strand
GGAAATATTGCTAAAATACAGTTTAGATTTACCATACATACAAATCTGGAAGTTATCATACCGCCTTTATTATTTTCTCTACATCTTTTTTTCTTGATAGCCATATAACTTTATCATCATATCTATCTAAAATACTTCTTATTTCTTTCAGATTTTTATCCTGAAAAGTTTCAGTCCATTTCAAAAGGTTATAGACCGATTTCAAAGTTTCTCTTTTTCCTTTTTGTATTCCCAATTTTCTTTTTATAGAGCGCATAATAATTCTACTTTTATATAAATAACCAGGCATATCTAAAACATATATTTTATCAGCTTCATCAAAACTTTGCTGTACCCAGGCATAATATACCCCCTCAATTATCCACTCATCATTATTATATAATATTTCTTGTAATAACGCTTTTCGTTCATCAAGCGTTCTCTTTTTGCCATATTCTTTGGCGTTATTATCCCATTGAATATCATCTAAGTCGAAATGGGAAATATTATACTTTTTTGAAAGTGCATTTGCTAAATAGGTTTTTCCAGAACCACTGCAACCAATAATATGTATTTTCATAAGTCAGTATTTTCCTTTATCAAACTCCTTTTATTTCTGCTGAATCATCTTAAAATGCTTCAATGCCTCCACAATTGCACTTTCTTTATCTTCTGGGCACTGTGGCTGCCTGCTATCTTCTTTATCTCATCATATGTTGCCTTAGTCTCTGCAGATGTTATATCCACATCATCAAGTTCAATCGTGACATTAATATAATCATCCGGCGTTTATTTTAGTTGGGACAAAAGGACAACCGTCTCAATATGAACACTATGTCCAAACTGGTCTACCGGCTGGACTTTCTTTACGGCGTAGCCGTTGGCGCTTAAAAACTTCAGGTCACGTGCCAGTGTTGCCGAATCACAGCTTACGTAGACAATCCGCTGTGGCTGCATTTTCACAATCGTTTCAAGCAGCACTTCTTCACAGCCCTTTCTCGGCGGATCCACAACGACCACGTCCGGGCGGATACTTTTACCGGCTTCCGAATCCTGCGCCTGCTTTAGGGCTTTTTCATAAAATGCCGGTACGACTTCTTCCGCCTTGCCCACGAAAAACTCTGCGTTGTCGATACCGTTACGCTTTGCATTATTGCGGGCATCTTCAATTGCCTGCGGCACAATTTCCACGCCGTATACCTTGCGCGCATTTTTTGCAAGGAATAACGAAATCGTTCCGATACCGCAGTACAAATCCCACACCGTTTCATTTCCGGTCAGTCCCGCATATTCAAGTGCCTTTGCATACAGCTTTTCCGTCTGCATCGGATTTACCTGAAAGAAAGACTGCGGTGAAATCTGATATTTTACATCGCCGATAAAATCTTCAATATACGGCTGTCCCCACAGCACCTCGCTTTTTTTACCGAGAATCACATTCGTCTTTTCCGTGTTGAAATTCACCATCACCGAAGTCATGCCGTCCATTTCACGCAGCGATTCTGTGAGCTGTTCTGCATTTTTTAAGCAGGAAGCCTTGGCCGCATTGACAATCAGACAGACCATAATCTCTTTAGTATGATAGCCGGTGCGGATTAAAATGTGGCGCACAATCCCGCTGTGGTGTTCCTCATTGTACGGGCGAATCTGATTTTTCTGCATATATGCCTTGACTTTGCGAAGCACTTCGCCGTTTTCCGGCGCACCAATACAGCAGTCTGTCTGCTCCACAATATGATGTGTTCTTCCGGCATAAAATCCGATGACAATATTGCCATCCTTATCTTCCCCGACCGGAAACTGTGCCTTATTACGGTATGCATACGGTGTTTCCATGCCGATTACAGGGTACATTTCAAAGTCCGAAAGTCCGCCGATACGCTCTAAATTGTTCTGTACCATTTTCTGCTTAAAAGCAAGCTGGGCTTCATAACGCATTTCCTGTATCTGACAGCCGCCGCACTGCCTTGCGACCGGACATTTCGGCTCTACACGGTCTTTAGATGGTGTAAGCACTTTCATCAGTCTTGCATAGCCATAATTTTTCTTTAATTTCATAATTTTGGCTTCGATAACATCGCCGACAATGGCATCTTTTACAAAAAATGTAAATCCGTCCGCTTTTCCGATGCCTTCGCCACCCGTTCCGATATCCTCAATGTGCAGTGTCACACAATCGTCTTTTTTAAATTCGCTTTTCACATTTACCTCTACAGTGTCTTTTTGATATTTGCATCCAGCCACCGGTTAAAACCAAGCCATTCGTTGGTGTCTTTGGCTTCCAGTGCCTCTTTAAACGTTTCCATTTTGGCATCCATATTATCTGCCATGGACAGTGCTACCGCTTCCATAATACAAGGTTTTTTCGGAGAACCGTATTCAAGCTCGCCGTGATGGGATAAAATACAGTGTCCGACTTCGGAAGCCAGCACCGGCGGAAAACCTTCAATGCCTGCAATCTTTTGCTGAATCATTTCATAACCCATTACAATATGTCCGAGGAAATTACCCTCGTCCGTATAATCGTTCTTTGGGAACGGTGCGAGTTCCTTTACTTTTCCGGCATCGTGAAGCGCCGCACATGTAATCAGTAAATCGCGGTTTAAAAACGGATAATTTTCCGCAATCTTTACACACAGTCTGGTTACACTTAAACTATGCTCTAATAATCCGCCCAAAAAGCCGTGGTGTACCGTCTTTCCTGCCGCAATGCTCTTAAACTTTGCAATAAAATCGGCATCGTCTGTAAAAAAGCTCTTTAACAGTGCCGAAAGATACTCATTCTTCACACTGCCTATATACTGCATGAGTTCTGTATACATTTCTTCGATATCATACTTAGAACATGGAATATAATCAGACGGAACATATTCTCCTTCGTCTGCCTTGCGGATTCTTTCAATCTTTAACTGTAATGCGCTGTTAAAGCTGATAACCTGTCCCGTTACTGCAACATAATCCATGGCATCAAAGTCACAGATACCGCCGGAAGACGGGTCCCATATTTTGGAATCCATTTGTCCGGTCTTATCCTGAAGCATCACATTTTCATATTCTTTTCCTGACTTTGTGAGTGCTGTTGATTTGGACTTACAAAGGTAAACATCGGAGATTCTGTCTCCGTCCTTAAATTTTTCAATAAAATGCATAATCTGCCCTTTCCTTTTCTCATTTCTCCTGCCGCCAGCCGGATTATATACTTTATTTCACCGCAATTACGGCGTTAAATGTCATATCCTTATATTCATCCCCGCCAAACCGTTTGGCTGTAATAGAAATCTGCTGACCGCTTTCACACTGATATAGTTTCTCACTAAATGCCTGAATTGTCAAAACCATATTTCCGTCAATCCCTGTAATAATATCCCCCGGCTGGATTCCCGCCGCATATGCCGGAGAGTCCAGTTCAATATCCGTTACGTAAATTCCCACCGGCAGTCCATAGCGCGTTGCCATTGTACCGGTTACATTCTGCCCTTTAATGCCGAAATATACCGGACTGTTCCCGTTGGATAATTCCTGTATCATTGATTTTAAATCCGAAATGCCAAGCACTGAAAATGTCGTCTTTGTATTCTTCATGGAAATGCCGACAACATTTCCCTTCATATTAAAAAGATAACCGTAATCGCCTTCTATGCCCGCAAGTCCCGTGCTGATAATCTCATAGCTGTTATCGACACCGCTTTTTGTTGAAATGCCTGAAACCATGCCGTAATCAACCGTCTTATTCTGTCCGTAAAGCCTGCCTGCCGCAACGACAATATCCCCCTGCTGTATGCTGTAAGAGTTGTCTAACTGCGCTGTTACAATCGAACTTCTTTCTTTGGACGGAATCTGCGATTCCTTGACACTGACAATCGCAATGCCGGTATCCGTATCGCTTCCAACCAGCTCGGCATCGACTTCTGTCGCTTTTGAAACCTTTACGACCAGTGACGACGAATCACGCACAACCTCCGCATTCGTCAAAATAATATATTCTGAATTGACCTGTCCGATTACAAGTCCGACCGTTTCTGTCGCACTCTGTGTTTCCGTCAGGATATTTCCCATATCGGTCTTATAGACGTCAATTAATACCAGTGATTTAATCGCCGCCGTAGCAACATTTTTTAAAGCTGCCGCATCGGTTGTCTGTAACACTGCCTCATAATTGTCATCGGCTGTCGTTTCTTTTGTTTCCGTATTATCCTGTTCTTCACTCGGATATTCATCCTTTTCAATGGTCAGAATTTCTTTGTCCGTATTCCTCTGAACCATTCTTTTTTCCAATGCCGGATATACGAGAAGCATCACACCGCTTGCAATCAAACCAAACAGCACTGCCGCCACAAAAAACTTTGCCGCGCGGATTAGTCTGCGGTACTTCACGGACGGCTTGGGTACGATTTTTTCCGTATATAAAGCAAAGGAGTCTTCTTCCTTATGTTCTGTGTTTCCCATTTTTTCTGTCACCATAACCTAACTTTTATTGAACTGCAAAATTAATTTTATTATAACGGACAGTTATGAACAATTTATGACCTACTTGTAAATTCTTATATCCATAGTAGAATTTTTGTTTCAAATGCGGTACAATAAAATGGAATCTGTGCCGGAAATGCCACAGATTCCGTGTCTGCAAGACCCTGCATTTCCGGATTGGAGAAATGAATGAATTACAAGTCTTTAACGACTCTTGAATATGATAAAATTATTGACCGCTTAGTATCTTTTGCGGCTTCCGATAAAGCAAAGGAACGCTTAAAAAAGCTGGTGCCGATGACGGACATCCACGATATTAACGCTGCTCTTTCAGAAACCAGTGATGCCCTTTCCCGTGTCTATGCAAAGGGGGCTGTTTCTTTTGGCGGTGTACATGATGTCGGCGCTTCCGTAAAACGTCTTGAAATCGGCAGCTCCTTAAATACGGTAGAGTTACTGCATATCAGTTCCCTGCTGACCGCGGCGGCAAGGGTAAAAAATTATTACGAAGATACCACCGATTCCTTAACGGGATATTTTCATGCACTTGAACCGCTGACACCGTTAAATACAGAAATTAAGCGCTGTATTCTCTCAGAAGATGAAATCAGCGATGATGCCAGTGCAAATCTGCGCAGTATCCGCCGTCAGAAGGTGCTTGCCGCTGAACGGATTCACACCGAATTAAATAAGATGTTAAATTCATCTTCCGTGCGTAACTGCTTACAGGATTTTGTCATCACCTCACGCTCCGGCAGATACTGTCTTCCAGTCAAAGCCGAATACAAATCGCAGGTACCCGGCATGGTGCATGACCAGTCTGCAACCGGTTCAACTCTTTTTATCGAACCGGCGGCGGTTGTCAAATTAAACAATGATATCCGCGAGCTTGAATTAAAGGAACAGGCTGAAATTGAAGCCATTCTTGCAGAATTAAGCGCAAAGGCATCTGAATTTACCGATGAACTGTTAACGGATTTTCAGGTACTGACTACGCTGGATTTCATTTTTGCAAAGGCACAGATGTCCAAGCAATATAAATGCAGCTGCCCGGTTATGAATACCAACAATTATATCAATATTAAAAAGGGACGTCACCCGCTGATTGACCCGCATAAGGTTGTGCCAATCGACATTTATTTAGGAAAGAATTTTAATCTGCTTATTATCACTGGTCCGAATACCGGCGGTAAAACGGTTTCTTTAAAAACCGTGGGACTGCTGACCTTAATGGCGCAGTCCGGTCTGCACATTCCGGCTCTCGACCACTCCGAGCTTGCCGTATTTGACAATGTATTTGCCGATATCGGCGACGAACAGAGCATTGAGCAGAGTTTAAGTACATTTTCTTCCCATATGACAAACACCGTCAGCATTTTAAAGGAAGCCGATGCACACAGCCTGATTTTATTTGATGAAATCGGTGCGGGAACAGACCCGACAGAAGGTGCGGCACTTGCCATTTCCATTTTAAATGATTTGCACAAACGCGGCATTACAACCATGGCGACCACACATTACAGCGAGATTAAGGTGTATGCACTCACCACGGACGGCGTGGAAAATGCCTGCTGTGAATTTGACGTGGAATCCCTGCGTCCAACCTACCGCTTATTAATCGGTATTCCGGGAAAAAGTAACGCTTTTGCGATTTCCAAAAAGCTCGGTCTGCCCGATTATATTATTAAAGATGCTTCTGCCCGCATGGATGCCGATGACGTACAGTTTGAAGACCTGCTCTCCGATTTGGAGCATAGCCGCATTACGATTGAAAAAGAACGTGCCGAAATCAATGCCTATAAGCAGGAAATCCAGCAGTTAAAGGACGAATTAAAGACAAAATCCGACCGGTTAGATGAACGCCGCGACAAAATTTTGCGCAAAGCCAACGAAGAAGCGGCGGCGATTTTAAAAGATGCCAAAGAATATGCCGACCAGACGATTAAGACGATGAACAAGCACGGCATGACCGTAAAAGAACTGGAAAAACAGCGCAGTGCCATCCGTGACAAGATGAATAAACGTCAGGAAAAACTTTCCGTCCAGGCAGCAAAGCCGAAAGCACATAAGGCACACGACATTTCCGAATTTAAAGTCGGCACACATGTGCGCGTTCTAAGCATGAACTTAATCGGCACCGTGACCGCACCGCCAAGTCCGAAGGGCGAAATCACCGTACAGATGGGCAGTTTAAGCACCAAGACAAAAATCAATAACTTAGAGATTCTTGTCGGCTACAAAGACCCGGAAGAAGCTAAAAAAGCACCGAAGGGGGCTGGCGGCTCCGGCAAAATCAAGATGTCCAAGGCGGCTTCGATTTCCCATGAAATCAATCTTTTGGGACTGACCGTTGACGAAGCGGTTGCCAAACTGGACAAATATTTAGACGATGCGTACATTTCAAGAATTCCGCAGGTACGCATTGTACACGGAAAAGGCACCGGTGCGCTGCGAAACGGCGTTACCGCCTACCTGCGCGGTGTTCCTTATATCAAGTCGTTCCGTCTCGGCGAAATCGGCGAGGGCGACACCGGTGTAACCATTGTAGATTTTAAATAAAAGGGGGATTTTTACATGGCGACAAAACAAAAAATACTGATTGTTGACGATGACGAAAATATTGCAGAACTCATTTCTCTTTATCTGACAAAAGAATGTTTTGAAACAAAGATTGTTTATGACGGCGAAAGTGCCCTGCTCCAGCTTGACACTTTCCGCCCGAACCTCATTTTACTGGACTTAATGCTTCCGGGTATTGACGGCTATCAAGTCTGCCGTGAAATCCGCAAGTCCAACAATGTACCGATTATCATGCTATCCGCCAAGGGCGAAACCTTTGATAAGGTACTCGGACTGGAACTGGGGGCTGATGATTATATTATCAAGCCTTTTGAAACAAAGGAACTGGTTGCCCGTGTCAAGGCGGTTTTACGCCGCTATCAGCTGCCGGCGGAATCTGCACCGGTCGGTGCGACCGTGCAGTGCGTGGAATACCCTGATTTGATTATTAATCTCAGCAATTATTCCGTACAATACTGCGGAAAAAATGTTGAAATGCCGCCAAAGGAACTGGAACTGCTCTACTTTCTGGCTTCTTCACCGAATCAGGTCTTTACGCGGGAGCAGCTTTTAGACCACATCTGGGGTTATGAATATATCGGTGATACCCGGACGGTCGATGTCCATATTAAGCGAATCCGTGAAAAAATCAAAGACCACGCAAACTGGTCGATTGAAACGGTATGGGGCATCGGCTACAAGTTCGTAACACGCCGGTAATCTGCAAAGATGAAATGAAACCATCATAGCACCGGAAAGGCTTGTTTTCAATTATGAAATTTAATCTTTTAACCAAATACCTTTTTGTCTATGCGGCAGTTGCCCTGCTCGGCTTTTTAGGCGTGACTTTTATCAGCTACCGCATCGACTATGCAAAGGTTTACAACTACTATACAGATGCCCTGTACAAGCAGGCACTGTCGATTTCAAGTGAATACGCCGATGACTATTTCAGCGAGGAGCACCTGCGTATCGTTGAAACCGAATTAAGAACCGTTGCCCTGCTCAACGATACACGCATTATGTTTATCGACACCGCAGGTAATATCATTTTGGATACAGCTTATGCACAGGAGCATAACACAAAAGATATTTTATACACCATTAATGGCTTTGATTATACCAGTCTGGGGACAAAACACACGCAGACCGGCGATTTTTACGGTATGCTTGACTGTACCTGTTTAAGTGTCTTCGCACCGATAACCAGCTCCTTTACGATGAAAGGCTATGTGGTTGTGCATTTAGATGAAAATGTGATTACCGGTAATGTATACACAACCTTTAATACCAACTACATCACACTGGTTATGGTAATGCTTTTAAGCCTCAGCTTTATCGCACTGTACTTTGTCCAGATTCACAAACCGCTCAACGGCATTATCAAAGCGACAAAGGAATACGGAAAAGGAAATCTCGCCTATAAAATTGATGTCAAAAATGATATTGATGAAATCGGACGGCTGTCCGCTTCCTTAAATTATATGGCATCAAAGCTGGACGAATCCGACCAGTTCCAGCAGAAGTTCCTATCCAACATTTCCCACGATTTCCGTTCACCGCTGACATCAATTAAGGGATATCTGGAAGCCATTGCAGACGGTACGATTCCGCCGGAAATGACAAAAAAATATATTGATATTGTACTGTTTGAAACGGACCGGCTGACGAAGCTGACAAGCAACATTTTAACGCTGAATGAATTAGACCCGAAAACCGTGCGGCTTGAATTGTCCATATTTGATGTCAATTCGATTATCAAGCACACGATTGAAACCTTTGAGGGAACGTGTAAAAAGAAGCGGATTCAGTTCCAGCTGACCTTTTCCGCGGAAACCTGTTCCGTCAAAGCCGATAAAAGCAAAATCGGACAGGTTATTTACAACCTTGTCGACAACGCAATTAAATTCAGCCACGAAAATTCTGTGATTTACATTTCCGTGCGGGAAAAAGGTGAGAAAGCCTATATTTCCGTCAAGGACAACGGCTCCGGTATTCCAAAGGAAAGTCTTGATAAAATCTGGGACCGCTTTTATAAATCCGATGCATCCCGCGGCCGCGACAAAAAAGGCTCCGGCCTTGGACTTTCTATCACTAAGGAAATTTTACAGGCACACAATGAAACGATTGATGTCGTCAGCACCGTCGGCGTCGGCACGGAGTTTATCTTTACGCTGGCTTTAGAGAAATAAAAAATCATCTTCTTTCCTTAACGTTACACTGAACTTCGGAAAGAAGATGATTTTTTTAGATTTAATCCTTTTGCTGTTCCTGTTTTTCTTTTTTATCTAAATATCTATTGACTCTTTTTATTGTTTTTGCCAGCTGAACTATTCCGACAACAATTATAACAAGAATTACAATCCACAAAACTATATTAAATACAGTCAATGCTCCATCAAAAAACATATTAAAATCTCTTTCAAATATCATATCTGCCTCCTGCCTTTGTTATTCCCACAACTTTAATATTTAATCAAAACTATCATCATATGGTTCAACATTTCTCAAAGCTCCATCTGAATCAAAATAGCATCTACACATCACACCATTTCTATACAACGTATACCAGCCTGTTACCATTGCTCCACTCGGTTCAAAATAGAATTCATCTCTGCCACCTGACCAGTTCAACGTATGCCAGCCTGTTACCATACAGCCATCTGAATCAAAATAAAACTCATTTCTACCACCTGACCATTCTAATGTATGCCAGCCTGTTACCATACAGCCATCTGAATCAAAATAAAACTCATTCCGACCACCTGACCATTCTAATGTATGCCAACCCTTTAACATTTCTCCTTCTGAATTAAAATAAAACTCATTTCGACCGCCTGACCAGTCTAATGTATGCCAACCTGTCAGCATATCCCCATTAGAATCTATATAATATTCTGTATCACCAATTTTTCTCCAGCCTTCAACTCTATCATATGTATTAAATTCAACACTAGCTGATCTTTTATATGAATTAAATTCTGTAAGATCAGTGTCAATTAGAATATACTGATGCACTATTCCAGTAAAATCTATTGTTATTTCATATCCATTATCACTTATATTAGCAACATACGCTGTTGTTTCCCATTTCCGTCCTATACTCAATCCTGTAAAACAGGCATTAAAACTATCACATGACACAAACTTCTTTGACATATATCGGATTGTTGCACTCACATCAACATTGAACTTATCAGCAACATATGGTCCCGTATGATTAAACAAACAACTTTCAGTCTGCTGATCTGGATAATCTGAAAACGAATACAAGCTTATCAAATTATCATCACCTAAAGTCATACTCTCTCTAGTATTATTACTGACTAATTCAGTTTGGGATAATGTTTCAATAAACATTTCTTCTGTAATTTCTACATTAGATAAGTCAAAATAATTTTCTTGTTCATTCAATAGATAACTATACTTGTCATAATCAAAAGTTTTACCTCTCTCAAATTCTTTATCCATTAATGAAAAGAATTGATCCGCTTGTTCTCTAGTTTTAAATTTAATTGGGATTACATCTTCTGGAATTTCATTTAGAACGTTTTCCGTATTGACAATAGCTGAGCTTTGCGTCTCACTTGTACTAGAAATAACCCCCTCACTGTCATTTGCATAAACACTCACTGGACACAAAAACAGAACAAATAGCATACCTATTATATACTGTTTCATTTGTTTCATTTGTTTCATTTGTTTCATTTGTCCTCCTCAAATTAAAAAATGTATAACATATGCATATGATATTTTTATTATATCATAATTTTGCATTAAGTCATGTTCTAAAATAAATACAATTTTATTATGGCATAGCTAAAAAGCTGCCGCATAAAAATTGCGACAGCTTTTTCTTCTAGCTTATTTTGTGAATAAATCTTTACGTTTTCCGATGACCAGAACGCCTGCACCGATAAACATGACTGCCATCAGCATTACATATAATCCTGCATTGGCGGTATCTCCTGTTTTTACGGTTTCGGTCTTTGCATTTTCTGCTTTAGCAGCTTCGGTCTGTGCGGTTGAAACATTTTCATTTACAACCTTCGATGCTTCCTCTGCCGTCTTTGCCTGTTCTGCAATAACATAGGTACTGAAATGGTTGGTTACAAAGACTGCTTTGCCGTCCTTGCAGGCTGCCTGCATATCTGTTGCCGTTCCGTCTGCTTCCATACGGAATACCTTTGTATTGGCTTCCTCATAGCCTGCCGGAATGTCTAATGTTACTTCAACGCCGCCAGGGAACTGATGAACAAATTCCGCACCTCTTAAAATAGAGATGTCTACGACTACCATTTTTTCTTTATAATCAGAAAGTGCTTTTACAGCCGCATCAAATGCACTACCTTCTGTTAATTCTGTAAACTGCATAACGTCATCTTCATCAAATACATTGTCCTCTGCCTTTAAGCTGACAGACATTTCTGCACCTTTGACGTCATTCTTTTCTGAAAGACTGGACTTGCCGCTCTTTGTGGCTTCTGTTTTGTCTTCTGCCTTCGTGGCTTCGGTTGCGGCCTCGGTCTTGTCTTCTGCCTTCGTGGCTTCGGTTGCAGCCTCCGTCTTGTCTTCTGCTGTTGTCGGTTCTTCCGGTTTTGTTTCCGGCTCGCTCTTAATGCTTGCCTTTACTTCAAGTACCTGATTTTCTACGCCAAACTTTGCACCCATTGACTGATAATCACCTGTTGACATCAGATAACCGTTTGTTGTCAGTGAACCGTCTGCATTTCTTAAAATTGTATCAATATCTACCGTAACATCCGGTGCGGTTGTAGATGTAAATGCACCTGATGTATATGGGTCTGATACAACCGTACCCAGCTTCTGTCCGCTTGTTACGGCTGTTCCTGTAATAGAGAACGGAACCTGATAGTATTTCTTACTGTTGAATGAAATACTGTTGCTGATTTTTCCGATAAACTTATCTGTACTGTTACCGCCTGCGGACAGTAAGTTAAAGAATGTTCCGCCTGCCGTTGTACGGTAGAAGTTAAAGTTCGTCTTTGCATTGTTGTAAGAAGTACAGTTCATTAATGTTAATGCGCCGCCGTTGCCGTTATCTGTAAATCCGTCTTTTCCATTGTTAAATGCAAGACAGTTAAACACAAAATGCGGTGTCGGCACTTTACCGTTGCTTCCGCCTAACTTAAATCCGTTCATATCGCCGTTGGCTTCTGAATTACCGTTTGTCAATGTACCGTTATTAAATGCAATACAGTTTCTGATTGTTACAACACCGATTGAACCGGTTGCCGGTTTTGCATATAAATCCCAGCCGTCATCGCAGTTGCAGTATGAAATACAGCCGTCAAATACATTACCTTCGCCGCATGTCAGTTTTGCCGCAAAACCATCTGCATTTTCACCGGTTGCCGGGTCGCAGTTATCAAATGATGTACAGTTGATAATGTAATTGCATGACGGCCAGTCTTCCTTATTGGTTACAGAAGAAGAACGTCTGCTGATCTGAAGACCTGTATCTCTGTTTGCCTGTAAAATACAACGTTCAATAACATTGTGGCTTCCTGCAACAAAAATACCGTTGTCTGCTGCACCGTATACAGTAATACCATATACATACCAGTAGTTGCCTTCAATCTGAAGTCCTCTTGCATTCACAGATGTATCCTTAATGTCATAGGACTGTGATGAAAAATCAAATGTAACTTTTGCACCATCTGCTGCCTTTAATACCTTATAGCAGTCTGCCGTACCACTGTTGGATACCGGAATCGTAACCTGATGATCAAATGCATAAGTACCTTCTAATAAAATAACTGCTGTTCCACTTTCAGCCTTTGCAATTGCTGATTCTAAATCAAGCGGTGAATCCTTTGTACCGTCTGCAGATGCACTTCCGTCCGGTGCCGCATACAGCTTCTTTAAATACTGTGAATCCGTTACACCGCTTAATGATGTGTATGCACCTGAAAATGCAGTGCTTGTCTTATCATAAGAAGATGTATCGCCTGTTGTTCCCCCCGGCGTTGTACTACCGGTTGTGCTCTCAGTGGCTTTTGTTGCCTCTGTGGCTTTCGTACTCTCCGTAGCCTTTGTGCTTTCCGTAGCCTTTGTGCTTTCTGTAGCTTTTGTGCTTTCCGTAGCCTTTGTGCTTTCGGTGGCTTTCGTACTTTCTGTTGCTTTTGTGCTTTCGTCTTCCTTTGTAGAAGGCTGTGTTAAATCTTCTTTATTTAATGTGTTGTGGCTTGTTGTCGGTTCTTCTGCACCGGTTCCGATATACGGATTCTGGGAAACCGTATTGTTTGGTGCAACAGATACTAAACAAGTCTTATATGCTCTTAATGCAGACTTTAATGCCTGATTTAGTGCGTAAGAAGCATCATCTTCTGCTGTAAATGTCCACTTAAAATCACCGTTTTCTACTCTGCCGGCATACTTTTCAACATTTTCCTTTGCCTGCTGCGGTGAATCTGCTGTGTAGCTGTACATTCCCTTGCTGGTATCAAAGTTGTTGTAGGTGTTGCCGCCCTTATAACTCTTGACTGTTGCAGGAACCTTTTCATCAGCAGATTCTACAACATATCCGTCAAATTCGGTATTGTTTTCCTGATAAGATACAAAACCGTTTCCGCCTTCGATATAGTTGTTATACGCTTTAATTGTTCCGCCTGCTTCCTTTGAAAATGTTGCCATGTTGGCTTCATCTCTCTTTAAGGTTGTCCAGTCTGCAATGACATCTGAACCCTGCATAGAAGTCAGCATCGGATATTTACAATTTCTGACCAGCCACTCGTGCCAATATCATCGAGACATTGATTCTGCGAGACTA
>ERZ791610.938-NODE-938-length-14069-cov-17.931426_pt1 | contig 14069 bp, 14 predicted proteins | sample MGYA00510061_ERZ791610 | MGnify/ENA primary metagenome ERZ791610 (study PRJEB30046, sample SAMN00791922) | human gut metagenome | study: EMG produced TPA metagenomics assembly of the A metagenome-wide association study of gut microbiota in type 2... | reverse complement strand
GAGGAACTGGCTTTTTCTGCTTTCCATTCCATCTCTGCCTTTTGCAATGCCGGATTCTCTACTTTGTATGGAAACTTAGGTAACGAACTGGTACTTCATAATCATAACTTGCTATATATCACTATCTCTTTCCTGATTATTTTGGGAGGTATAGGTTTCCCTATTCTGGTAAATCTGTATGAGACGGTTTCTTATGAAAGCAAGCGCTTGTATCACCGTTATGTCAAAAAGAATAAGAGGACAATCCGTAAAATACATTTATATAACCTGAATACCCGTATTGTATTGATTATGACGGCTATCTTGCTAGTGACGGGTACTGTGGCCATTGTTGTTTTCGAATGGAATCATGCTTTTGCGGGAATGACGGCTACAGAGAAATGGGTGCAGGGCTTCTTTAATGCGACTTGTCCCCGTACGGCAGGATTTTCAAGTGTGGGCATGACTACTTTCAGTGTGCAGACGTTGCTGCTGATGGTGGTGCTGATGATGATTGGCGGCGGTACGCAGTCTACGGCCGGTGGTGTGAAGGTGAATGTATTTGCTGTAGTCATGTTGAACTTGCGTGCTATTCTTATAGGTGCCGATAAAGTTAATATTTTCAACAGGGAGTTATCTCATGATTCCATCCGGCGTTCTAATGCCACATTGATTCTTTATCTGCTGATTGTTTTTGCGGGTATCTTCGGTTTAAGCATTCTAGAGCCGCAGGCTTCAGTGATGGCGTTGGTTTTCGAGTGTACTTCGGCACTCAGTACGGTAGGTTCAAGCCTGGATCTGACACCTACTTTGGGAAGTGACAGCAAACTGATTGTCATTGTTCTGATGTTTATCGGACGAGTAGGGGTGCTTACTTTGATATCCAGCCTTATTAAACAGAAAAAAATAACGAAATATAAATATCCGAGTGATAACATCATAATCAACTAGTTATGAAATACATTATTATTGGTTTAGGAAATTACGGCGGTGTGTTGGCCGAAGAGCTTTCCGTATTGGGACATGAGGTGATAGGAGTGGATACAAACGAGCATCGTGTGGATGTGTTGAAGGACAAAATCGCGACTTCTTTTATTATTGATGCTACGGACGAACAATCGCTCAGTGTGCTGCCACTGAAAGATGTGGATGTGGTTATTGTTGCTATCGGCGAGAATTTTGGTGCTTCTGTGCGTGTGGTGGCACTGCTGAAAAAGAAAGGAGTGAAACATATCTATGCCCGTGCGGTAGATGATGTGCATAAGACCGTGCTTGAGGCTTTTAATTTAGATAGTATTCTGACACCGGAGAAAGAAGCGGCACGCAGTTTGGTCCGGTTGTTGGATTTACACGTCAACGTGGAGTCTTTTCAGATTGACGAGGAACATTATGTGATGAAGTTCAAACTTCCTTCTTGTTTTGTAGGCTATAAGGTGAGTGATCTGTCATTAGAAACGGAATTCAATATAAAGATCATCGCATTGATAAAAGGGGAGAAAGTGCTGAACGGTTTGGGTATCTCGATATTGGAGCATCAAGTGGAGAATCATTTTGAGGAAAATTATGAGTTGGAGGAAGAAGATCAGTTGGTCTGCTATGGGCTTTATAAGAATTTTATGGATTTTTGGAAGGCGTTGTAGCAGGAATACCTTTCAAAGAAAGAATATTTTTTCTAAGTGAGATTAAACCTTTTCTTTTGGGTTTAGTCTAACTTAATAAATAATTTAGTTTAGTTTTTAGTTTTCTCTGAAGGCCGGCCAATGTGATATTGCCCGGTTTTCGCTTTTTATGGAGGTTTTCTTGTGAGTGTCCGTTACTTTTTGTTACTTTGTCACCTAGAAATCGAGATTTAGATGAAACAGATATATTTTTTATTTGTCGTTTTGCTGGTTGTAATGACCGCTTGCGGAGGTAAGAAAGAGGCTTCCGTTGATGCAGAACAATTGATGTTCCAAATAGACAGTGTGGATCATGTGACAGGTTTGCAGCGTATGCAGGTTTCACGTATTGACCAGCATATTGTCAGTGGCGGAAAAAAATATAATTTGTTTATAGAGCGTGCTCCCAGTGATTCTCTGCCTTCAGTCAAAAGTGACTTGGGAATTTTTGCCGACAATCGTATCATCGTTAGAATTTCCCGTGAAAATGGGAGCCGGGTCTTTGCCAAAACTTTTACCAAGCAAAGTTTCTCTGGATTCGTAAGTGCTGATCATCTCCGTCATTTTATATTGGAGGGCGTGGTATTTGATGAAGAGAAGACCCGTGAGGGAAAAAATATCATATTAGCTGCCAGTGTGAGTTATCCTCAGACAGATTTGTATATTCCTTTCTCCATCACTATTACTCCTGAAGGAAAAATGAGCATATCTAAAAATGAGGATATGGAAGAGCTTCCTCCTATGTTGGAAGACAGCCTTAATTAAATCTAAAATACAGGAATAATTTTTCGCGTCATAATCTTTTTAGGCGGTTAGTTGTTGGTATGGCATTAACTAACTAAAGAATAAATTAGATTATGAGAAAGATTTTATTTTTAATGGCTATGCTGGTATGCTCTCTTCAGTTCGCCATGGCAGGCGATGTTGTGACCCGCGATGTGAATAAGCTTCCTGTTGCCGCACGTGAAATGATCGGCAAACATTTCTCTCAGACTAAAGTTGCGTATATCAAGATTGAAAAGGACTTGTTTCAGACCACTTCCTATGATGTAAAATTGGCCGATGGCATTGAATTGGAGTTCAATTCAAAGGGAGAGTGGCTTGAGATAGATTGCAAGAACAAGGCGGTTCCCTCTACTTTTATCCCTCAGGCTATTTCCAAGTATATGAAAGCTAATTATAACGGGCATAAAACGGTGAAGATAGAACGTAACCGCAAGGGATATGAACTGACATTGGAAAATGGATTGGAAGTAGACTTCGATCAGTTTGGAGGATTCTTGAAGTTGAGCGATTAAAAAAGATTTTTTCTGTAATAGGGGAACTATCTCTCCTTATAGTAATGATGCCATAAGAGGGTGTATCAGAAATAAATTGAACTATCTTTTATTATCAGCGTTGAAAAAGATAGTCGCAACCAATTTTGATTCACCCTCTTATGTATTATAAATACAGTTCTCGGTCTTTGCCCTGTTATTAATCCATCGGCTCATAGTCCTTTGCCAGACCGCCTTCGCTGGTTTCCTTATATAAGGAAGGAAGGTCATGACCGGTCTGTTTCATTACTTCCACCACTTTGTCAAAGGATACACGGTGATTACCGTCTGTAAAGGCAGAATAGATATTGGCATCAAGAGCTCGGGCCGCTGCATAGGCATTTCTTTCGATACAAGGGATTTGTACCAATCCGCATACCGGATCGCAAGTCATTCCCAAGTGATGCTCCAAGCCCATTTCGGCTGCATACTCTATCTGGGCCGGGCTACCTCCGAATAATTGGCTGGCAGCGGCGGATGCCATTGAACAGGCCACTCCTACTTCTGCCTGGCAACCGGCTTCGGCTCCGGAAATGGAGGCGTTGTGTTTTACTATATTTCCTATCAATCCGGCAGTAGCCAGTGCTCTTAAAATCCGCATATCGCTGAAGTCACGGCTTTTTTGCAAGTGATAAAGTACAGCCGGAACCACTCCGCATGATCCGCAAGTAGGGGCTGTGACGATTTTGCCACCTGAGGCGTTTTCTTCACTGACTGCCAGAGCGTATGAGAATACTAACCCGCGGGAACGCAGATTGTCCTTATAACCTTTTGCCTTAATATAGTAAGTGGAGGCTTTTCTGCGCAGATTGAGTGGCCCGGGTAATACGCCTTCTTGATCCAGACCACGCTCAATGGCTTCTCTCATGGTTTTCCATACTTCTGCCAGATAATCCCAAATGTCTTCGTCTTCACATTGCTGGACGTATTCCCAGTAATTGCGCCCGGTACGTTCACACCAGTAGAGGATTTCACTCATACGGTTCATATCATAGATTTCCGGAGTTGAGCCTTTGTCGTGCCCTTCTTCGGCTAGAGCACCTCCGCCTACACTGAAAACAGTCCATTCATCTGTCACCTTTCCTTTTTCATTCAAAGATTTGAAAGTCATTCCATTGGGATGAAACGGATAGAAGACATGGGCTTTCCAGATAATTTCTGTAGGCGCATGCGGTTGCAATGTATCTAAAATGGCTACATCGGTCATGTGTCCTTTACCGGTAGCGGCGAGGCTTCCATAAAGAGTAACTTGAAAAGCTTTGGCTTCGGGATGTTTTCCTAAGAAGATTTCAGCAGCCTTGCGCGGTCCCATAGTATGACTGCTGGACGGACCGGTGCCGATGCGGTATAGTTCTCGGATAGATTTCATTTCGTTTTATAAGGTTAGTTATTATGAGGAACAAAGGTACAAAGAATTCGTGAGATTCGGGCAAAATTGGGTGAAATAAAGTAAGGTGTTGATGGTGAGGAGTTTTAGGTGTTGTTCATCAATATCCCTCCAAATCAGAGAATCTCAAGATTTTGAAGAGTTAGGATGAGGAATTGCTACTTATCCGTTGCCTTTTTAGTGCTTGATTTATGTTTGAAATGGTGTTGGGTGACTGTTCCAAACCGATCCCACTGTCATCTCAAAGAACTCCTTTACGAGTACAAATATACTACTATTTTTGAATAAATCGGTCAAAGGTTGGTATTGTTCTCATTATCAGGGGAATTATTCTATGTTCTGCTGTATTCTTCATGCTGATAAATAGCTCTATACCAGTTAATTTTGCAATTAAAGAATAGAGTTATGAATCAAGAAGATGTAAGGGTTGCGTTCTACCTTAAAAAGAGCGAGGCAAACGAGCGGGGCGAGTGCCCCGTCATGGGCAGGCTTCAGGTCGGCAAGTATTCCGAGACCGCTTTCAGCGCGAAAATATCAGTACCGGCATCGACCTGGGCAATGGGCCGTGCAACGGGCAAAAGTGCCCGTACCCGTAAAATTAACCAGCACCTGGATGAGATCAGGGCTTCCGCCTTGTCTGTCTATCAGGAATTGTCAGCCCTTCGGGAAACGGTTACGGCAGAAGAGGTAAAAAGCCAATTGCTTGGCATGGCATCCGAGCAGGTCATGCTCCGTGCCTATTTCCGTCTGTTCAACGAGCAATTAGATGAAAACGTGGGGGTGACACGGGAAAAGGTAACATCTGTTTCTTACTGGTACGCACTCGGCCATCTTACCCGTTTCCTGAAAGAGAAATATAATTTGCGAGACATTCCTTTTACAGCCTTGGACTTGTCGTTTATCAAGAAATACGATCTGCATTTGCGTGTCGATTGCAACCTCGCACCAGGGACCATCAAGCTGTTGAACACACGTTTGGGCACCATAGTGAAGGAAGCCGTGTCCGACGGAATCATCACAAGTAACCCTTTCGTAGGATACGAACCGCAGCAACCAGCATCCAGACAAAAATACCTCACGGAAGAAGAGCTGGAACGTATAATGAATACTCCTTTCCCCAAACAGAAACTCTATCATATTCGGGATTTGTTTCTCTTTTCCTGCTACACCGGTATTCCTTACGGGGATATGTGTAATCTGTCGAATGACGACCTGGAAGTTGCCGAGGACGGTACGCTGTGGATAAGGACATCACGCAAGAAAACGAAGATTGCCTATGAAGTGCCCTTGCTTGACATTCCCCTTTACATCCTCGATAAATACAGGGATGTTGCCGGGGAAGGAAAACTGTTGCCCATGTACAATAACAGGGATTTGAACAGGGACTTGAAAACAATAGCGAAATTGTGCGGAATTGAACGGCGGCTCGTCTTTCATTCTGGACGTCATACCTATGCAACCGAAATTACGCTTTCACACGGGGTGCCACTTGAAACAGTCAGCAAGATGCTGGGACACAGCAAGATTGCCACAACTCAAATTTATGCAAAAGTAACCGATGACAAGATAAACAAGGATACCCGGCTGCTCAACCAGAAGATTGCAGAACGATTCTCTATCGTCATTTAATAACTGTCAAACACTAATTGTCATGAAAAATAAGAATATAGCAAAAGATGCCAGACGGCGCAGTACCTTCGCCATCCTGTTTTACATCAACCGGACGAAAGTGCGCAAGGACGGAACGTGCCAGTTATTATGCAAAATCAGCATTGACGCGGAACCCGCCCAGGTAGGGATAAAAGCTTCCGTCAATCCGGATTTGTGGAATCCCGAAACAGGACGTGCCAATGGCAGAAGCGAGAATGCCATTACCGTGAACCGAGCTATTGATACCCTGACCAAAGAGATAAAGACGCATTACAAGAAAATAAAACAGAGTCTGGGGTTTGTAACTGCCGAACTTGTCAAAAATGCCTTGACGGGTGCCGGGCAAAAGCCATTGACCTTGCTGGGTGTTTTCAAGGAGCATAACATGGAAATAAAAAGTCTTGTAGGCAGGGACTACGCGGAGGAGACTTACAAGATTTATGAACGGTCATACAGGCATCTTGCCGGGTTTATCCGGGAGAAATACAAAACGGCTGATTTGTTGTTAAAAAGACTTGACAAAGATTTCTACAATGATTTTGAACGGCATCTGTACAAGGAGTGTAGCATGCATGAAAAGACGGTGTACGAGGAATTGTACCGCCTGAAAAAGATGACCAAACGGGCTCTCGGGCAGGGAACTATCCGGGTTGATCCCTATGCGAGGATGCGTCCCAAATATCCGCCACGCAAAAGCCGCCACCAGAAACTTGAGGATTTAAAAAAGCTGATGGCCACGCCGCTTGACAAGCCGAGCCTGCAACGTGTCCGTGACTGGTTTATCTTTTCCACGTTCACGGGGCTGGCTTATGCCGATTTGAAACGGCTGTCGGAAAAGGATATCACCCAAGCCGATGACGGCACGTGGTGGCTGCACATACAACGCAAGAAAACCGACACCCCGGCAGTTGTCCGTCTGTTGGATATCCCCCTGCAAATTATCGAGAAGTACAGGCACGAACGGAAGAGTGACAAGATCTTTAACATATATAGCCGCAGCTATCTGATCAGACTCACAAGGGAAGTCGGCAAACGGTATGGATTCTACTTGACCTACCACATGGCCCGGCACAACTTCGGGACCCATATCACGCTTTCATTGGGGGTACCGATAGAAACCGTAAGCAAGATGATGGGACATAAAAGCATAGATACCACGGAGATATATGCCAAAGTAACGGATAAGAAAATTGACGAGGATATGAAAGTTTTGCGGGAACTGTCGGCAAAATGTTCCGTCTGCCTTTATGAGGACGATACGGTGGTAGGCCCCAAGAGGGAAAAGAAAAAATCCGTATGAAACAGTAATGGTCTTGTCCGACAATCCGATTCGGACAAACGAGAGGAACAGCCCGGTAACACGGGATACTCCTCTCGTTCCTTCAATGCAATTTTAACAGGTCAGGTCATAGCCATTTCCGTTGTTCGTCGAGGCATTTTCTATGTGCATCTTCCAATAGTTGCTGTATTTCGGATTCTTTATACAGCACTTTGCCTTGTATCAGGTAGTAAGGCAGGATGCGCAGTGAACGGTATTCCTGTAAAGTCCGCCGGCTGATCCGCAGCAGCTTTGCCAGTTCCACATCACTAACGAAACGTTCCCCGTTGAAGGCGCGTAGGCTTGTCGGTTGCATTTTCTTCAACGACTTGCTTGTATTTTCCAGGCGGCGGAAAAGATCCTCCACGCGCGGGTCTTGTCTGTCAATGAAATAATGGCTCATAGTTTGTTTGAATTAGCGTGATAAGACGATTGTAATACTCTCTCCACATCTTCCGGTTTATAGAAGAGCTTATTCTTTATCCTGCCACAAGGCAGCAGCCCTTTGGCACGGTATTCTTGCAAGGTGCGCTTCGATATTCCAAGGATACTGCACACTTCCTGGTTATCCAGCCACTTTTTCAGACCGAGGTCTTGCTGTTGCCAGTAAAGCTGGTCTGCCTTTTCCTCGATGGCCCTTACCCGTGCCATGAGCGCATCGAAAGTCCTTATATCCATACTGATAATTTCCATAATTCTTGTTTCATTTTTTTATTAAACATTTGTCTGGTGTCTGAATCTCGCCGGCAATAACTTGCCCTTCTGGTTGAGGAACGCCTCCACTTCGGATGCCTTGTAGTAAGTCCTCCCATCAATCATGTAATAGGTCACGAGCTTCTTCTGGCGGTAACGCGCCAGCGTACGCTTGGTGATGCCGAGCAGCTGGCACAGGTCGTAGTTGTCTAAGAGCGTGTCGCCGTCCAAGCAATCCTTCAGCTTGTTCATACGCTCCAATGCCCGCTCTATCTTGTCGAACCGTTCCATGATCTGGGCGAACATCTCGTGGGCGGTCTCACTGTTTATCTGTAACATGACTAATCTGTTTTTAGTGTAAATAATCATTTGATTACACCTTGTTGCGCAACAGGTTATATCATATTATAAGGCCAACAGCGTACCAATGACACCGATAGACGTAAAAATACACTGATATATCATTATGTATCAGTGAAATAAAAAATATTGGTGTAAAAATACAGATTTTGAGAATCTCGCATTTTGCGAGATTTCCTTGCAGGATGCAATGGACTATCGCGAGGATTTGTGGTAAATGATACGGGTAATCCCGTTTTTGAAAATTGTTGCCCGGTGGAGTTTCCAGCGGTCGACGGGGAGCTGTTGCAGGCAGTCCGTACCATTGCCTGCTGTCAAGGGAAGAATGTAGATGATGATTTCGTCGATGAGGTGGTAGATGGTCAGCCCGTGCAGTAAACCGAGGCTTTCCCTATCGAATATTTCTGCCGTATAGATGAACGAGGAGTCTTTTTCGTCTTTCTCACAAATCAGATCCAGCATGGGATAGCCGGGAAACAGCGTGAATGTGCTCCTCTCGTGCCAGAACGAGAAACCTTGCCGGTCCGTCCTGACCCATTGCAATAGTTCCTCGTCCTTGTCGGGAAGAAAACCGTCCAATGTTACTACCATTATGATTTGTATTGTTGCCATACCTCTATCTGTTTACCAAAAATAAAAGCGTGAAACTCACGCTGTTTCGGATGGAGGCTCTGACAAAGCCCAATACAGAAACTTGCATGAGCCCACGCTATAAGGTATAGCATAAGTTGCACGCAAAAGCCTCTGTATTTTTGAATTTGTCAGATTCCCATCCGAGACGTTTTACGACTTATATATAATCGACAAAGATAATTCACCTCCGCCGGTTATTTTCTATGTTTAGATCGGCATGGTTCTATGAATCGTCCAATCTTTTGCAAATGTACGAACTATCGCTCATATTGAAAACTATTTTATTCCGTATTTCTTCATCTTGCGGTACAAGGTCGCCGGATTTACTCCCAGCAGCCGTGCCGCCTGTTCACGGTGTCCGTTACACGCTTGCAGGGCTTTGATGATGGATTCTTTCTCTACATCTTCGTTTTTCAGCGGGACTATGACCGGCATTGTATCCTTCTCCAAATCGTCGGATGGATTTCCCGACACCAAATTTTTCATGTCCAGCAACGGGGTTTCCGCAAGCAGCACGGCTCTCTTTACCATGTTCTGCAACTCCCTGACATTGCCCGGCCAGGAATAGGAGCGCAGGCGGTATATGGCATCGTCGGAAAAGCCCCGTGTGTCCCGTTTGAGTTCCTTCGAGAAGCGTTCACGGAAAAATTCGGCCAAAGGCAGGATGTCGCCCGGACATTCCGCCAGAGAGGGTTGCCGTATCTCGAACTCGCAGAGGCGGTGATAGAGGTCTTCCCGAAATTTTCCTTCTTTAATCGCCCGTTCCATGTTTTCATTTGTGGCGGCCACAACCCTCACGTCTGCAATCTTTTCCTTTTGGCCACCTATAGGCATGTAGATGTTCTCCTGCAATACCCGCAGCAGCATGGACTGTATCTCGAACGACATCGTTCCGATTTCGTCCAGAAACAGCGTGCCGCCTTTTGCCATGTCGAAGAAACCGGGCTTGGCCGCATCCGCTCCTGTGAAAGCCCCTTTCTCGTGCCCGAACAGCATGGAGGGAGCAAGCTCCAGTGGCAGGATGCTACAGTTGACCGCCACGAACGGCATTCCCACACGCTCGCTATACTCGTGGATGCTTTGGGCCACGGACTCCTTGCCCGTCCCGTTGGCACCGAGTATAAGCACCGACATGTCCGAGGGGGCGACCAGCCTCGCGAACCTTTCCACCTCAAGTATTCTGGGACAGGTACGCCTGAACAGGTCTTTCGGTTTTGTGCGGACAGTCGCGAGCGGACGGAATATCTCTTCCGCCAGTTCCAGCAGGTGTTCCCTGTGTACCGGCTTTGGTAGGTAGTCTTTCGCTCCCAATTTGATGGTGCGTACCACGTCCGGCACCGATACGTATTCCGTTGTTATGATGAAAGGGATGTCCCTTTTTTCCTTTTTCAACCATTCCAGCAAGGAGATGCCGTCACCTTCCGGCAGCCGGACATCAGACAGGATCAGGTCGAACTGGTGCCTGCGTATCAACGCACGGGCTGCTGGTTCGTTCATGGCGGTCATTGTATCATACCCGGCCTGCTCGAACCAGTCTTTCTGTCGTTGCGAAAGGCTCACATTGTCTTCAACTATCAGTATTTTTCGTTTCATGAGTCATTCTGTTTATGGCGTTCTCCGATTCCGTTACCAGCATGGAGATATGTTCTATAATCCGTCTCGTGTATTTTTCGATAACATCCTTGCCGACTTTCTCGTCTTTCAGCACTTCCCGGAAATCGTAAAACGGCCCGTAGGACTGCAACAGTTCCAATGAGGGCTGTATCCGGTGGGCAATCTCCCGTAATCCGGCTCTATCTTCGGCTTCCATGGCAGACCGGAGATCCTTTATATCCCGGTAGGATTGGGAAATGAACGTCCGGAGCAGTTTTCGCTTGTCCCGTACGTCTGCCGTGAATGTGTCGAAATCGGGAGCGCAGGATTCTTTTTGTTCTGTATGAGAGATAACAGTAGATATGATATTCAGCAGTTCGTTCATCGAAAAAGGCTTATAAATGCAGTCGGCAAAGCCGCTGCCGGTGAACGCTTCCTTTTCTCGGTCACCTCTTGCCGTCATGGCTATGACGGGAATCGTGCGCGAGTTGCCGATATTGGAATTGCGCAGCAGAGCCAATATCTCGAAACCGTTGGTTCCCGGCATCTGTATGTCGGACAGCAGCAGGTCGTAATCCCGCTTGCGTATCTCCTTCACGAGTTCCCTGACATTGGAGCAGACGGTACAGGACACCCCGTTACGCTCCAGCATTTCTTTAACGATTTCTAGTTGTAGACGGTCGTTGTCGATGATAAGGACTCTTTGAGGCAAAGACAATGTTGCCTGCAATGCCGACGTCTCGTGTTCTATCCTTTCATCGGAAAGCGACAATGGCAACGATACCCGGAACGTGCTGCCATGCCCGGGTTCGCTTTCGACCTCTATCGTTCCTCCCATGAGGTTTACAAGTCCTTTCGTGATAGGGAGCCCTAACCCGAAGCCGTCGGCGTTCGTTTCCGAGGCCAGACGCTCGAACGGGCGGAATATGCGTGAAAGGGTATTCTTATCCATACCTATTCCCGTGTCCATTATCTCCAGAGAGAGATTCCCGTCTTTATAGGCGGCATTGAAATGTATCGTACCTGTTTCCGTGAACTTGACTGCATTCGCCAGCAGGTTGTCTATGATTTGTGCGATACGGTCCACGTCGCCGTGAAGTGCGACATCCGTATTCTTGAAATCGCAAAGAAAAAGGATGCCCTTGTTGTTCACCACATGAGAAAAGCCTATGGCGATACGCTCCAGTAAATCGTTCAGGCTGAACGGTACGTTATTGCAGGTCTCTTTGGAATCGTTAAGACGATACACGTCCAGCAGGTTGTTCAAAAGATGTAGGATATGCCTGCATACGATCCCGATATTGGCCAGATGGCGGTTCCGCCTTTTTCTGTCACGGGTATCCGCAGCCAGCTCTGCGCTGCCGTTGATGATATTCAGCGGGGCGCGGATATCGTGCGAGATGGTAAGGATGATATTTTTACGTGTTTCCAGCAGCTCATGGTTCTTGTTTATTATTTCCTCCATTTTCAGCCTAAGCCTCGTGTCGCGTTTCAAGTCCTGCTGGATAACCAGATAAAAGATTACCAGTAGGATGAGTGCGGCTATAATCAATCCGGTTATGATTCGGGTGGAAAGTTCATGTGATGCCTCGATATTTTTTCCCCGATATTGAAAAACCTCTTGTGTATGGTTGTTCAGAGTGTTAATCAGCATGTGCAGTTTGAGGTTCAGTTCCTTGTTGTGGAGCCGAAAACTGTCCGAATATACATCTATATTGCGTATGCGTTCCTCTTGTATGGTTATCAGACGTTCGTTCAGGGAACGTATGGCATCTGCCGAAGGTGGAACCTGTACGGTCTCTTTTTTTCCGAACAGTCTGGTGATGTCTTTCCGCTTTTGGGTAATGGTACGGGGACTTGTCACACGTTCGGTTTCGACCGGCAGACGGTGAAGCAGCAGGCTGTCGGCGATTTCCTGGCGGTGGTGTGCCTCCATGATATGTAACAAATGCATTTCTTTATCCTTCAACAGGTTACGCAAAGTATCTATCTGCTCCGACAGGACAAAATTGCCGTGGCTCCGTTGCAGATTTTGCAACAGAGTATCAACACTCAACCTCTCTCCGTAGTAGGATTCGTAATCAGCCCGTTTCCATGCCATAACCGATTCTCCGGATAGGGCGAGGTCTGTTATATGACGATGGATATTATTGATTTCACGGTGTACCAGACGGATGGCATTGGCATTTTCCTCTATCTCACGTATCCGGTGACGTTCATGAAACAAAACGGCTGCCATGCAGCCGATTATTATCATCAGAAGCACATAACCGAAAAGAATCTTATATTGCAATAGAATTTTCATTTAATACTTATAATAACCTTAATAATAGCCTAATATTGTTTAATATCTTTAGCTATGTTATTAAACACCATTACATTTATATTTTATAAACCTGTGTTTTTGAATTAAACTCTTAGAATATTTATAATGAGAAAGTTGCACATATCGCTTATAATTAGTAAATTAGTGGTGACCAAACCATTGATTACAATCATCGCGCTTATGCACAACTTCATTGTAAAGTTCGGTAAAATTCTCGAGATATACAAACAATTTGTCGGGAATCGGGTAAACAGCCTTGGAAATGTGCCTCGCCGAGGGATAGTACCCAAATTCTCTGATCTGGAAGTAATTGCTCTTTCCACCACGGCCGAAATCTTCGGTATTGACAGTGAAAACTGCCTGTTTCATCGCTTGAATAACGAATGCCAGGAAGCGTTTCCACTTAAACGCAAATCTCTGTTTCTTATACCAATAATTTCAACGATAAAGGAATTAACACATAGTAGATAATGTTTTTCCTCGCATAAGAATCAGTGATTTTGGTATGAAAATCCGTATTTTTCAAGTATCCATTTTGTAGGTATCCAGTATCTTTGCAGGAAAAACAAAGCATTATATATATGAATATGAAAACTGTAAAATTGAACAATGGTATTGAAATGCCGGTTTTAGGATATGGAGTATATCAGGTTAGTCCGGAAGAATGTGAACGTTGTGTGTCAGAAGCAATCAGCGTAGGCTATCGACTGATTGACACAGCACAGGCTTATTATAATGAAGAAGGTGTGGGTGCTGCAATTTCCAAGAGCAATGTGTCACGTGGACAATAAAATATATAATTTTATAATATGTTGATTTATTGTGTTTTACAACAATGATTAAAGAGAATTTCTACAATTTAGCATCATTTTAGTACCACTATTTAGCCATCGTAAATAAATCAAGCGATGGTGTAAATAGCATTAGATAAATTAACTTCTCTGGCTGCATAAAACACATTCGTCAATCGCCCTCAAATCTGCCAACACTTTCCAAAGATAATCTGACAGTCGATTTGCGCCTCGAACAAACGATTGTTTTCTGATTATATATTTATACTATGTAATTTTTCTACAACAATTGCATTTATAATCTATCATATAGAATTTTATTTGTACCTTTGCGCCGTACAATAGATAAAATCAACGATTATGAT
>ERZ791610.937-NODE-937-length-14157-cov-10.716849_pt1 | contig 14157 bp, 15 predicted proteins | sample MGYA00510061_ERZ791610 | MGnify/ENA primary metagenome ERZ791610 (study PRJEB30046, sample SAMN00791922) | human gut metagenome | study: EMG produced TPA metagenomics assembly of the A metagenome-wide association study of gut microbiota in type 2... | reverse complement strand
GACAAAGTGGTGTTCGGCTGTGTTTCTATGCCAAGCAACGTGTTTGCCAATACAGGTACGAATGTCAGTGTGCTGTTCTTTGATAAGTCGGCAACCGCTGACAAAGTAATCTTGATTGATGCCAGTAAATTAGGCGAGGAATATAAAGATGCTAACGGGCTGAAAAAGGTGCGCTTGAACGATGACGAGATAGAAAAGATTGTCGGCACATTCCAGCGAAAAGAGGCTGTGGAAGATTTCTCTGTAGCTGTTACTTACGAAGAAATAAAGGAAAAAGGATATTCTCTTTCTGCCGGGCAATACTTCGACATCAAGATAGATTATGTAGATATTACGGAAGAAGGGTTTAATTCCCGAATGGCGGACTACAAGCAAATCCTTTCCGATCAATTTGCAGAGAGCCATCGTTTGGAAGAAGAAATCATGAAACAGTTGGATGCTTTGCAGTTCAACTCAAATGTAGGTAACAATGAGTAACGAAATACAGTTTCTATTATACAATCTTCCCGATAAAGAGGAAAAGGTGCAGGTTGTTATAAAAGACGAGACCATTTGGTGTACGCAGAAAGCTATGGCAGAGCTTTTCGGCATTGACAAATCAGGTATTAGCCGCCACATAGCCAATATATTCAAAGACGAAGAACTACAGCAAGACACGACAGTTGCAAAAATTGCAACCGTCGTAAATCGAGGCATAAGAGGCGAGGTTGAAGAGTTGGTCGATTTCTATAATCTTGATATGATTATCGCAGTCGGCTATCGTGTTTCTTCTCCAAAAGCTACCAAGTTCCGTCAGTGGGCTACCAAGATTCTCAATGAGTACATCAAAAAAGGATTTGTGCTTGACGATGAACGCTTAAAACAGGGAATGGCAGTATTCGGTAAAGACTATTTCCGTGAATTGCTTGAAAGGGTACGCTCTATCCGTGCCAGTGAACGGCGTATCTGGCAGCAGATTACCGACATATATGCAGAGTGTAGTATCGACTATGACAAGAACTCGACTACAACACACGATTTCTATGCCATGATACAGAACCGTTTTCATTATGCCATTACAGGGCAGACAGCTGCAGAAATTATCTACACTAAGGCTGACCATACAAAAGACCACATGGGGCTGACCACATGGAAAAATGCACCTGATGGTCGTATCTTGAAATCGGATGTCTCAATAGCTAAGAACTATTTGCAGGAAAATGAAATTCGTAGGTTAGAGCGTGCCGTTACGGGATATTTCGATTATATTGAAGACCTCATAGAGCGAGAAAATACGTTCAATATGGAGCAGTTTGCAGCCAGCGTCAACGAGTTCTTGACCTTCCGCAAATATCAGATATTACCGGACAAAGGACGCATTTCTGCGGCACAAGCCAAGGCAAAGGCTGAAAGCGAATACGACATTTTTAATAGAACCCAACGTATTGATTCTGATTTTGATAAACAGATTAAAGGAATGTTGGATAAGTAATAGGATTGGAGTAATGGAATTGAAAAGATATAAACTGGGAGAAATACTTGAGTTGCAAAGGGGATATGATTTACCATCTTCCCAACAGAAAGCGGGAAATGTGCTTGTAGCAGGATCGAATGGTATAATAGGTTATCATAACGAAATACGCGGTAATCATCCATGCATTACAGTAGGACGGAGCGGCAGTGTGGGAAAGGTTCATTATTATGAACAACCCACTTGGGCGCATAATACAGCCTTGTTTGTAAAAGATTTTAAAGGGAATAATCCCCAATATCTGTACTACTTCCTTAAGAATCTTCATTTGGATGAAATGTTCGTAAAAGGAAGTAGTGTAGTTCCCTCTCTTGATAGAAAAGTAGTTCATTCTTTGGTTGTTCCATTTCACAAAGAAGTTGTTTGCCAAAAACGGATTGCATTAGTATTATCCAATATTGACCGTAAAATTGAACTTAATCGAGCGATAAATCAGAATTTAGAGGCGATGGCAAAGCAGCTCTATGATTACTGGTTTGTACAGTTTGACTTCCCGAATGAAGAGGGCAAGCCGTATAAATCGAGTGGTGGCGAAATGGTTTGGAATGATAAGCTGAAACGCAACATTCCTGTTGGCTGGCATTGTGGGAACCTCTTTGAAATTGCGGGTTTTACAAATGGTTTGGCTTGTCAGAAATTCAGGCCAAAGGATGATGAAGTGCCATTGCCTGTTATCAAGATACGAGAAATGCACGATGGTATTTCTGTTGACACTGAAAAGGTAACGTCAAATATACCAGAATCGGTAAAGGTGTATAATGGTGATGTGCTATTTTCATGGTCAGCATCACTGGAAGTTATGCTCTGGGCTTATGGACTTGGAGGACTTAATCAGCACATCTTTAAGGTTACATCTGCAAATGATTTCCCGAAGTCATTCTACTATTTTCAGCTTTTGGATTATGTCGATGTATTCAAGAAAATGGCAGAAGCAAGGAAAACAACGATGGGACATATTACGCAAGACCATTTACAACAAAGCACAATCGCCATACCTGATAATAAAGATGTTGCGGATAAATTTGAGGAACTTATATCACCAATCTTTGAGCTGATAGTGAAGTTGCAAGAGGAAATATCAAATCTTACCAAGCAGCGTGACGAACTTTTGCCACTTTTAATGAATGGACAAATAATAATAGAATAAAAATGTCTCGTATACTCTACAAATATTTAGATATAGTTGGTGCAAAGTGCATGATTGGAAATCAAGACCTTCAATTCACTAATGCGTCTCAACTGAATGACCCTTTCGATTGTCATCCAAAATTAATTGACTACTCAAATGTACCTAATACTAAACTTCAAGGATGGATACCTAAGGAATGGTGGATAGACAAAGAAGAAAACGATGCACTCAATTTGCGTAATGATACATGGTTATGTAGTTTATCAAAAATCAATGATTCATTACTCATGTGGAGCCATTATTGTTATAACCATAAAGGTATCTGCATAGGACTTGACATAGACAAAGTGATGGAATCTGTTCCGCCAATGTTTGGTACAATATATCTTGAACCGCTTATTCTTGATGTTCAATATCAGGATATAATAGAGCGTCCTAACGCATATCATACCACAAAAGATTTATTCTGTTATCAATGGCGGACAAAAGCAAAGGAATGGGAATATGAGCAGGAAGTTAGATTAGTCATACCAAGTCCCTATGCTGCGTATGCCGCTTTTACACCACAACAAGCTGAACAGAACAAGGAAATATGGGATTGGCGTGAGATACACTATTATATGCCACTAAAAGGCAAATGCTTTGAGTCTATCTATTTTGGTGTCAATATAGAACAAACTGAGAAAGAAAAAATAATCCAATATGTTCGCAAGGAACTAAATCCGCAAATTAGGTTGTACCAAATGGAAGTAGATGAAAATGCTTTTAGATTACGACCTGTAATCATATGAACGGTCAGGTGTCGGTAAATTCTGATTTATCTGACGATTGATAGTGATTTTCTTGTCAAGTGTTTGGAGAATTTGGGCAATTTTTGTTTGTCTTTCAATATTTGGCAAGAAAATTTTTAGTCCGTAATAGTTGTCAAATGTCATACTCGGAACTCCGGTTCCCGAATCTAAGTTGCTCAAATCCAATAGAGACAAATATCGATACAAATAATACGGATTTGCTAAGTTTGTATTCACTTCAGTGTAATATAGTGTATCTACAGTCCAAAATGGCATATCGCAATATTGGATATTATCCAATGTACCCTTACGAGGTAACAAGACACTTGGCTTATCGTAAAGAAATTTGTCAACATAGCGCATAATGCCCCCACTTCCAAGAACAGGGTATTTCCCGTTTGAAAGCATTTTGTGGTCTTTGCCATTTTTTATTTTTACTAAATCTGAAAGCCTGTAAGATTGCATATCTTTTTCCATTTGAGGGGCAAAGTTACGCATTTTTAGGCAGATTCTTGTGATTCAGTTATCCCAAATACTTCTTATGAGCCAACTTTACATTGTTTTGATTTACAATAGCATAATGTAATGTGGTATCTATGCGTACATGACCAAGTAATCGCTGTACTTGTTCGATGGGCATACCTTTGTCGATAGCCATTGTTGCAAGGGTTCGACGGAACTTGTGAGGATGAACTTTTGGCATAGAAAGGGATTGCCCCAACTTTCGGATTCTAACTTCCACACCGCTGATAGTCAGTCGTGAATGTGGCGAATTGAGGGAAACAAATAAAGCTGGATTATCATCTGTTCGCTCATTAAGATATTGTTGCAAATGTAGTTTTGTACGGGCGTTGAAGTAAACTACACGCTCCTTATTACCTTTGCCGAATACCACACACTGCCGCTCATGAAAATCTATATCCTCACGGTTCAGTTTAACCAACTCACCCACACGAATGCCTGTGGATGCAAGAATGTCTATAATGGCAAGGTCTCTCTTGTTGGTGCAACAGTCACGAAGCTGCTCTAATTGCTCGTCAGAAAGTACCTCCTTTACAAGCGAATCCGTCTTTACCTTGTGAATCCGTCTGACCGGGCTTTTGGCGATATAATCTTCATCTTCAAGCCATGCAAAGAAGCTGGAGAAGATACGCCTCATATTGTCGATGGTTACTTTACTCGATTGATGTTCTTCTTGATAATCGGACAGATAGGTGCGAATGTCCGTTGTACTGATGTGACAAATAGCCAAAGAGAGTGTAACCAGCAATCGTTCAATGGTATTACGGTAGTAAGCCAGAGTTTTGTCAGAGCATCCCTCTATCTTTTTTGCAGATATAAAGGAGTTAAGAAGATGCTCATTCTCTTGCGTTTGCTGTGTGGCGCAATCGCTCTTTTCAATGATTTCTACATTATGCAGTTCTGATGCAAGCACAGCTTTAAGTCGTGCCATTTGTCGGCAATCCAAGTCACGCTGCATTTCCGCAACTATCGCCTGAATGATGTTCTCTCTCATAATTCTGATATTTTTGTCCTTATATATAATATAAGAGACTGCTAAATCAGAATTTACCGACACCTGACCATTCATCAGAAGTGGTAGAAGCTCGTCACGTTGCTTAGTAAGGTATTCGTTTTCTTTTTGAATTTCAAACTGTTTGTTATTAAGAGCAGACACTCGCTCTTCCCATAAATCCAAGATTGCATCACTTGGCTTTAGAATTGGAAATTTCAGCACATCTTCACGAGAAACCTCTTTGAATGTTGTTCCAGTGCCTAGTTGTTCTATCTGCTTGATGTGAATGTTTAGATAATAATACAGGTATGTTGATATATTTTCCGCTTGGGGAACAAAGCTCTTGAATCCTTGATTGGTACACAACTCAGTCTTAGCAATAGATAACAGACCTATTGGCGCACGGCTTGACATCAATATTGTATTTGGAGGCAATAAATGAGTACTGCAAGAATTATATCCGGCTTGCGAAATATTGCGTTCTCCTTGATATACAAATTTTTGTTTCTGGTCAGATAAATCTTTCGGAGTAATCCAAACAATATCTCCTCCATAATTTTGTTCATTAACAGTTGAAGGGGTTGCACCATTATAAACATCAGCAATATCTTCTATCGCTTTGGTTTTCCATGACGCAGGAATATCACGCTTTAATTTCTCATTCCAAACCATTTCCCCACCGCTTGACTTGTACGGTTTGCCCTCTTCATTTGGAAAATCAAACTGTACAAACCAATAATCATAGAGTAGCTTCGCCATCGCCTCTAAATTCTGATTTATCGGTATATAAAAAGAAAAGGAGAGGAAGAATCCTCTCCTTAACCTTAAACCAAGTGTCAGACATTCAAATCCTTCATTGCCAATCCATAGTTCTCTTGTCCGAACAGGTCTTGATGGATGAGTTTCAAACCGAGTGTCTGATAATACTTGTAGTCATCACCTTCGGTGCAGAGGTATTTGTAACCGTAGCGTGGCATGTACTCCTTGAAGAAACAAGCCAAGTCTTTCAGGCTTTCGGCTTGGTTCTTCTTGAAGTTACTGCGCACGATGATGATGCTCCAGTCGGGGAAGTTACCTCTTCCATCGCTGTACTCCCAAAAGCGGATGTAGCAGTCCAAATCACGCTCACGGATGTCTACGCAAAAGCCATTGGCATTTTGCATCACGCTACAACTGTTTCTGTAGCCAAACTTCTCACACAAGTAGAGATTAAAATCAAGAATCAAATCTTTTTGTTCCATAAATAATTGAATTTAAAATGTTAATAAAAATGGATTATAAACGAAAGCCTCGCTTGCGCTTAGCCTTTTTCTTTTTCATCAGGCGGTTGAACTCTGCTTCTTCTGCGGCAGTGGCATCGTATGATGAACTGCCATTCAACAGACCGAGACCGATGCTTGAACCATTGTCGGAATGGGAAACGCTTTGCTGTACCTCTTCATCTTTATGCGTGAATCCTTGTTTGGGGTATTCAAATGAGGAAGCACAAGCATTCTGTTCCAATCGGTTGTCGATATTCAAATAGCTGAACTCCCGGCTGACTTTTGAGCCGGAGAAAGAAAAGCCGTTGTACTCAAACTTGACACCCTGTATTTCCCGTGTAGTCCGGCTGACTTTGAATTTCATATCAATGTCACGGTCGGCAAGGGCTTCTTTCAGTTCATTCCAATTTTGAGCTTTGGGCAATTCCTCTTTCAACGCCTTGTATATTTCGTGTTTTGCCCAGTCGTATGGGCGCAAGCGTTCCTCCTTAATATGGTCTTTGCCATTGGCAAAGTGCAAGCGGTATTTTGCCGTCAGCATCTTACATGCCTTTTCATTTCTGCGGAAGTCGTTCTTGTCGCTAATCGTCTTACCGTCATTATCCACCCGATTGAAAACGATGTGGCAATGCGGATGCTCACGGTCGATATGCCGGGCGATGATGTACTGCGTGTTTTCGATGCCCATCAGTTTCATATAGTCGTGGGCGATTTGCAACATCAACGCATCATCAGACTTCAAGCGTTTGCTATCTTCAGGGGAAAAGTTTAGCGAGGTGTGTCCGACAATATTCTTTACCTTGTCATTGAGCAATGCCTGTAATTCAAATTGCTCCGCCATCTGTTCGGGCGTACCATCCACTCCGACTGCTTCCAATAGTTTGGATTTCTCTTCTTTCAGGACATATCGGGCACAGCCACCAAACGATGTTCCTTTTGTTTGCTTACCTATCATCTTTCAGTTGCTTTATGAGTTGGTTAATATGCTGCGCCATCTCCTCGCATCTTTTGGCAACGGCACAGAAACCATAGGTGTTTGCCTGCTTCGCCAACTGGTTAAGATTGGTGCTTTCACCTATCAACTGACGGATGATGTGGATATGCTCTTTCGTGATTCGCTCACGTACCGTTCCGTTTTCAATGAGCGAACGGATGACTGCGCTTTGGGTCTGCTTGCTCCGTCTGCAAAGCGCACCGAGCCATGCGAATTGGTCGTAAGACAGACGGAGTGTTATCGTATGTTTCTTTTCCATTTTGAATTGTTTTTAGTGAATAATTTGTGACCATCGGGAGCCGTCTCCTCTGACTTTTTGAGGAGCAAGTAGTCGGGAAATGTAATACACCGACATTAACTTGCTACAGTAAAAAAAGTCTCGATTTCTCTCCCTTTGCTCAAAGTCTGAATCCCCGTTTCTTAGGCGGTGAAACTTTTGGTTGAGTAATGCCTCGTTGTACGCTGATGAGCTTCAAATCGAATATCTCTATCAGTGTTTTCAAGTTTGGATACCTCTTAATCATCTGCTGGAGTATGGCTTCATCGGGGCGTACCTTTAGCAGATAATCGGCAATGTCGTACCCCTCTTTCCGTTCGTTTTCGGTTGCTTTGGCTTCCAGATAATCGAATAGTTGCACATCAATTCCATAGCTTTTCATTAACCCGATTTTGCTTTGCCAATAGTCGGTCGCTCCCAAATCGGGGAATAATACAACGCTTCTTTCAGCAAGAACGGACAGACTGTTGGCATTGAAACAGCCGTTCTTTCCACCCGATGCAATCCACAGGAATTGGGGTAGGTAGTAGGATGCAATGATTGCCGTTTTCTCGCTTTCGACCAATGCAACAGGGCGGCTTTTGTCTTTGGGAAGCAGATGCTCACCGAAGAAACATTGCTTCAAATTATAGCTATCCTTGTGAAGTACGGAGTGTACCCATGTGACATGATTGTAAGGCTCTTTTATCCGTTTGCCCGTTGCCGGATTGTAAAGCATTATCTTACCTGTACGTACTCTGTTCTGATAATCCACTTGCCAAAATACGGTTGCACCGTCCCAATGTTTGGAAGTACCGACTTTGTATTTCGTCATCAGCTTCAATGTTTCCGCATCTCCGAATTGAGCCGATAGAAACTGAAACAGTTTGTTGTCAGGATAGCGTTGCAATGACTGATTGACTATCTTCAAATCAATGTAAGAAGTGGCTTTGGGCTGTGCTTCTCTAATAATTGCATAGTTTTGGAAGCTATCCTCTGGCAACTTTTCCTTTTCAGACGGATTCCGTTCAAAGTAATCACGGGGCGTGAAATGATACCCACATTTCTGCTCGTGGTCGCAACGACCCACGTAATCCGGGAACTTGATTTGTTTCTCTGTATCAATGTACTTGGAAAAACATCTTTTGCGGTGGCAGTTCGGGCAAGTGTGCCGTGTGCTGACACCTTTGTAGGGTTCTAATATAAATCTATGTGTACTCATTGTTTATCTCTTTTTTAGGTGTGTCACTTTTGTCGTTATTGTCGTTTTCGCATGGAAAGTGTCAAAACCGACAAAAATGTCACGGGTTAATCTTTGAATATTCTCCATGCTTCTCTTTGCGGAACAAAGTCCCGATATTGTCATTGAGAAAGCGTTGAAATGTCCGTTCCTTCATTCCGTTTTGCTCGGCTACCTGTATAGCTTGGGCAGTGGTAAAGGAAGGAGGCAGCAGATTGACTATCGCCTGTTGCTGACTGTTAAGGGCATTCTCATTCAGGATATTCTGTACGCTCAATGCGGACTCTTTGAAATACTCCGTCAGTTTAATGGCTCTCTCCACCGTCAGCAGGTCAATACACGCCTTGTCGCACTCTCCGCAAGTCCACCGTGCCAATTGGATAATCAGGCAAAAGCGGAGGATGTATATTTCCAGCTTGCAATAGATACTTACGATGGTATCGCTCGTTTCTCGGTCGCACAGCTCTGAGAAATGGTGTTGCCACTCGTAAAGCCGTTTCTTGGCATCCTCTGAGAAGAAAAGAATTTGCGGTTCAATCTCTCCATGTTCATTGAGGCTATACTCCGATTGTATCAGTTTGTCAATGACAGCATTCCATTCTTGTTCTATATCTTCCGGCAGTTCCTTGTCATTCCACCGTGCTTTCTGTTGCAAGTTGGGCATTACAAACAGGATGCGGTCAATAAATCCGTTGCTGGAGCGTTCACCTTTAGCCAACTCGTTCAAAATTTTCTTTTGGATAGTACCAATAACCGATATGTACGGACGCTTGATGAATATGGAACTCTTGGCATTCTTGCGGTCGGACATGGTGGTCTTGGCACTGAACACTGAGAGCCAGAACTGTTCTTCCGAACCGTTGTTATAGCGGTTGAAGTTTTTGAACCAAGCGGATAATTCATCAGCCCACAGGCATAGTCCACGTTTATTTTGTGCATGAATGAGGCTCAACCCTTCGGGCGTTACATCCGAAACCAAGAAGCGTTTGCGGATAGGCTCTTGCGGAAATTGTTCTCCACCGCTTTCCGCACGTTCCTTGCGGCTCATGCTCATCAGCTCATCGTACTTGGCAAGAGCCTTTTCAAATTCCTGATTCTGTCGGTAGTCATAATCAAGAAACGGTTTCATCGCAAAGCTGAGCGGATGGCTTTTGTTAGCTCCCGGTCTTCCAATCAATGCCATATACAGGATAGGGCTTTCCATCCAGCCCTGTTTGATTTGGGCTAGATGCGTGTTTCCTATACCGACTGCCATCGCCGTCAGAATAGCTGCGGCAATGTAGTCGGTAGGATAGTTGTGGCATTCGTGTACCTCATGGATGATACGTTGAATCTGAGTAGGGAATATGCTAATGGGAAATTCCGTGCCAGCCAACCTTGTACTCAAATCAATCGCTTCATCAATGACTGATACCGGATTGATAGAACTTGTTTTCATGTGTCTGACGATTAGAAGTTAAAGAATGATTTAGGCTTATGCTTGACACCACCTTGCATATTGGAAAGCATCTCTTCATAAGTCTGTTCCGCAGTTTTCCTCCGTCCGTTGTCAATCCATGCCAACAGCTCGTCCTCGTAGAAATAGAGTTTCTTGCCTTTCTTGTAAGCCGGAAGCAGCCCTTTGCGTACCAATGTATATATGGTAGGCTTAGCTTTTCGGATGATACGGCAAGCATCCTCGATTTCAACCAACATGTGTTTGTCTGATGCAGGAGGCTGAAGTTCCGACACCATTCTTTTCAACTCGATGACCTGTTCGGTCAGATAACCTACCGCCTCGGGCAGCTTATCAAATGTTACTGTTTCGTTTTGCATACGCCAATCGTTTTTAATTGTTCGACGGCAAAGGAAACAGGTGTTTCAATGGTGGAATTATTCACCAAAATATAACTGTGATATAACTTTTTGATGGTTATTGGTGCTAATTTTGAGAAAATAGCTATATCTTTGTAAACGTATTAGATCTTTGAAAGACTGAGGAAGGCTTTGGATAAGCTAGATTATGCTGTAAACTAAAGCGATTTATCGCACCAAATTTTTGGTAAAATGAGGCGGATATAGATTTGAGAAATGGCAATATGAGAAAGAAGAGTATTCTGTATAGTTTACTTCATACTTGTAATTGCATTTTCCCATATTTTGTATCGACTTCAACATAATGTGTTCTTAGCACGTGAAAATAGAGAGTACAATGGAAAACAATGTCTAAGCATATTTTAGCTAGGCCATATTGATTTTAGCACGTGGCAATATTGCCCGAACTAAAAAAATATGCTTATGGCAACAAAAAAGAAGAAGCCTTCAAAGAGAGGGAAGAAGGCTAAACAGAAATCCCTCCATTGTTCTCCAGTGATAATAACACAGGAGAAGAAGATTAAAAACTGGACAAAGTTCATGAAAGCTTTTGCCGAGTTTGTAAAAGCACTAATTCAGTTATCAAATGTAATAAAGCCTTTGATAGAATGGTGTAAATCTTTGTTAGAATGGTTATTATCAGCTCTCTAATTTCTTTTTTTTTGAATAATGATAACAAACGAAAAATATCTGCTTCATGTATTAGGCGTTGACAAAGGACAATTAGACGATTTGTTGACACATCTTGAGGATTACTATTACTCCTTTGAGAAAACTAAAATCAATAAAATCACGGGCAAGCCCCAAAAGAATGCCGATGGAGAAATAGCTACAAGGCAAATAAACTCATCTAAAGGTAAGCTAAAAGAGGTTCAGATACGTTTGTATAATTTCATGCTGAAGCAAGTTGAAATACCTCAATATGCCTATGGTGGAGTTAAGGGGAAAAATAATGTTCGTAACGCTCGATTTCATCAGGGGAATAAATATATCTTTACGACTGATTTAAAGTCTTTTTTCCCTTCAATTTCTCATAAGCAAGTTTTTCAGATGTTTCTCCGAGAAGGTTGTACACCAACCATAGCAAGAATCTTAACAAAGCTGACTACTCGACAATATCTGGTTCCGCAGGGAATACCAACGTCTACTTTAATTGCTAATTTAGTATTTAAACCTATAGGAGTAGAAATCGACCAATTAGCAAAAATACACCATATTAAATTCTCGATGTTTGTTGATGATATTACATTGTCTTCTAAATCAGACTTCAAAGATTTAATTCCTGAATTTCTTTCAATTCTTAAAAAATCAGGGTTCAAAATTAGTCATAAGAAGACCCATTATCAAACGAAAAATCCAGTCATAACAGGTGTAATATGTCAAAATAATAGGCTTCTGGCACCTTTGAGTTATAAAAAAAGAATAGCGGTGCTATCAAAATCACCAATGAATACATCCACGAAAAACAGATTACAGGGTATAAAAGCATATTTGTCAGTAATAGAGCAATCTAACTAATATTCAGAACATAACCACGTTGTTCTATGACTTTGATCATCTCAATCAAATAGCAAATGAATTAGTGGCAAAATATGAGATTTCAAATAATCTTTCTATCCAACTTAATGATACACTCCGATTCGGTATGTGACATCTTGCGCTCAATGGTAGATATTTCCACGTCACGGAGGGTATGAGCGAATACCCTTTTGATGAATGTAGCTGTTTGTAAACGTGGTTTGCCGAAAGCCTTGCCGATGTTCCATCCGAAGTGCATGGCATCAATGGTTTTTAATTGTGAACTGAGTTTTATCGGTTCAACTTTGGGCAAAGAATCAGACAGATAGTATTCTGTAACATATCCGCATAGACGATTAAGGCAGGCTTCATCAAGATAAGGAACCAAAGTCCGTTTCGTATAGGTGATAACTTTATCAAGTTTTTCTTGGGATGCACGTTCTTTCTCAGCCATCGCACTAGCACGAAGTGTCTCATATTCTGACGGCTGGTTAGATTCTTCAATAGAAGGTGTGGTGTCTTCCTCTGGAAGTTTAGCCTCTCCTTCGTTGGTTTCAGAAGACATGGGAGTCGGAACCTCTTCTGACGTGTCAGATGTGGTTTCGACTTTAGTCATAGGTTCTGAAACGATAGGTTTTGTATCTACGGCATCTTCAATAGTTTCTGGACATTCTTCAACCATCGCAATCTTATTGCGGTAGCACTCAAATTTCATAAAGCACTTTTCTATGGATGGAGAAAGGATTTGGCTAAATGCCATTTGCAGATTGAGGTAGATGGCTCCCATGATGATGGAGCATACCACGAGAATAAGGTAACTGCTGAACTCGTCCCAACCATAGTGTAATGCGGTCTGACGGGCTAAAACGCCAATGACAACTATTGTACTGAAAACCATCAGATGCAATGTAATATGTTCTATCTTTTTCTGCTCCATAGTGATATTTGCTAATCATTTGTGTGCAAATGTATATCATTTATTTTTGGCAAAATGCGAGGTTTTGCCCGTCAGAGAGATTTTGACGATATATTACATCAAATATCACCACGTTACACTTTTTATAATGAGCGAGTTGTAACTTTCTTGTTTTCCAATGAAAATAGTTGGTAAAGGAGACTTGCAGGGCTTGAAATAAAGAATATCTGCACTATTGGCAGCCAAATAGCGCAGATATTCTGATGGGAAGATGGACATCTTATTAACAAGATAATGTACTAGTCGTTCTTTTGCTGAGATATAGAAGGATGTTGTGGTCTTGCTTATGTGCGACTTTGTTTATCAGCCACTTTCTGAATTGTATGGAATGACCGGTATCTATCTGATAAGATAGGGCAATGACCGTTTCTAAGTTATACACATCGGCATTGTAGCCGTTCTCCAAGTTGATATACTTGCATACTTCGCACTCTTTCAATACGTTGGATTTCAATACTCTTTTGATTGCAGTATGGATAACACCTGCCGTTGTATTAAACAGTTCTGCAATCTCCCATGAGGTCATCCATACCTCGCCATCAGAGAATTGAATGCCTTGTCCACCGTTTGTAATGATTCCTCGTTTCATAGCTGTAGTTTATTTGAGTGAAATCTTATTGGCTGTCTCCCGCTTCTTGGAATTAACCAAGTCGGCATAGATTTGAGTCGTAGACACGTTCTTATGCGTCAGCATCTTTGAGACGGTGTAAATGTCTGTTCCTAAAGAAATTTGAATCACGGCATAGCTGTGGCGGAATCCGTGAAAGGTTATCGGCTTCGTTATTCCTGCCTTTTTGAGCCAGTTTTTCAACGGATAGTTAATCATGCTCCGTTTCAAGCCCTTGAATACTTTACCCGTATTGGGTGTTCCGCATAGTTCGTAGGCTTCGTGGCTGATTGGGAGTGTTGCTTCCGTTTGAGTTTTCTGTGTTTTGATACGCAAGCAATAGCCTTGGTCGGGAGCAATGGCAAAATCTTCCCATTGAAGATTGAGAATATCGCTGATGCGTAGCCCTGTCAGGCAAGCAAACAAAGAAGCTGCTTTCAGAACGGGGATGTCGCAAGGAGTGGCGGCAAGTTGCTTCACTTCGTCCAGTGTCAGGTACTCTTT
>ERZ791610.930-NODE-930-length-14326-cov-14.625674_pt1 | contig 14326 bp, 14 predicted proteins | sample MGYA00510061_ERZ791610 | MGnify/ENA primary metagenome ERZ791610 (study PRJEB30046, sample SAMN00791922) | human gut metagenome | study: EMG produced TPA metagenomics assembly of the A metagenome-wide association study of gut microbiota in type 2... | reverse complement strand
TATAAATTCAAGCAATCATAGCCCGTAATTCACTGAATTTGGCTATCTTTGCATAGAATAATCAAAAAACTTTTATCTAACTGTCTGTCAGAGCAGAACAAGAGTAATGATATTTTAAGGTAACGATTTAGCGAAAATGCAAGTTCACTGATATACTGCGGTTTGCTACTCCTAACAACTCTTTTGCAAAGGTAGAACTTTTATTTGAATAGCACAAAAACTTGATGGGTTATCTGTTTTTTTGACGTTTCTTTGATGATTTCCTTTCCGTAAAAGCGATAATATGCGTCGGTACACCATCGTACAAAACAAGTTTTGAACGAACGTGTGCCGACTATGGCATAAGCGGTGAGAAAAGGGTTCTGCCTCACGCCTAAACGAGTGTTTAGACTGATGAAGCAGAACCCATTTCTTTTGTTCGTCTTGTTGCTGTGACACGTATGAGCGTGCTGATACTTGGAGAAAACGGGACGGGCAAGGAGCATATCGCCCAGCATATCCATGCCCGAAGCAAACAACCGGACAAGCCTTTTGTGGAGGTGGATTGTGGAGCCTTACAGCCCTCTCTGGCACAATCCGCCTTCTTCGGTCACGTCAAAGGAGCATTTACGGGAGCGGACAATGATAAGGCCGGGTATTTTCAGGAAGCGGATGGCGGCACCTTGTTCCTTGATGAAGTCGGCAACCTTTCAATGGACATGCAACAGCTGCTTCTCCGTGTCATTCAGGAACGCCGCTACCGGCCGGTGGGAGCAAAAGAAGACAGGACAGTTGATGTGCGTATCATCGCCGCAACCAATGAGGACCTTAACAAGGCCGTTGCCGAAAAGCGCTTCAGACAGGACTTGCTGTTCCGCCTGCAGGAATATGTAATCATCGTTCCGCCCCTACGTGACTGTCCGGAGGACATCATTCCCTTGGCCGAGTTCTTCCGAGAGATAGCCAACCGGGAACTTGAACGGAGCGTAAAAGGCTTCAGTACATCTGCCTGCAATGCGTTGCAGACCTATATGTGGCCGGGCAATGTGAGGGAACTGAAACAGAAAATCATGATGGCTGTCCTCCAGGCCGAAGGTGATACCATCAGGATGGAGGATTTGGAACTTAACCTCCACGAATCAGCTTCCGCCATCGGCTTGTCATTGAAAAACGATAGAGAAGAAAGAGACCGAATCCGGCGGGCCTTGAAACAGACAGGCGGGAACAAGAAGCTGGCGGCACAGTTATTAGGCATAGGCCGGACCACATTGTATAACAAGATTGAGGAATACGAAATCAAGGAGTATTGGGAATAAGACACGAGGATAAATAAGGATAAATGATCCATGTGTGTTGAACCAGAGAACAAGTTTGTGTTCACCGGATGTGCACGTGTTCAGATTGTGAACACTCTTTATCTGGCCTGAAAAATTCCGTAAAATTATTTTCAAGAAATATCATATTGGAAATCAGCGAGAAACAAAATTCTTGCTGATTTTCTTCGTTTGTTGGCTCATATCTTGCACCATATATGGGTATGTGCACAAAAACAAACAAAAAGGAACCCTCAAACGAAAAAAGAACATGAACTATCTTATATTGACGGAAACAGAGTTTTTCGCCTTGATTAACAAAACAGACAACGGATGCCTCCCAACAGCATATAGCGATTTCATCCGTGAGGTCATATCGCTATGCCATGAATGTACCAATCGCAACCATGCTGTCATTACTCTGGCCTATACGGAAAATGAGTTGCAACATCATCATGCGGTGTATGCTACATCAGAGACGTCAAAAACATCAGAGAAAGGTGTGGTGGACTTATACGTGCGGAAAGCTCTCGCCTTTGTGCGCAAGATGCAGAAACTCCTTGCCATGCCCCACAATGCTACGCCTTACAACCAGATGCCGCCACAGCCCGCCCCATGCCACACATCCGAAGAAATGCCGGTACCCAATCTTCAATGGACAGGAAACACGCTTGATCTGGTGGAGCTGATTTACGGGCTTAACGAGATGGGCAGTATCAACAACGGAGAGACACCGCTGAAAGTCCTGGCCCCGACGCTCTATAAGATTTTCGGTCTTGAAACCAGAGAGTGCTACCGATACTATTCCGCCATAAAGCTGCGCAAGAACTCCAGCCGCACCTACTTCCTTGACAAAATGCAGGCCAAGTTGAATGATAGGATACGCCATGATGAGGAATTGGAGCGGATGAGAAGGTAGGATGTAAATTTCTATCGGACAAGGACTTGATAAGAATCAAGTCCTTGTCCGATAGAAATACCCCTTTTCAATGTTATGGTTCCCTATAGATATATTCTTTATTCTTTGAATCTATGGGAATCTACGTGTCTTACAATATATGTAAAATCTCCTGATGTATCATTTAGATGGTCAAATCCGCTGGTTAAAATAATTTCCAGTTTATCGTCCACTATTAAATAGCGGTCGTGTCGGCTAATCATTCGCGGGTTCTTGGTAAGAGCCCATAAATCACAAAAGCCTGTCATTAACTTTATTTGATTGTCACTCATATCGTTGTATATAATTTCCAACTTCTTTTGTGGCAATATTTTTGTCAGTAAATCAGCATTCCTCTCTTTTTGGGAGAAATACTTATCATATAAAACTATTTTCTTTGCATGAAGACAAATTGAAGTCAGGTGCTCAATGGCAAGCTCTCGTGGCTCTGCAATATCAAAGCTTGCAGAATAATTGTTTTCCAACCGCTGTTTCTCATCCATTATGTTCACATATGGAAAAGTATTCTTCGTGGAACTAAGAATGATTTTATATAATGTACAATTTTCCGCTAATTCTTCCAAGGATTGTCTTCTTAGACCGGAATGAGCCATCTGAGATTTTAAGTTTGTAGCTAAGTCAATACCATTATTCTCATATTGTTTGATATTGGATACAATACTCTTCTTATAATAATGAAGTAATTGTCTTATCTTCTCCTGATTAAAAGCTTCACCTTTCCGAAATTTGTGATATTCCTGAAACAAGTCATCATCAATCACAATTCCATTTAACATCTTACCCATGAATTCAGCAATTATTCCATTTCCAACAACTCTTCCAATGTAGCATCATAAAAACCCTCAGGGAACGGAGTCCCGAACTTTCCCCCTTCTGTAAAGCGGATTGTTTCAAATGCTGTCGTAATGCCACCCTTGTAATAAACGATGGCTTTATCATGCTCAAACCGGTTCTTGAAAATCTGATATTGAAGTTTGTTTATAAGATGTTCGCAGTGGGTTTCAAGAAGCACCTGAATACCGGCGTTGGTGATGTAGGTGAAGAATTCGCCCAATCGTGCCTGAGCTGCCGGATGCAGATGAAGTTCCGGATTTTCAATCATCAACAAATCACCCTCTTTGGAGCGTAAACACATAATCAGTATTTTCACCAAATAACTGACACCAACCCCTAATTGTTGTGGTGATAAGTTTGGCAAATCATCACTTTTATAAACGACCTTCACTTTTGTTTGGCTGACTTTTTCTGTCTGCATCTCAAACTTAATTCCGAGAATGTATGTAAGCCAATAATTTATGTGTGATGACAGTGTATCAGAGTCACTAAGCATAAGAAGTCTTTCATCAACCGGATTGGACTTTTCTTGATTGAAAGTTCCAAAAAGGTATTCACCTGTAATTCCAACTTTATATTTAGGAGAAATTGTTTCCATTTCACTAAATCCCAACCTGTTGGCAGATAGATAGAATACATTCTTTTCCAAATCCATGTCTGTCGGATTGTCGCATGTTGTTTCATCGGCATCCATTTTGCAGAGAATAAGATCCTGTTCATTGGTTATTCCGATTTTTAACTCCTTTGCATTAACATTTCTGTTACGTAAGGTTTCAAATGTAAAGTCCATGCCATCCATCAACAAGGTAGCCATGGGGGACGAATAATACAGAGCTGTCAAGATTGACTGAAAACAAGTTGATTTTCCTGTTGAATTCAATCCTGTCAATATAGTCAACGGACAAAGTTCAAGATCCTGTTGTTTAACCGACTTGAAATTAGTTATGGATAGTTTTGATAGCATCGTTTATCTGTTTTATGAGTTTTTCTGCCAAGTCATATCTCTCGTTCAAGATTATTGTAGAGTCTACGTTGCCGGAGAACATCTGCTGATGGTCGAATTTTCTTTTGAAATTCTCCAACTCTTTTTTCGTATAATCAACATCCTCCATCAACCGATTATCTGAAAAAACATACATGAGAACTTCAAACAGCGGCATATTGATGGGGCGCCGGTTTCCCGATTCTGAGTCAAAACGAAACGCATCCCTACCCAAGACCTGAAAACAATTATCCATAGCTCTACAGAATGTCTTCTTGCAATCTTCTAATAAATTCTTTGAAGCTTTCTCGTTCAAAAAAATCATTGTCTTGGCAAGGAAGTCATCCATATCGCTTTTGTATTCTATACTCTCACCATTTTCCTCCAACACTTTATCTTGTTTCTTCTTCAGCAAGTAAAAGGCTATAGAACGTAATATGATGTACTGGTCTTTCATACGCTTGCTGCTAATGCCTCCTCCTGTAGCATTCAAGAATACGGGAGAAGCGGCAAGTTCTTTTAGCATAACCGTAGAACGTCCCTTATACAATGCGTTACGCATTTCCTGATTGGTCAATCTTGTTCCGCCACGATTGACACGATCAAAAATGTCATATTTTACCCGTTCCGGAGTTGGGGGTTGTATGATGTAGAAAGATAACTGATAATCTTCAAAGATTCCCTGCATCTTAGAATCCAATTCTGAAAACTTTTTCCCATTACATTGTGGAAGTATTTTCAGATCCTTTAGGCTAAACTTATTGTTCAAAAAGTTTAGAATAGCAGAAATACGTTGTCTTCCGTCTACTACCTGTTTTGTCCCGTCTTTCATTTCAAACAGATAAATAGTCGGAATAGGTATTCCCATGAGGATAGACTCCACCAATTCCGCAGACTGTTTAGCACTCCAAACATCGTTGCGCTGAAAATCCGGGGCTATAACAAGTTCCTTTCTTTCCTCCACCAAACGCTTCAAGTGCATAGTGCTGTATTGAGCCTTTTCAACTCGTACTTCGGCATTCGGATAAACGGATTCCACATCACCTGTGTTATCAGAGTTTTCGCCCTCTAGCAAATCCATATCAAGGTTATTGTCAAATTCTTCTTGCTGCATTTTCTATGTTACTGCTCATTCAAATGCAAAAATAGCACTTTTTGGCAACAATCTTGTCCGTCTGTAGAAAATAATTGATTCTGAATATCAGATTCCCTTTCCTTTTATGACTTTATCTCCATAAATAGCCCTATAACGAGATTATGTTTTGACGAAGTTTGTGCCTTGATGGACATAATAAGCCGATGGTAGCGCGGATTTATAGTGCAAATTCTTTAGATATCTATTTTTGTGAAGCACATGATTTAACAATAAAATCCGCAAGTCATTTATCATTCTATAATCAACCAAAAACGATTGATTTTTCAAAATCAACCATAGATTGTTGATACTCGAAAATCAACCGTTTTCGGTTTAGACCATATTACCCTTTCTGTTGTAACAGATGCTTCAAGTTTTCATCATTGCCTATACGCTTCAACTCATCAGCGACAATCTGTTTCACTTCCTCCTTGATGCGCCTGTAATTCGCCTGCACCGTTTCCTTCATACAGTCGTTGCCGTTTTCATCCGTGAAGTCGGTAATGACAGGTATCTTCTTGTAAGTTTTTTCTTCGCGCTTCACCTTCTCGGCATCCACGACAATCTCACAGTGAAAAATCTTCTGCTCAATTCGTTCGTTGAAGTTGTCGGACACCGAACCGACAAACATGCCCTGTGTTAAGCCGGAAATCTTGCTCGGCGGGATAAGCGAGTCCATCTGCGTGTTGATGGAGGTGGAAACATCCTGTCGGTTGATGGAAATAGACTGCCGCTTCTGCAACACCTTTCCGAAGCGTTCAGAAAGCGTCTTGGCGGTTTCGCCCACCACCTGACCGGAGAATATGTTGCCGACCGTGTTCATCACCACCTTCGCTTCTTTGTCTCCGTAATCACGTACCAACTGCGAGAAATCCTGAAAGCCCAGACACACGGCAACCTTGTTGCTTCGTGCGGTGGCGATAAGGTTGTCCAGCCCCTTGAAGTATATCGTGGGCAGCTCGTCTATGATAACCGATGATTTCAGCATCCCCTTCTTGTTGATGAGCTTCACGATACGGGAATTATACAGACCGAGTGCTGCACCGTAAATGTTCTGACGATCAGGATTGTTCCCGACACAGAGTATCTTCGGATCTTCGGGATTGTTGATGTCCAGCGTGAACTCGCTGTCCGACATTACCCAATAGAGCTGCGGGGAAATCATACGCGAGAGCGGAATCTTAGCTGATGCTATCTGGCCCATCAACTGCTCCGCAGCCCCTCCGAGCCACGCATCCATGAACGGAGAAAGGTAGTTCTCCAGTTCCGGATAAGAAGTCAGTATCGGGAAAATATCCTCATAACGGCGGTTCAAGAACTCAATGGCATGAGGGAACGTGCAATACTTGCCCCCTTGATAGATTTTGAGATACCAGATAATGCTGGCAAACAGGATGATGGGCGATTCAACGAAGAAGTCGCCCTGCTTCTGCACCCACGTCTTATTCAAGTTGAGCATAATCGTGTACGCACTCTCATAGGCATCCGTAATATCCTCCATGAAGTCCGGGTGTATGGGATTACAGCGGTGTGAACGTCTCGGGTCGTCAAAGTTGATGGCATAGAACTTCGGCTTCACCTTATAGCCCTCCGGGTGGTTCAACAGGTGGTTATAGGCGATAGTCGAAAGGTCGCTGAACTTGAAGTCATACACATACATGGAAAAGCCCTTTTCAATCTGCTGCTTGATGAAGTTGTTTACCACGGCGTAGGACTTTCCGCTGCCTGGTGTACCCAGCACGATGGAAGCACGGAAAGGATTCACTACATTGATCCAGCCGTTGTTCCAACGCTTCTTGTAGTAGAACCGGGTCGGCAGATTGACCGAATACTCGCTTTCAATAAGCCGAGTTTCCTGCATGAAACTCTCGTTCTCGTTGTTGAACACGTCATCCATGAGGTTGTGCTTCAGCAGGCGGCTCATCCACAGACCACCCATCAGCAAACATACATAGCCCGTGCCGATGGTCAGGATATACAGAGCCGTGACAGCCTCAAATGGCAGCGGCAGAGCCAATATCCACCAGTTGAGGAAGAACAGCACAAAACCTACGGCAAGCACCGTCCATATCTTGCCCCACGTGATTTTCTCACCCTTCACGCCCTTTGTCCCCAAACAGGACAGGGCAAGCAGAAGGACGGCGAACAGTTTTGTGTAGAGGATGGAGTAGAACAATCCCGCCGTGCGGTTGAAGTTCATCAGAATCCTGTCAACCACGCCGATGTCCACGCCCCAGAGCCGTATGGCTTCATAGCAGAACCAATACACGTTCATGACCACTAAAATGATACTCACAGTACGCAGAAAATCCATAATTTTCGCCAATGCCCTCAAATCGTCTTCTTGTTGTGACATACTTTGATATAGTTTTGATTGTTGATACTTTGTTTGATTACATCCCCAAGCCCTTGCGCTTCTTCTTTTTCTTCTTGCGCTGCATCATCCGGATAAAGGCTTCCTCCTCGGCATCCACCGCCGGACCTTCGGAAGTGAAGAAGCCCATGCCGTCCATACCCTTTTCGTATTCGGGAGAAGACATTTCTGATGTGGAAAGATTCTGTACATTCTCTCGTTCCTCCGTGGTGATGGTAATCGGAACCGGCGACTGTCCGGCGTATGGCAGCGTGAAGTGTTCCTGCAAGGCGTTGGCGGAAAGTTCCCTGCCCATGCGCGAACCGTTCAGCACGCACCCCGTGCGGTGGTCAATGAACGTGGCTCCGTAAATGCGCCCTTCCTCCGTATAGCGCAGTACGGTGTCGATGCCTTTTTCCTTGAGTGTAGCAATAAACCTCTCCTTGTCATACGTGCCTTGCAGCACGGAAAGAACGGTGCGTTTCATCATATCGGCAAGTCTCTTATCCTTGATTTCCGTTTTGGAACGGGCAAACTTACCCTGTACGGCATCATAACCGAAGGACTTCCCGAACAAAGAGGACTTGAAAGGATTGCCCACCTTGTTGCCTGCATCGTCCGTGGCGGAATAGACCAGCCCGTTATATTCCCGTCCACGCACGTTGCCTCGTGCTTCCTCCACCGTTATATTATATAAGGAAAGGAGGGCACGGTATTCGCCCATCGTCTGGAAACGATACTGCCGGTTCAGTGCCTTGACGATATTCCCGACTTGTTTCTTCACATCACCAGCCGATACGTCCACCTTGCGGAGCGGATTCTCCAGGCGGGAGTTCTTGCGTTCCGCCGGATGCAGCCCGTATTTCTGTTCCAACTCCTTCCGGATGCGCTCGCTCCTGCGGAAGAGGTAATCCTGATTGATCCGTTTTCCGCTCTCGTCCACATTGATTGTGACGATGTGCAGATGATGACGGTCGATGTCCTCATGCTTGAAGATGATATAAGGCTGGTTGCCGTAGCCCATTCTCTCCAGATACTCCCGAGCGATGTCCTGCAGCTCGGTATCGGTCACCACGTCATCCGGGTGCGGATTCAGCGAGATGTGCAACACCGGGTTCTTTGTCCTGATTACGGGAGGCATGAAGGATTGGAAATCCTCCATTACCTTAGCGATGTTCACCGTTCCCGTTCCGTCATCATAGATGCGGTTGGTGGTCAGAAGCCGCCCTTTCGCCTCGTTAATCTTCTCTCCGTTGTAGGCCAGTGCGCCGTACAACGACCTTCCTATATTTATTTTTGCGACCATTTTTCCTGTATTTGAGTTTCACTCTTCTTCAAACGCGACTCGGCAGAGTCCAAACAAGTTTGGCTCTGCTCTCGCTGCTCTTTCAGCTCTTTGGAAAGTTCCACAATCTTGCGGCTCAACTTCACGAGTTCTATGGTCTGTTGCTCCAGCTTGTAGAGCAATGCCATCGCCTTCTTTTCGGAATAATGGCAGCGCAGTTCCTTCACGACCTGGTTGTAGTTCGTGCCTATCGCACGGAACTGCGCATGAAAATCGGACAGCTTGGTATAGTAGTCCACCAGCGTCTTGTCCACTTTCAGCACCTTGAACGTCCTCCCGAAGAAGTGTTCCTTCAGGAAAACCGCCCTGGCATAGACGCCCGATTTCTCATACATGGTGAGAAACCTGTTCCATTCACTGCTGTCGAAACGCACCATCACGCAGTGCGTCTTCGTGTCGGGCTTGGGATTCCGGCCCGTCTTTTTGAGTTTTTCCTCATTCATATTACTTTGTATTTAGTGGTTTCACGCCAAGACTCCTTTGGAACAACCCAACCTTCGGTTTCTCATCAGGCTTTCCGACTTCGGAGGAAAAGCCTCTCCCCGGATGGGGCAAGAGCTTTTCGGGTAACTCAAATCCTTTTGAGTAACTGAAAAGACATCTTGCTGTTGGCAGGTGCCAACAAAAATCCGTTGGAAAACGGATGGCAATGATGAGTAACATCCCGGTTACAGGTTTCCAAGGGCAAGCCTTGTCGCTTGGGTGCAAAAGTACGGCGAAAACCTTGTGTGAGACAGCGTTTTAGTGCTGCCAACCTATACCACCCCGTGCCACTTGCTGCCACTTGTTGGAGAGGTTATGCAGGCTTCAAGAATTTGATGTTTCTTTGCAGCGTGATTGGTTGAAAAACCTGCTTGACCGACCGTTGGCAAGCCGTTTGGGAAGCCTGTCTGATGACCAATCAGCCGATAAGCGGACAAGCCGCCCGGCTGATAAGTCAGTAAAACGGCAAGCTGATATGAAAGCCGGCAAGCAAGCCCGACAACTGACAGCCATACAGACTGATTATCCCGCTGCACCGACAGCCTACCGATTCGGAAGCCGACTGAGAGATATGAGGGTCTTCCTACCAATCACAAGACAGACAAACTGATTGTAAAACCAAATTTAAAAGAAAGAGACAATGAAGAAAGAGACATTACTTGTTGCCTTCTCCACCCAGAAAGGCGGTGCGGGCAAGACGACGCTCACGGTACTGATGGCAAGCTATTTCTACTACGTGAAAGGAATGGATGTTGTCGTGGTCGATTGCGACTACCCGCAGTACAGCATCAAGGATTTGCGTGAGCGTGACCTGAAGAACATCGAGCGCAATCCCCGACTGCAAAAGACAGCTTTCGAGCAGTTCGCGCGTCTGAAAAAGAAAATGTACCCGATTGTAGAGAGCCATCCCGAAACTGCCATAGAAAAGGCAAAGGATTTCATCGCGAAGGAAACGCCGCCCGACATCATCTTCTTCGACCTGCCCGGAACCGTGAACAATACCGGGGTCATCAAGACCGTGGCAACAATGGATTATGTGTTCTGTCCCATAACGGCAGACCGCTTTGTGGCAGAAAGTTCCTTGAACTTTGCCGCCGTTGTAAACGAATCCTTCATGAGTACGGGGAAAGCCAATCTCAAAGGACTTTATCTCTTGTGGAACATGGTGGACGGCAGGGAGAAAACCAACCTGTATGACGTGTACGAGAAAGTGGCAGGAAGAGCCGGGCTGAACGTGATGAAGACCTATCTGCCGGACAGCAAGCGTTTCCGCAAGGAAAGCGAAGAGGACGGTGAACGCTACATATTCCGCTCGACCATCATGCCGCCCGACAAGGCTCTGATCAAAGGCAGCAATATCGAACTGCTTGCGGACGAAATGCTGAAACTTATAAACGGATAATTATGGCGAAGAACCTTGATGTGCAAATCGACACCGCGAGCTTTCTGGACAGCATACGTCCGGAAATGCCCCCGTCCACCACCCGTACGGGAAAAGTGGAAGCACCTTCTGCACCGACAGACAACACGCCCGACAAAAAGAGGACGGTAAAAACTGAAAGTCGCAAGAAAACCACTCCTGTGTCAGTCATCCCACCCATTGAGAACGAAGAAGACTACCTTGAAATGTTCATCAAAGGTGCGGAAACGGCAGCACGGTCGGGAAAGATGGCATACGTGCGAAGGGAATACCACGACCGCATCATGCGTATCACCCGCGTAATCGGAAAAAACAAACTGACATTGTCCGCCTATCTGGACCATGTGCTAACGCAACACTTCCTCCAGTGTGGGGACGTAATCAAAAAACTATATGACAAAAATTATGAAGACGTATTTTAATCACCCCAAAAACAAAAAGAACATGAAAAATCAGAACAATCAAAATCAGATGCCTTCGGAATACTACAAGGCAGAAATCCTGAAGAAATCAGGTATCGTGACAAACAAGGGCGGAAAGGCGTACCTGCGTCCGGAGTTCCACCAGCGTATGGAAGAACTTGTCAGCCTGTTCGCGGAAGAAGGCATGACCGTGGAAGATTATCTGGACAATGTGCTGGCTCAGCATTTCGCGCAGTTCGGCGATGCGATTGATGCCTCTTTTGAGCAACAGAGCCGATACCGCCAACGTCGTGAACGTGGCAGAACGGCAAAAGGTAGAGGCAATGCAGCCGACAACGAGAAACTTCTCGCCAACTTCCTGGAATGCTCGGAAATCAAGATCCGGCAGTGTGTCTATATCGACCGTGAGACACATAAGCAGATAGCCCATATAACAAGATTCTTGGGAGAAGGGCTGAGCATCGGCAAGTTCGTGGACAACATCCTGCGTGACCACCTTCGCAAGTACAAGAATCTCTACAAGCAGTCACTCAGAAACATAAATCCCGCAGAATTATGACAACAATCTTTTTGATAGTGTCAATCGTCTGCAACGTCTGGTTTCTGTTCCTGCTGCTGTACGACCGTATCATGGAAACGAAACTCGTCCGCTTCTTCAGAAACATTGTCGGGTTATGGCGAACATTAGACAACGCCACCGCGAAGCAGGAGACGGCAAAAGAAACACCGAGTGAAGAAACACAGGACATCATCGGAAAAAGCCGTTTCAAAATGACTTCAACCCGGACAATGACTGCCATACCGGTGCCACAAGCTGCCACTTCGGAAAAAGGTATGGAGCTGTCGGAGGAAGACACTACTTTTGACGACGGAAACGCGGAAACCGCCTCACGCCCGGTACAAGTGCCGGAGGAAAAGCTTGATGAGACCTTCACAAGCATTCCACCTTCTGAACTGGAGTTCGGAGAGGACGAGCCGGAAGAGGATGCTGCGGACAAACAACGTGCCTCGGGTTACAGCTTTGACGAAATCGGAGAAGCCGTCGGCATAGCCGGAAAGGATAATCCGACCAACGACGAGAAACGGCAAGCCGGAAAGGTGTTCTCCGAACTGGAAGGGACAGAACTGCTTGAAAAGCTACATAAGTCTGTCAAAGTGAAAATCGCGGGATTCATAGATTTCTATCTTTATGATGAACCTATGACGGCAACCGTAGAGACAAGAGCGAAAAAAGAATTGATAATTCCCACAAGGTGGGAGGATTTCAACATAAGGGACTTTGTATAACGACTTAAAAAGAAAGTAAATGAAAAAGTAGAACGACATCACCCTATGCAGAACGGCGGTACAAGGTACAGCCAATCCGCAACGGACAGCCTACGTCCGTAGAAACAAACGGGCAACCCACTAAATCCAATTAAGTAAAAAGTATCAACCGCCCGACAAAGGATTATCCGCCCTTTGAACGGCACAAACAAGAACAGTTTATGAACAAGAACATCAAAAGCATCCTGAGAAACAAGAAGACAATCCTCTCTGCGGCACTCGTCATCGCCGCTACCGCCTCCGCCTTCGCACAGGGCAACGGTCTGGCAGGTATCAACGAAGCCACCTCCATGGTCACCAGCTATTTTGACCCCGGCACGAAACTCATCTACGCCATCGGCGCAGTGGTCGGTCTTATCGGCGGCGTAAAGGTCTATGGCAAGTTTTCTTCGGGAGATCCCGACACAAGCAAGACAGCCGCCTCATGGTTCGGTGCGTGTATCTTCCTGATTGTCGCCGCCACCATCCTGCGCTCATTCTTCCTTTAATAAACAATGTATGGCTGAATACCCCATCAACAAGGGTATCGGCCGCCCGGTAGAGTTCAAGGGCCTGAAGGCTCAGTACCTCTTCATCTTCTGCGGAGGTCTGCTGGCGCTCTTCATCCTGTTCGTCATCCTCTATATGGTCGGCATTGACCAGTGGATATGTATCGGCTTCGGCGTGGTATCGTCCTCCATCCTCGTATGGCAGACCTTTGCGCTGAACGCCCGGTACGGCGAACACGGACTGATGAAGTTGGGCGCAATACGGAGCCATCCCCGATACCTTATCAACAGGCGGCGCATTACCCGATTATTCAAACGACAACGAAAGGAAGAAAGACAATGAGAAATACATCCAAAATGACGACACTGGAAAACAAGTTCCCACTGCTGGCTGTGGAGCATGGCTGCATCATTTCCAAAGACGCCGACATCACGGTGGCTTTTGAGGTGGAGCTGCCGGAGCTTTACACCGTGACGGGTGCGGAGTACGAGGCGATACACGGCTGCTGGTGCAAGGCTATCAAGGTGCTGCCGGACTTCTCCATCGTACATAAGCAGGACTGGTTCATCAAAGAGAAATATACGCCGGAGTTACAGAAGGACGACATGAGTTTTCTCTCACGGAGTTTTGAACGCCACTTCAACGAGCGTCCGTTCCTGAAACACACCAGCTATCTCTTCCTGACCAAGACAACGAAGGAGCGTAACCGGATGCAGAGTAACTTCAGCACGCTGTGCCGTGGACATATCATCCCGAAGGAGCTGGACAAGGAAACCGCCGGGAAGTTCATAGAGGCCGCCGAACAGTTCGAGCGCATCATGAACGACAGCGGCTTCGTGAAACTCCGCCGCCTCTCCACCGATGAGATTGTCGGGACGGAGAAGTCCGCCGGACTGATAGAGCGTTACTTCTCGCTTATGCCAGAAGATAACGCGACCTTGCAGGACATAGACCTATCGGCGAAGGAGATGCGCATCGGTGACAACCGTCTTTGCCTGCATACCCTCTCCGATGCGGAGGATCTGCCCGGCAAGGTGGCTACCGACATCCGTTACGAGAAACTCTCCACTGACCGCTCTGACTGCCGCCTATCCTTTGCCTCTCCCGTGGGGCTGCTGCTCTCCTGCAACCACATCTACAACCAGTATGTGATTATTGACAACAGCGAGGATAATCTGCAGAAGTTCGAGAAGTCCGCGAGAAACATGCAGTCGCTATCCCGCTATTCAAGAAGCAACAGCATCAACCGCGAGTGGATAGACCAGTACCTGAACGAAGCCCATTCCT
>ERZ791610.908-NODE-908-length-14695-cov-3.035929_pt1 | contig 14695 bp, 9 predicted proteins | sample MGYA00510061_ERZ791610 | MGnify/ENA primary metagenome ERZ791610 (study PRJEB30046, sample SAMN00791922) | human gut metagenome | study: EMG produced TPA metagenomics assembly of the A metagenome-wide association study of gut microbiota in type 2... | reverse complement strand
GGAAACGGGTGCGGGAACAGGGGCGCAAGGTCATCTGCATCGTCCCGGAAAAAGGACATGAGTACCGCCCCCTGTGTGAATCCCTTGGCGGCCAGTTTATCAAGCTTGGCCCGGCATCTCCGGACTGCATTGGGCTGATGGAGATCAGGCGCTTCCGGGAGGACCCGTACAGCTCTCGGTCCTCCGGTGACCGGCGGGAATCCCTTCTGGCGGAAAAGGTGTCCTGGCTGAGCGTGTGGTATTCCCTGCAGAAGAAAAACCTCAGCGAAGAGGATCGGGCCTACATTGACGCATCCCTGATCGAGTGCTACCGCCGCAAGGGGATCACCTTTGACAACAGCACACTCTATGACCAGGACGGGGCATTGAAGGAGATGCCGGTCATAGAGGACTGGTACGATGTTCTGATGGACAATCCGGAGACAAAGCATCTGGCCGTTGTACTGACCCGGTATGTGTCCGGCTCTGCCGCGGCCATGGGCGGGCGCACCAATGTCGATACGGACAACCCCTATCTGGTGATCGACCTGACGGACCTGCCGGATGACCTGATCCTTCCTTCCGTCTACGCGATTCGGAAACCCTTATTTTTTATATTGTTCTATTTCATCTGTGCAAGACGCTCTTTGACCTGAGCCATCATCTGCTCATAGCCTGCAAGCTTCTCTTTTTCTTCCTGCACTTTTGCTTCCGGAGCTTTGCTTAAGAACTTCTCATTGGAAAGCATTCCCTTAGAACGCGCGAGTTCTTTCTCCAGACGTGCCTGTTCTTTTAACAGACGTTCTTTTTCTTTTTCAAAGTCTACTAAATCTTCCAGTGGAAGGTAAAGTGTTGCTCCAGGAATTACAACGGAAACAGCATCCTCCTCGATTCCTGTCTTATCTGCCTGTACTGCGATCTCACTTGCACCTGCAAGGTTTACATAAACTTCTTTGTTTGATTCAAACGTGTCTCTGATTTTCGCATCGTCAGATACAATGAAAATCTTTGCTTTTCTTGATGGTGGAACATCCATTTCAGTACGGAGGTTACGAACACCTTTTACAAGGTCTTTGCAGTGTTCTACCATCTCTTCCTCTGCTGCAAAGTTCCATTCTGCTTTGTACTCAGGCCATTTTGCAAGCATAACGGTATCTTCTTCCGGATGCAGTGTGCAGAAAATCTCCTCTGTGATAAACGGCATAAATGGATGTAACAGCTTTAATGCCTCTGTCAGTACCGTCTTTAAGGTCCAGAATGCTGCATTTGCAGATGCCGGATCATTCTCTTTATTATAGGTACGAACTTTTGTGATCTCGATATACCAGTCACAGAATTCATCCCAGATAAAGTCATAAACTTTCTGTACGGCGATACCCATCTCGAATTTATCCATGTTCTCTGTCACATCTTTTGCAAGTGTGTTCACTCTGGATAAAATCCATTTGTCGGCTGCCTTTAATTCATCGAGAGCAGGGGTTTTGATCTCTGCGCCCTCTAAGTTCATCATGATGAAACGGGAAGCATTCCATACTTTATTGGCAAAGTTTCTGGAAGACTCTACTCTCTCCCAGTAGAAACGCATATCGTTACCAGGTGCATTGCCTGTGATCAGTGTCAGACGAAGTGCGTCAGCACCGTATTTGTCAATAACCTCTAACGGATCGATACCATTTCCAAGAGACTTACTCATCTTACGTCCCTGGGAGTCACGTACCAGACCGTGGAATAATACGGTATGGAATGGCGCTTTGCCCATCTGCTCGTAACCGGAGAAGATCATACGGATTACCCAGAAGAAGATAATATCATATCCGGTTACTAAAACATCATTTGGATAGAAGTAATCTAAGTCTTCTGTTTTTTCCGGCCAGCCAAGTGTTGAGAATGGCCATAAAGCAGAGGAGAACCAGGTATCTAAGGTATCCGGGTCCTGTGTCATATGGGTGCATCCACATTTCGGACACTTATGAGGTGCTTCTTTGGCAACTACCATCTCGCCACACTCATCACAGTAGTATGCCGGGATTCTGTGTCCCCACCATAACTGTCTGGAAATACACCAGTCACGGATATTGTCTGTCCAGTTGAAGTATGTCTTCTCCATACGTTTTGGAAGTAACTGGATATCACCATTTTTTACGCCTTCAACTGCCGGTTTGATCATCTCGTCCATTTTCACGAACCACTGCTGTTTGATCATTGGTTCAACGGTTGTGCCGCAGCGGTCATGTGTACCTACGTTGTGGGAATGTGGAACAACTTTTACTAAAAGTCCTGCTTCCTCTAAATCTTTTACTAATGCTTTTCTGCACTCGTAGCGATCCATTCCCTCATATTTTCCTGCTAACTTGTTCATGGTTGCATCGTCATTGATGACAACGATCTCTTCCAGGTTGTGGCGTTTTCCAACCTCAAAGTCGTTCGGGTCATGGGCTGGTGTGATCTTCACACATCCTGTTCCAAACTCTTTGTCTACATATGGATCAGCGATCACCGGAATCTCACGGTCTGTCATCGGAAGTTTTAACATTTTTCCAACGATGTCTTTGTATCTCTCATCATCCGGGTTTACAGCAACAGCGGTATCTCCGAATAAAGTCTCCGGTCTTGTCGTCGCAATCTCAACGAATCTTCCTTCCTCGCCAACTACCGGGTAGTTGATATGCCAGAAGAATCCGTCCTGCTCCTCATGCTCTACCTCTGCATCGGAAATGGATGTCTTACAAACCGGACACCAGTTTACGATACGGGAACCCTTGTAGATATATCCTTTTTCATATAATTTAATAAAAACTTCCTGTACGGCATCAGAACATCCTTTATCCATGGTAAAACGTTCTCTCTGCCAGTCAGCAGAAGATCCGAGTTTCTTTAACTGGTTGATGATACGGTTACCGTATTCCTCTCTCCACTCCCAGCATTTCTCTAAGAAACCTTCTCTTCCAAGATCTGCCTTATCGATTCCTTTTTCTTTTAAGGACTGGATGACTTTTACTTCGGTTGCAATGGAAGCGTGGTCTGTTCCAGGCTGCCATAATGCATTGTAACCCTGCATTCTCTTGTAGCGGATCAAAATATCCTGCATGGTATTGTCTAATGCGTGTCCCATGTGAAGCTGTCCGGTAATGTTTGGTGGAGGCATCACAATGGTGAATGGTTTCTTGCTGCGATCTACTTCTGCATGGAAGTAACCGTTGTCTTCCCATTTTTTATAGAGACGTTCTTCAATGCCCTTTGGGTCATAGGTCTTTGCTAATTCCTTCATTTGTCTTTTTCCTTTCTTAAAAAATAAAAGCCCTTCACATCCATACGGATGCAAAGGGCGTGTCAACGCGGTACCACCTTTGTTATGTTGCAAAAACAACATATCTCTGCAGGCTCATTCCTAAGCCACTGTCCGGTAACGTGGACAACTCGTTCTCGCTTACTTCTGACTGCTTCTGGCGATATACGAAAATTTTCTCCGCATGATCAACTTGCAAGTTCTGCCACTTATCTGCAACAGACAGGTTCTGCGCGACGGTTCAAAAGCTACCTTCCACACAACATGTTCTGGTGACATCTCTCAGCCGGTGAATGTCATTCTCTTTCAGGTGTCTGTGTGTACTCCTCTTTCTCATCACCTTTTTATATCTTTTTTCATCATAAAAGCTAAAGTGGCATTTGTCAACTGATTTTTTATACGTGATTTTAATTTATTCATTCCTTCTTTCTATCCTAATAATTTCAACAGATTCTGATAGACATATTCTCTCAGAAAATCTGCCTCCAGGTCAAGCTCGATTTTTTTCTCTGCTGCAATGCGGTACATAAAATAGACCGAAAGCTGGGTTTCGACCGCGGCTCTTCGCAGGAAAACATTCTCCTCCCGGATCAGACCTTCGCGGACACCCTCCTCCACAATGCAGTTGATAATCTCGTTTTTCTCCTTATCGCAGCACTGGTGTTTCATACGCTCATACTCATCTTTCAGATTCTTTGGTATCTCGTATGATTCCAAAACCATTTTTATCAGAAAAAAGACACCCTGCTTTTCTTTTACATGCTCATCAATAAAATCCATAACCTCGTTAATTTTCTGTTGAAACGTTCTGTTATCTGTAGAAATTACCTGCAGTTTTTCAAAGCACACTTTCACATAATATAAAATTGCAGAAGAGATTATCTCTTCCTTTGAAGAAAAATATTCGTATGCCGTTCCTTTTCCAATGCCTGCCCGGCCTGTGATATCAGCTACTTTTAAAGTGTTGATATCACAGCCTTCATTAATGAACTCAATGACTGCCTGATACATGGCAAGTACTTTCTGTGATGGATCCTGTATCAGTTTCTGCTCATCCATTATAAGTCCTCCTCGACCATGCTCTTATTGCGGTTGAATGCATCATAAATACATGGAACAACGATCAGAGTTAACAATGTGCCATATAACAAACCGCCAACCGTTACGATTGCCATTGGCTGCATCATTTCTGAACCTTCTCCAAGTCCGACTGCCATCGTGGACATGGACAGGATTGTGGTGAGCGCGGTCATAAGGATCGGACGGAGTCTCGTTTTTCCTGATTCGATAATGGCATCTTTTTTCTCCATTCCGCCACGGCGGAGCTGGTTGATAAAGTCTACCATAACGATACCGTTATTTACGATAATTCCGGCAAGCATGACAAATCCGATCATTGCCACAACGCTGACTTCGTTGCCGGTAAAGTAAAGTGCGAACAGACCACCTGTAAATGCCAGCGGAATCGTAAACATAATGATAAACGGCGACAACAGCGACTGGAACTGTGCTACCATGACCAGGTAAATGAAGATTACCGCCAAAAGAAGCATCAGATACAACTGATTCATCGCATCTGCGATCATCTCATCCTCACCTGCCATCTCAATGGAGTATCCTTCCGGCAGATCGATCTTATCTAACTCTTTCTGGATCTCATTGCTCAGCAGACTGACATTATGGTCATCATCCACTCCTGCGGTCACACTGATATATCTGGTCTGCGCATCACGGTTAATCGTTCCTAATGTGTAACCTTCCTCAAACTGTGCAATATCAGAAAGCTCTACTTCTGTCTCGTTTCCTTCTCTGTCTGTATAGGTAAAGGTCAGGTTTTTGATATCATCCAATGTAACATCGAACTGCTCCTCGCTCTGTACATAAACCTGATAATCATTTACATCGGTAGAGATTGTCGTTGCAGATGTCGAGGATGCCATCTCCCCATAAACAAGCTGGAATACCTGTGCAACGGTCATGCCATATTTCGCAGCTTTTTCCTTGTCTACAGAAATGGTGAAAGACGGTGTCGTATTGGCAAGTCCATCATCCACATCCACAGTTCCCTCGGTGTTCTCTACGACTTTTGCAACCTCGCCTGCAAGTTCCTGCAGTTTGTCAAGATTATTTCCTTTTACATTGATCGTCAGTCCACTTCCCATAAGTGATGTCATATCAGAAGCAGAGGTGTCTGTTGTAACTTCGCAGTCCATGTCTTTGGTCAGTTCATCCAACTGTTCGATTACATCTGCACTGCTCACTTCAGATTCTTCATCCAGAATCATATACATGGAAATACTGTCTGTAGAACTGCTTCCCATCATGGAAAGAGCACTTCCACCTGCCATGGCACCAATGGTCTCAATGCCATCGATCGTCATTGCTTTTTCCACGACTTCATCTGCCATTTCTGTCAGTTCGCCAAACGTAAGTGTCTGATCCTCTTTTGCCGAAATTGTCGCACTGATCTGGTTTGTCTCCATGTTCATATCCATGAAAGAATATCCTCTGGAGAATGCTGCCACAACACTTGTTCCAAGCAATACGATCACTGCGATAAATACGATTGGTTTGAAACGCAGACATACCGCTAAAATTTTTCCATAAGAATCTTTTACTTTGTCAAAGAGATTATGCTTGATCTCTTTTGTATTTTTTAATAATCCTGCTGCCATCATCGGCACGAAAGTCAATGCCACGAGAAGACTCGCTACAAGCGTAAATGCAATTGTCAGCGCAATATCCACAAATAACTGTCTTGTGATACCCTCTGTAAAAATAATCGGTGCAAATACACAGATGGTTGTAAGTGTGGATGCTATGATCGCCCCTGTCACCTGTGAAGCGCCTTCCACGGCTGCTTTCCGGATGGAATACCCCTCTCCCCGCAATCGATAGATGTTCTCGATCACGACAATGGAGTTATCCACCAACATACCAATTCCGAGTGCCAGACCCGACAATGAAATGATGTTTAACGTAATATGCGTAAAGTACATCAGTACCACTGCAAAAACAACACTGAGTGGGATGGAACATGCTATTACAAGTGTAGGTTTGATATCTTTTAAGAATAATAACAATACAATAATTGCAAGGATGGCTCCCACGATCATGTTTTCTACGACTGATTTCACGATCATGTCAATGTAAATACCCTGATTCATGAGAACGCTCAAATGTAAATCTGTATTTTCTTTTTCCAGGCTGTCAAATTTATCCAATAACCGGTCTGTCACATCTCCGGTGGAATAGCCGGTCTGCTTTTCAATCGAAAGCATTACCGCCGGATTTCCATTCACTTTGGAATAGGAATCTCCGGAATTGTCAATATATTCGATATCTGCCACATCCGACAGTCTGACCGGTTCGATACCATCCATACCAAGATCCATCAGAACGAGATTTTCAAGATCTGCTTTGGATGTCACCTCATCTCCTACCCGCACCAGATACTGCTCTTTCCCCTCTGTCACATAACCTGCCGGCATGGAGAAGTTCTGTGCTGTCAGAAGATTTTTTAAGGTATCCATTGTAAGGATTGTGTTCAGATCCGCTGAATCTTTTGCCTGCTCTTTTGCATCATCTAACTGGCTCTGTCCCTCTTCGATCTTATTTGCTGCAACAGCAAGATCCGCATATCCCTTGCTCATCTCCATGATACCGGCTATCTGGGATTCATTTAAAGTCACTAATGCGTCATCTAAAGATGTTTTACCGTCTGCCACCTGTGTCTGGGCGGACTCGATTGTCGCAATTCCCGCCGCGATCTGCGTCTTGCTCTCACTTAATTTTGAGATTGCAGCCGGAATGTCTTTGTAAGAAGTCAGCGTCACGCCTGCATCTGCAAAAGAGGATGCCTGATTCATCAGCATCACATTGATGTCGTCCAGTTTTGACTGTAAGGTCACGATCTGGCTTGCAATGTCACTCTCACTTGTATAGGTAGTCCCTGCCTGTGCGTTGATCTGGGCAATGGCTGTGGATTCCATGTATGCGACGAAATCGGATTCACTGGCCGCATTTTTATATGCTTCTAACATTTTAGGATCTGCCTGTAAAGTTGAAATCACTGTTTTCAACTGATTCGCCTGTTCCTGTGTCATCTGACCATATTGAACCGCTGCTGCAAGCGCTTCCTCCACTGTCATGTCTGCACCTGTCATTGGATTTTTTGCTGTTAAAATTGCCATTACACCATCGTGCGCCTGATATAACTGCTTTGCCCCACTCTTCGCCTGGCTGACACCGTCTTTTGCTTTCTGTAAACCGTCAATCGCGCTCTGTAACTGTGTTGCTCCATCATAAGCTGACTGTAACGACTTGATTGCACCATCCATGGACGACTGTGATTTCTGAAGATCTGATAATTGTGTGGTCAGATCTGCTTCGGTGTTAAACAGTTGGATTTTATTATTAATGATCTCATTTTCACCTGCTCCAAGCTGGCTTCCCATCTCTTTTTCACTATCGGAAAGCTTCTTTTTCCCACTGTCGATCTGGGAAGATGCCTTATCTAACTCTGCCTGTGCATCTGTAAACCGGGCATCTATTTTGCTTAAAATCTGTTCGTTTAAAGCATCTATTTTTTCCTGATTCATGGTTACCTGAAGGTCCGTATCCAGCACACCTGTTGCCGTCACAGATGCCACACCCTCGATACTCTCAAGCAGCGGTAATAATTCATTATCTACATAATTAGATATCTCTGCCTGATCCATACCATCCACATCCGCAGATCCGATCATGACCGGCATCATATCCGGATCAATCTGCATAATGATCGGTGAGCCCGCTGAATCCGGGAACTGTCCGGTCAACTGATCCAGCTGCTGCTGAATCTCAATCATAGCAGAATCCATGTTCGTGCTCTGTTCATACTCCAAAATAACCATAGAATAGTTATCATAGGACATGGAACTTACGTTATTAATATTGGAAGTCGTTGCCATTGCCGCTTCGATTGGCGATGTCACATCCTTTTCCACTTCCTCCGGACTTGCACCCACATCTGTTGTAACAACGATCACATACGGCAGATTCATTGGTGGCAGCAGATCCGTTGTCATTCTCGTCAGTGAAACAACTCCTAAAACGATCACCAGTACAACAGCCACTAATACTGTGTATGGACGTTTTACACTATACTTCGGGATCATTCTCGTTCCTCCTGAAAAATTATATGTCTGATTGGCTATTGCATTCCCGCAAGCCAAAACCGACCGGTCGGTCGGTAAAAATCAGTTTACTCCTCTCTCATCAAAATGCAAGGAAAATCGGACAGAATTTAGAATTATTTTAGAAATGGAACAAAATTTCCTATTTACGCAAAAATGGAGTACCTATCGGTACTCCATCCCACGAGACTGTATCTTTCCAATATATAATAACAGAGGCTTTACTCTTTTTTGTTTATGACTGTTGTTCTACCAGTTTCTGTATTGCCTGCTGCTCTGCTTCCGGCATCAGCTTTGATACCTCGATCAGAACGATCAGTTCTTTTGCATAGGAAGCAACCTCATCAAAACAATTTTCTACTGCTTTCATAATGACTGGCATGGAAATAACCTTCTCATCCGGGACATCAATAATCTCATCCACGTTTCCAACCTCAAGCCCAATCTTTGTACCATTCATGGATGCAACGATGATATTGTTGATTTCCTGTTCCGGATAATGAAACTGTTCTGCCAGACTGTACACTGCAATAACTTCTCCGTGCAGATTCATGATCCCATGAACCTGTGGCAGTGAATTTGGAATATTCACCACATTCATTCTTGTTTCAATGGATTCCACATCATTGACAGGAATACCAAACTTCACTCCATTTAACAAAAATGTAAGTAACTGCATTATAATCTCTGTCTCCTTTCTTATGATTCGATCTCGGGACATTTCGCAGTATCCATAAGACCTGCAAAAAGGGGACTGGCACAAAAGTACCGCCCCACTATTCTGTTCTCACCCTGTTCTATTCATCTTCGCTGTCTTCATCATCAACGATTGCTGCTGCCGCACCTGCCACAGATGAAACAACCGCTATCACAACAACGATGACAACCAAAAGTAATAAAATTCCCATGAAAACTAAAAAACCGCCTTCTGTCATGTCTTCCTCCGTTCTGAAAGGATTGTGCAGATTCACTTCTCAACCATTTCTTTTTCCAAAATCTGCGTTTATTATAGCATACTTATAATAGGAAAGAAAGAGCTTATGTTTGATTATTTCAGGCAATTATTATGATGTTTTTTAATATTGTAATCTTTTTCTGCTACACCAAAGAAGAACCGCCGTGATATGGGGAATCACGGCGGTTCTCAGGGAAGGTTTTTTCATTTGTAGCTATATTCTAATTTATCCTTTCACACTGCCGAGGGCAACACCCTGTACAATGTGTCTGGATAATATCAGGTAAATAATGATAACTGGGAAAATGGAAAATGCGATCATCACATAAACCTGACCCATATCAAATTTCAGCCAGTCTGCTGCACGAAGCTGTGCAATTAAGATTGGCAGTGTCTTTTTCTTGTCATTGTGTAAGATTAAAGCCGGTACAAAATAATTATTCCAGCTGCTTACGAATGTAAAGATTGCCTGTACTGCAATGGCAGGTTTCATCAATGGAAGTACAATCTGGTTAAATGTATGGAACTCACCGGAGCCGTCAATTCTGGCAGCCTCGATCAGAGAAACCGGCAATGTACTTTCCATATACTGCTTCATGTAAAAGAATGTTACCGGAGCAGCGATCGTTGGCACGATCAATGGAATGAATGTATCTTCCATATGTAATGTACCGACTAATTTTACAAATCCAAGTGCCGTTACCTGTGTAGGGATCATCATGACTGCTAAGATAAATGCATAGATGTATTTTTTCAGTTTAAAATCATATGCATGAATGGCGTAAGCCGTCATGGTTGAAAAATAGGTGCATAACGCTGCTGACAGTACCGATACGATCAGACTGTTTATCATACCCTGCCATACCGGAAGTGTTCCGTGTAACAGATTCGTCCAGTTTTCCAGCAGATGTGTGCTTGGCAGTGGTGTAAATCCGGCCTGCAGTTCACCGTTCGATCTGGTCGCATTAATGAACAGCACATAGAACCAGAACAGGCAGGCAAATGTAACAAGAATCAGGACTACATAAGCGATAAATCTTCTTGCATGGATTCCAAGTCCTTTTTTCAGATTTTTATTTTCGTTCATAATAACACCTCACCTTTCTATTCTACTCATGCTTTTCTCTTATCGTTTCCAGTTACCTTAAAGACAATAAGACTTAAAATTGCGGTGATGATGAACAGGATTACGGATACTGCACCAGCCATTCCGTAGTTCTTGCTGTACAGATGTTTATTTAAGAACATGATCAATGTCATGGTCGATCTCATTGGATCACCGGTACCATTGGTCAAAATCTGCGGTACATCGAATAACTGTAATCCACCGATCAGTGATGTGATCACAACATATACTAAAATCGGACGGAGCAGCGGTAATGTGATTTTGTAGAATACCTGTGTGGAAGTTGCTCCATCCACTTCTGCCGCTTCAAATAAGGAAGTATCGATACCCATCATACCTGCCATTAAAAGAATGGTCGTATTACCAAACCACATCAGGCAGTTCATAAGGGCGATCAGTCCTCTCGCGCTTCCTGTGTTTGCCAGAAACTTATATGGCTCTGAAATGATTCCGATCTGCATTAAAATCGAGTTGATCGGTCCACCATCCGAGAACAGTGTAAAGAACAACATGGAAAATGCGGATGCCATGATCAGGTTTGGCAGATAGATCACGGTCTTGAAAAATCTGCTTCCTTTTAATTTCAAACGCACATCAGAAAACCATGCACCTAACAGTAATGACAAAATAATCTGTGGCACAAAACACATGATCCATAAAATCATGGTATTCTTTGCGTAAATCCAGATATCGCCCTGTGTAAACAGCGTTTTGTAGTTCTCCAGTCCCACAAAGTTTGGTCCGATCTGTGTCAGACCCGATAAATAATTTTCAAAAAAGCTGTTATAAATGGTATTAAACAGTGGTATAAGCTGGAATACAACATACACCAGAATAAAAGGAATCAGAAAAATGTAACCCCATTTGTTATATCTGACTGCTTTACTGCTTTTCTTCTTCATAACGCCTCTTGCCCCCTTCTTTTTATTTCTCACAGAGTTCACAGCATCCCTTCACGGACATCTTTTTGTGCAAATCTGCTGTCAGCTCTGCGCTTTACGCCGCTGACTGCTTTCTCTCCGTCCGGAGATAGGTATAAAGATAGCCGCACCCGCCGGTCTGGCAGGCGCGGCTTATTATTTTAGTATGTTAAGTCCGGATATTTCTCAACAACTGCTTTGTAGAATAAGTCAAGTGCATCATCAAGTGAAGCATTGCCTTCAAAGTAGTTCTTCATAGCGTTCTGGAACTCTTCGTTACATCCCTGATCGTATGCAGAAAGGTTGCTTAAATCAAGTTTTTCTACACTTGCACAGTACATAGACAATGGGTTCTGTCCGCCTAATACTTTACTCTGGTAGCTTGTATCTGCTGCCATTGCTTCCATAGCTGGTTTATTGTTAACGAAGTCATCATCTTTTACTACGATATCTTTCATGATCGTCTCGTCTGTTGTCATCTTTAAGATGATATCTTTTACGAGACCTGCGTTATCTGTACCTGTTGCTCCACAGATCCATGTACCGCCCCAATAGAATCCCTGAGGTCCTGGTGTAGCGCCCCATCCACCGTTGTAACCGATAGATCCTTCGGTGTCGGCTGCCATAGAGAAGTTCACGAACCATGCCGGTCCAAAGTAGCAGAATACTTTTCCTTCTGGATAGAAACCTTTCTTCCAGTCATCGCCCCAGAGTTCATATGTCTCTGTCTCGCCTGCATCATAAAGCTCTTTTGAATCAGATACCCATTTCATAATGTTATCATCAATATTGATCTTGCCATCTTCTACCCATTTAGAAGTAACGTTGTTAGAGTATACACGGTAAGTATCATTGACAGAAGATGTCATCTTGTATCCGGCAGCTTTCATTGTCTCTGCTGTATCATTGAAAGTATCCCAGTCTGAAACATATTTCTGAACTTCGTCAGGATCGTCTGTTCCAAGAACTTCTTTTGCTGCATCACGGTTATAGAATAATACGCCCGGGCAGCCCTGCCATGAAACACCTTTTAATACACCGTTAGAATCTGTAACGATATCTTTTGTATACTGATACTGGTTTGCAAGGTCTGCATCTGTAATTCCAAGATCTGCGATCGGCATTGTATAATCTGTATCGACATATTTCAGTGCGTAGTCAGCTTCTACTAAGAATAAGTCAATCTTGTCATCGGCTGCTGCTGATTCCTGTTTTAATAATGTTGCATCCAGATTGTTCTGATATGCGTTGTCATCACTTGGTGTGATGTTCCATTTTACGGTAACATCCCCAATCTTACCAGTTGTGGCATCCACTTCCTCATATCCAGGATAGTGATCTGTCAGACGACTCTTAAACTCTTCATTCCAGCAATAAATGTTGAAAACTTTTCCCTCATCACCTGTTGTATCTGTCTCCGCTGCATCAGATCCAGATTCTGTTGCCGTTGCTGCTACACCTGAGTTGCTGTTGTCTGCGGATGTTGTGTCTGATGATCCACCACATCCTGCTACCATAGTTGCTACCATGGATACACATAATAATGCGCTAATGATTTTCTTTTTCATAGAAAACCCTCCTCCTTAATTTTTTGGCTTCCGCCTTGTTTACATTGTTATTTTTGTTCCGGAATCTTTCCTACCGATTGTCCCGGTATGAGGATTCCTTCTATAACGACTCTCTCTAAGAGAGTTGTTTTTGGTTTTTCAATGGAACCGATCAGCCGTTTTGCAGCCTCTCTGCCAATCTCTTCTGTGTCCTGCTTAATTGTGGTAAGCTTCGGATGCAAAAGCTGTGACATCCTTGTTCCGTCGTATCCTGCTACCGAAATGTCTTTTGGTATCCGAAGTCCCATCTCTATAATGACATTTCTTCCACCGATCAGTGCGGTGTCATCAGGATAAATGATACAGGTTGGCGGATTTTCCAGATTCAGAAGTTCCTTCGTCTGTTTTGCCGCTTCCTTTGTCTCCAGGTAACCTGCTGTACGGATGTACTCATCCGGGACTTCCAGCTTCAGTTCATCCATTGTCCGGTAAAAACTTGTCAACCGGTCTTTGGTAACTGCCGAACCATTCTGCTGTCCGTGGATGTAAGCGATCCTCCTGTGTCCCTGAGAATAAATATATCTGACCAGATCTTCCATGCCCTGAATGTTGTTCGAGCTGACCGCCGTGCAGTTGTGATGCAGGTAGTCAATGGTGACAACCGGTACTTCGCTATTCATCAGTTCCATGACACCAGGGTCGTTAAAATCCGCACACACAATTGCAACTCCTTCAAAATTCCGGTATTTGCAATGTTCCAGATAAGACATCTTCCGGTTTTCAAAACAGGTATTGATAAATGTAATGTCATAACCCTGCTTCTCCGCCTGAACTTTCAGACCATTTAATACTCCTGAAAAATATTCATGCTGTAAACCTCTTCCTGCTTCCTCTTCAAATAGAACTCCGAGGTTGTATGAATGGTTGGTCTTAAGTGATCTTGCTGCTGCATTCGGGAAATATCCTAATTGCTCTGCTACCGTCCGGATACGACTCTTTGTCTCTTCACTGATATCTTTTTGATCATTTAATGCCTTACTGACGGTGGCAGTTGATACTCCACACTTTTCGGCAATTGTTTTTAAAGATACCATTGAATCCTCCAGGTACTTCTTCCAGACTTTATTATGTATGACCTGTTGTCTAGTTACTTAAGTCTTTCGAAGTTTTTACTTAATCGTTTTCGCACCTTTAATATAGCTCTTATACAGGTGGATTGCAATAGTTTTTTGATATTTCGGCTAATTTTACATTTTTTTCTCTAAATTTTTGTGCATTTTTTATGATTACTTCTGTTTTTTAACCGTTTGCGCAGCAAAGTCTTATACGTTTTCGTATTTTAAACTTAATTATCCAGCTTAACCCTCTTTTGTTGCTTTCTTCCATATTAGGTTGTGATTTTTGTTAAAAGTGCTGTTTTTGCTTATTTCAAAGGATTTTTTGTTGATTTTTATAATTCTGCAAGATATAATTTTAGATAAGGAATATTTACTTAATCGTTTTCGTTAAGTAATATATAAAACAAGGAGGCCAAATCCCGCACAGCTTGCTGGGCGTTGCTCCTGTAAGGACGCATGCTATGCACGCATAGCAGACATTTTGCTTCGCAAAACAAGGAGGCTAAATCCTCTGCTCCTGTATGGACAGTCGCATTTTGCTTCGCAAAACAAGGAGGCTAAATCCTCTGCTCCTGTATGGACAGTCG
>ERZ791610.904-NODE-904-length-14764-cov-2.522469_pt1 | contig 14764 bp, 12 predicted proteins | sample MGYA00510061_ERZ791610 | MGnify/ENA primary metagenome ERZ791610 (study PRJEB30046, sample SAMN00791922) | human gut metagenome | study: EMG produced TPA metagenomics assembly of the A metagenome-wide association study of gut microbiota in type 2... | reverse complement strand
CACCATGACCACTATCGAGATGGAGCACTTCACAATGGAGTGGCTTGAATTAAAGGAAAATCCAAATAAGCAGAAGGTAATCTTACAGCTTCATGGCGGTGGGTATATCGGAGCGATGCGGAACGCATATCGTATGTTTGCAGGACTTTACAATGAAGTCAGCAAAGGGATGAGTGTGCTCACCATCGATTACCGTGTGGCACCGGAAAATCCATATCCGGCGGCATTGGAAGATGCAGTGAGTGCATATCAGTGGCTGCTTGGTCAGGGCTGGTTTGCAGAGGATATCATTGTAGCAGGAGATTCCGCAGGCGGAGGGCTTGCGATGGCGTTGTGCCATTATCTGAAAGATTATGGGATACAGCTTCCATGTGGAATCGTTGCAATGTCTCCATGGACAGATCTTATGGCAAGCGGTGAATCTTATGATACCAATTATGAGAGGGATCCGTTGTTCGGAAATACGAGGGACAGCCTGATCTATAACAAAGACTATGTGGGTGACCATGATCCGATGGATGCTTATATTTCACCTTTGTATGGGGATTTCAGAGGATTTCCGCCAATGCTCATCCAGGTAGGTTCTTATGAGATGCTGTTAAGTGATTCGGTGAGCGTTGCCTCGAAAGCGAGACATCAGGGAGTAAAAGTAAGACTTAGTATTTATGATGGAATGTTCCACATTTTCCAGATGGCAGCAAAAATGCTGCCAGAATCTAGAAAAGCGTGGGCTGAGATTGGAAAATTTATTGATGTTTTGTCAAATGACTGACATCCATATAAACAGGAAGACCATTTTCATAGGTGACATTGGATTCACCCTGGATCAATGGAGTGAGGTAATCAATTAATTCCTGTGTAACATCATTGCCAGCGGCGTTGATCCATTCAGCAGGAACGGATTTGGCTTCGTTGGCAATATTTTTTATCTCGGCATATCCATATTCGATCGTATATGGATCGTCAGATACACGGTTCATGGTGACCATGGAAGCTGTTACGCCTTCCTCGGAGAGCGCAACGGCTTTTTTTCCTAATTCAACAGACTCCATAAGATCTGTTTTGGATGCTAAATGGGCTGCACACCGCTGTCATACATTCACTTCGATGGAACGGACCTTTACACCTAATTTTTCTTTCACAAGGAATTCTAATGTTTTTCCGGCGCCACTCAGCTGGCTGTGGCCAAATGTATCGACTGACTTCTCAGAAGCGCTGATGTAATTGCCGGATGCATCGCGGATACCCTCTGATACGGCAATGATAACGTTATTGCGTTCAAACAGCATACGTTTTACATCTAACAGGAAGTCGTCCGTATCAAACGGAACTTCCGGAAGATAAATCAAATGTGGAGCGGAATTATATCCGTTTCTTGCAAGAGCAGCGGCAGCGGTCAGCCATCCTGCGTCACGTCCCATGATCTCAATGATCGTGACACTCTTGACTGCGTAAATAAAAGTGTCATGGGCAATCTCTAAAACAGAGGAAGCAATATATTTTGCAGCGGAACCAAAACCAGGAGTGTGGTCTGTTTCACACAGATCGTTGTCGATTGTTTTTGGAATGCCGATGATGCGGACATTGCTGCCGATTTTTCTGCCGTATTCAGATAATTTTAAAACGGTGTCCATAGAGTCGTTTCCGCCAATATAGAAGAAGGCGCCGACATTGTATAATTCAAACTGTTTGAAGATAAAAACATATGAGGAATCATCATCCAGATAATCCGGCAGTTTATGACGGCAGGAACCTAAATACATTGCCGGTGTTGTTTCCAGACGATCCAGATATGCCGGATTTTCATTCATAATTTCTGTCAGATTTAATAAATGATTGTTTAAGATGCCAAGGATTCCGTTTACAGATCCATAGACAGTCTCATACTGATCAGATGCCATGACTCCACGGATCACACCTGCAAGGCTGGCGTTAATTGCAACTGTCGGGCCACCGGACTGTGCGACCATTACATTTTTTAAACTCATAGTTTACTCCTTAATAATTCATTAACTTTTGTTAAAAATAGTATCCATTTCTTTTTCTTTTGTTATAATGAAAAAGATAGATTTTTTTGTAAAAATCTTTTTGACTGCTATATAATAGCGGAAAATAACATGTTTAGCAAGAGGTAGCAGATGTGAAATGTGATTTATGTCCAAGAAAATGCCTTGTAGACCGGAAAAAGGGTGAAAAAGGGATCTGTGGGCAGACAGAAAATTTAAAAGTTGCGAGGGCAGCACTTCATTTCTGGGAGGAACCTTGCATTTCGGGAGATGCGGGATCTGGAGCGGTATTTTTTTCGGGGTGTCCGTTGCATTGTGTATTCTGTCAGAATGAGAATATCGCAAACGGAACGGTTGGAAAAGAAATCTCTCTGGAGCGGCTCGTGGATATTTTTCTTGAATTGCAGGAAAAAAGAGCCAATAATATCAATCTTGTAACACCGGGACATTTTGTGCCGCAGATCGTGAAGGCTCTGGATCAGGCACGAAAGGAAGGGCTTACGCTTCCGGTTGTATACAATACAAGCAGTTATGAGACGGTTGACACGATCAAAATGCTAGAGGGTTACGTTGATATTTATCTGCCGGATTTTAAATATATGAGCCCGGTTTTGAGTAAAAAGTATTCCCATGCTCCGGATTATGCAGAGGTTGCAAAGGCAGCGATCGCAGAGATGGTGCGGCAGACAGGAAAGGCTGTGTTTGTAAATGGAGATGAAGATAACCTTATTTTAAGTGGAACGATCGTAAGACATCTGACACTGCCCGGTTGTATGGCGGATTCCATGCAGATTGTAAAATATCTGCATGATACATACGGAGATAAGATTTATATCAGTATCATGAACCAGTTCACCCCACTTTCCAATCTGGAAAAGTATCCGGAATTAAATCGCAGGATTACCGATGAGGAATATGAGACACTGGTGGATTATGCGATTGAGATCGGAATAGAAAATGGTTTTATTCAGGAGGGAGACACAGCGGAGGAGAGTTTTATCCCGGCATTTGACTGTGAGGGCGTGTAACCCTGAAAATAAGAATAATATTTTCCGGTGGAAAAAATTTCCGAAAAAATAAGAAAAATTATATTTACATAATATGGGAAAATGCTATAATTAGTTTCGCATGATTACAAAGAAGGAATAGCAGCGAATTGCTGCAGACATATTCTTTATCATAATAGAGTGAATTGCGAAAAATTTACGATAAGTAATTGGAAATGCAGACGAGGAGGAGACGAGAATGAATTTTCTAAATTTAGTTCAGGGCGCAGCCGGAAAGGTAAAAGGGGTTGCGACTTTGCTTAGCGGGCTGACAAAGACACAGGCGATCATAGCAGGTGTAGCCACTGTGACAGCAGTTGGCGGTGTCGGGACAGGAGGATATTTTTTATATGACCATTTTCATCAGCCGGAACCAATTGTGGCGGATGTTGTGATAAGTACAGAGGTGGCAGAAGAACCGACGGAAGAAGTTGTGGCAGTCGAAGAGGTTGTCACGGAAGAAACAGAGGCGGCAGAACCGGAAACTGTTACATTGGTCGGAAGTTCTATTGAGAAGGATCTGAAGATCAAGATTCAGGACGAGTCCTCGAAAAATGTAAAGGGACAGCCTTTTGAGATCACGATCAAGGCAGACAAGAAGAAGGCAAAATCAACTACATATTCAGATGATGATAAAGATGGTATTATTTACATTAAAAGTATTGATGCCGGAAAATATGATGTCTCTTTGAATGAGATTGACGGATATATCTCAAAAGAGAATTCTTACAAAGTAACAGTTAAGGACAAGATTGAATACACCAAGGTAGATGTCAAAGACGAGATCAAATCCGCAGCAGAAGTAGCACCGGCAGAGGATGCAGAGGTAGACAATGTTGAGGTGGAGGCTGTTATTCAGGATACAGTGGAAACGGTTGACAGTACCTGTACACCATCCAAAGTTGGGGCAGGAGATGTGGATACTTCCAACTTCCCTACTGCTTCCGTTGGTGGATCGACAAAAGTGGACATTGCACAGGCAGCAGTGACGGCTTCCGCAAAACGTGTGGGATACCATGCTACAGGAACAGAATCATCTGGTGTGACTACATCATCCGAGACATCATCGGAAACAGCAACACCAAAATCATCAGAAACAACAGTACCAAAATCATCAGAAACAACAACACCATCGGAAACGACAACACCGAGTGAAGGCGGTCAGGGAACTGGCGGTGATCAGAATGGAACATCTGGAGACAAAACAGATGGTACAGAGACAAAGCCGGATGATACGAAACCAGATAAATATGAAATTACCATTGTCCATATGTTTTATAAAAACGATGGAAAAACAAAAGCAGACAAAGCAGATGAAAAAGAGACAGTAACTGTTGCAAAGGATGCGAAAACGGTGTCATCTGCAAAAACATATGACGGATATAAAGCTTCCAACGGTACAACCTTTACCATTCAGAATGGTGCAAAAGAATATACCATCATGTGGGTTGCAACAGCAGCAGATAAGGCTACTTATAAGGTAACACATAATTTCTTTCAAGCTGATGGAAAGACCAAAGCAGAAGAATCCAAAAGTGAAGATATCACAGTAGATGTTACTGCTACTGAGATACAGGCATCTTCTTATGAAGCACAGGGATATAAACTGGCAGAAGGTTCCACGAAGATCAAAGTGGCAGCAGGCACAACAGCATACACATTAAACTGGGTAAAAGCTGCAGCCGCAGCCAGCGCATCCGTCACAGCACCACAGACGGCAACTTTATATAACAGCACCATTAACAATGCAAATACAATTGCGCTTACAGCAACATTGACAGACGCAGGCAATATTATCACAAATATTACATGGGCTAGCAGCAACGAAAAAGTTGTAAAGGTATCCAATGGAGCGAAAACAGGATGTACACTGACAGCAGTTGGAAAAGGAAGCGCAACTGTAACAGGTACGATCACATACTTATCCAAACCGGGCGATACCAAGACAACCGCAAATGACAAGAAAATCACATGTACAGTTACCGTGAATGATTTTACCGGAAATACAGCAACACAGTTAAAGGATAAGTCAGGTAGATTACTTTACAAAGATTCCGAGTGTAAAAAACCAGCAACCGTGGCAGATTACAATGCAAACGGAACTTACTACACCGAGCCGGTTTACACCGGATGGCAGACCATTGATGGAAAAGTATATTACTATACCAGCAACCATCAGCGTGTAACAGGAAGTCAGGTGATCAGCGGTATCTCTTACAACTTCGGAAGTGATGGAGCATTACAGCAGGGTTCCGGAAAGAACGGTATTGATGTATCCAGCCATCAGGGAAATATCGACTGGGCATCTGTAAAGGCAGCAGGTATCAACTTTGCAATTATCCGTGTCGGTTACCGTGGATCACAGACAGGAGCATTGGTAGAGGATTCCTGCTTCAAGAAAAATATTCAGGGTGCAACTGCAAACGGCATTAACGTTGGTGTTTACTTCTTCACACAGGCTACAACTGAGGCAGAAGCTGTTGAGGAGGCAAGTATGGCATTGACCTTATGCTCCGGATACAATCTTTCTTACCCGATCTTTGTTGATACAGAGAACGGAAGCGGAGCAGCCCGTGCCAACGGATTAGATAAAGGCACCAGAACAGCATGCGTGGCTGCGTTCTGTAAGACCATTGCAAACGGTGGAAGAAAAGCAGGTGTTTACGCAAGCAAGAGCTGGTACAACAATAAAATTGATGCATCTGCATTCAGTAACTACTTTATCTGGGTTGCACAGTACAACACAACCTGCAATTACAAAGGAAAATATAACATGTGGCAGTACTCTTCTAAGGGAAGTGTTCCTGGAATCAAGGGAAATGTCGATGTAAATATTGCATATTAATTTATGGGTTTTAAAAGGATGACCGGTATCTGTTCAGATACCGGTTGTTTTGCGCATAACAATCAATAAGGAGAACAGGTTTGCCATATTATAATAAGAAAGAGTATCCAAAACAGATATGGGTGTCGCAGATACCGGAGCGTGAAGTTTCTTTGTTAAGAGAAAATCTTGCAGGAATAAAACAAACTACATTTGTACTAATGAAAAAAGAGGAAGCCTTTCATCAGCTGTCAGAGAAGCAGAGCAGAGATATTATTTTTCTATCTTCGAATCAGTCTCTCTTAGACCTTGCCAGAGATGTGAATGTTCCAGCGATTGCCTATCAGATGCCGGAAACGGATACATTTCTTCATGCCGATATGGTCGTTGAGGGGTTCGAGGAAGTCGATATGACGTTTTTACAGCGCGTGTATGAGAGACATTTCAATATCCCGTGGACGATTCTGGAGACGAAACGCTGTATTGTGAGAGAATTGGAGCTTTCTGATCTGGATGCCCTTTTTTCCATGTATGCAGAACCCGGAATGACCGACTATATGGAGGGGTTATATGAATATGAGGAAGAGCTGGAATATCAGAAAGCCTATATCGAAAATATGTATCGTTTTTATGGATATGGAATGTGGCTTGTTTTTGAGAAAAAAACGGGAACATTGATCGGCAGGGCTGGTGTGGAACATCGCGAAGAGTTAAATGGAGATATGGAATTGGGGTATGCGATCCGGACATCCTTTCAACATCAGGGTTATGCCTATGAAGTATGTCAGGCAATCATGCAATATGCAGGAGAGGAGCTGCAGGTACATCTCTTGCACTGTCTGATTCAAAAAGAAAATACTCTTTCTGAAAAACTTGCCATAAAATTAGGCTTTTCATATTGCGGTGACCGGGAAATAGACGGCGTCCTGATGTCAGATTATCAGATAGAATGGTGATGGAAGCCGGATGCAAAGTTTAAGCGTTGATTTTTGATAGAAAATAAAATATAATCATATATTATACACAAAAGCATAGATAAAGTGGGTGATCTACATGGCAGAACTTTCATCAGAAGAATTAGAGAAAATCGTAAAAGAAGAGGACAATAGTATCAAACCAATGAAGGAGTTTGAGAGTCCCGAAAAATTATATCAGGAATTGATCGCCAGTGTCCGTAAGTATCATCCATCTACGGATATCAGTCTGATAGAGAAGGCATACAACATTGCATACGAGGCACATAAGGGGCAGGTAAGAAAATCGGGAGAACCGTATATCATCCATCCATTGTGCGTTGCGATTATTTTAGCAGAGTTAGAGCTTGATAAGGAGACGATTGTAGCGGGACTTTTGCATGATGTGGTGGAAGATACCGTTATGACCGACGAGGAGATCAGGCAGGAGTTTGGTGCAGAGGTTGCACTGTTGGTGGATGGTGTCACAAAATTAGGACAGTTGTCCTATGATGCGGATAAAGTGGAAGTTCAGGCAGAGAACTTAAGAAAAATGTTCCTTGCCATGGCAAAGGATATCCGTGTGATTCTGATCAAACTGGCAGACCGCCTGCATAATATGCGGACACTGAAATACATGACGCCGGAGAAACAGAAGGAAAAAGCGCGCGAGACAATGGATATCTATGCGCCGATCGCCCAGCGCCTTGGTATTTCCAAAATTAAGATCGAATTAGACGATCTGTCTTTAAAATATTTAGAGCCGGAAGCATACTATGATCTGGTTCATCAGATCGCCCAGAGAAAAAGCGTCAGGGATGATTATGTCCAGAGCCTTGTGGAAGAGGTAAAAAAACATATCCACGAAGCCGGAATTCCGGCACAGATTGATGGACGCGCAAAGCATTTTTTCAGTATTTATAAGAAAATGAAGAATCAGGATAAAACGCTGGATCAGATTTATGATCTGTTTGCAATCCGTATTATCGTGGATTCCGTAAAAGACTGTTATGCGGCACTTGGGGTCATCCATGAGATGTATAAACCGATCCCTGGCCGGTTCAAAGATTACATTGCCATGCCAAAACCGAACATGTATCAGTCACTTCACACGACACTGATCGGACCGACCGGACAGCCGTTCGAGATCCAGATCCGTACCTATGAGATGCACCGCACTGCTGAGTACGGTATCGCCGCTCACTGGAAATACAAAGAGGCAAGCAATAATGGCGGTGCTGCAGCACCAATGACCGTTACCGAGGAAGAGAAGTTAAGCTGGCTGAGACAGATTTTAGAGTGGCAGAGGGATATGTCCGATAACAAGGAGTTTATGAGCCTGTTAAAAAGTGATCTCGACCTGTTTTCGGATACGGTTTTCTGCTTCACACCGACAGGAGATGTAAAAAACCTGCCAAACGGTTCTACGCCAATTGATTTTGCGTACAGCATCCATTCGGCGGTCGGAAACAAAATGATCGGAGCCAAAGTCAACGGAAAGCTTGTTCCGATTGATTATGTGATCCAGAATGGTGACCGGATCGAGGTATTGACTTCTCAGAATTCCAAGGGACCAAGCCGAGACTGGCTGAATATTGTAAAGAGCACGCAGGCAAAGAATAAGATCAATCAGTGGTTCCGAAGTGAGTTGAAGGAAGAAAATATCATAAGAGGAAAAGAGCTGCTTGCATCCTGTTGTAAATCAAAAGGGATCAACCTTTCCGATATCAACAGACCAGAGTATCAGGATAAAATCATGCGCAAGTATGGTTTTCACGACTGGAATTCCTGCCTTGCAACCGTTGGTCATGGCGGTTTAAAAGAAGGTCAGATCGTAAACCGTATGTATGAGGAATATAAGAAAGATCACCTTGCACGTATTACAGACGAGGAAGTTCTTGAGACGATCTCCGAAAATAAAGAAAAAGTCCCGGAGAAAAAATCAAAGAGCGGTATCATTGTAAAGGGACTTTATGACGTGGCAGTCCATTTTTCAAAATGCTGCAGTCCGGTTCCGGGGGACGAGATCGTAGGATTTGTGACAAGAGGACGCGGTGTTTCCATTCACCGGACAGATTGCATCAACATCATTAATCTTTCAGATATGGAGAGAGAACGTCTCATCGATGCAGAGTGGCAGCATGATGAAGAATCCGGCAATTCCGGTCTTTATCTGGCAGAGATCAAAGTATTCTGCAATAACCGTACCGGGCTTCTCGTGGATATCACAAGAGCCTTTACAGAGCGTGCGATTGATATCAATGCGATCCATTCCAAGACGAGTAAGCAGGGAATCGCAACCATTGATATTTCATTTAACACAAAAGGAAAAGCAGAGTTGACGAGCGTGATCGACAAGCTTCGTCAGATAGACAGTATTATTGATATTGAGAGAACCACCGGCTGATCTGGCTCAGGTGGTTTCTTTCATCTTTTTATGGAGGAAGAAAAAGATGGCACCATTAAGTATACAGATATATGTAGTAGGTCCGGTACAGACCAATTGCTATTTTGCGATCAATGATGACACAAAAGAAGTACTGATCATTGATCCGGGTGCAAGTGCAAAACAACTTGCAGAGAAAGTGAAAGAGCAGGGATTGAAACCTGTGGCAATTCTTCTGACACATGGACATTTTGACCATGCGACAGGGGCAGGGGAGCTGGCGCAGCTTTTGCATATAAAAATATACGCGCAGGAAAAAGAAAAAGAGACACTGGAAAATCCGCAGTTGAATCTGAGCGGATGGCAGGGAAGCGAGCTTGTGTTCTATGCCGATGAATATTTAAAAGATGAGCAGGAAATAGATCTTGCAGGATTTCATATACGGGTATTTTTAACACCGGGACATACGGTGGGAGGCTGCTGCTATTATTTTCCTTATCAGAACACGTTATTCAGCGGAGACAGCCTCTTCCAGACTTCTATTGGAAGGACTGATTTCCCGAAGGGAAGTGCTTCCCAGCTGATCCATGCGATCCGGGAAAAACTCATGCCGCTTCCTGATGAGACCGCCGTGTATACAGGGCATGGAGATATGACAACGATTGGAACAGAGCGGATGTACAATCCATATTTGTAGGAGGAAAGCATGATATTAGCAAAATTAAACCAGCCGGAATTTGAGTATGACATACATTCGCTCATCAAAGCATTTTTCCCGGAGGAAAATGTGAGTGCAACGGCAGAAGATAAAAAATATGAGGAAGAGATCACCTTACAGTTTCAGGTGGAGTATGAGCCACAGCAGATAAAAATTGAGTGGAAGGAAAAAAATCAGGAGAGTCATGACCGAAGTTTTCCGGTAGATTTTTCGGACCGCACGGAAACGAAAAACGAATTGAAACAGAATTTTTATCAGATATTATCAGAGATCACGGGCAAAAAGCTTCCGTGGGGGACTCTGACAGGAATCCGGCCAACGAAAATCCCGATGAAATTTTTAGAGGAAGGAAAAACGGAGGCAGAGATCAGAGCCTACATGCAAAAAACGTACTTTGCATCCGATGAGAAAATCGATCTTTCCATTGATATCGCAGAGCGTGAGCTTGAAATCTTAAAAAAGATCGATTACGAGAACGGCTACAGTCTTTATATCGGAATCCCATTCTGTCCGACAACCTGCCTGTATTGTTCGTTTACATCCTACCCATTAGTGAGCTGGAGACAGAAAGTGGACAGCTATCTGGATGCCTTGGAAAAAGAACTGGATTATGTAGCAGTAAAATTTGGAAAAAAACATCTGAATTCCATTTACATTGGAGGGGGCACACCGACAACACTGGAGCCATATCAGCTTGACCGGCTGATCCGTAAAATCCGATGCAGCTTTGATCTGTCACACTGTCTGGAGTTTACAGTGGAAGCCGGACGTCCGGACAGCATCACAAGAGAAAAATTAGAAACGTTGAAAAAATGGGACATCACAAGAATTTCCATCAATCCGCAGACGATGAAAGATGAGACATTAAAAATCATCGGGCGCAGACATACCGTGGCACAGACCGTGGAGAGTTTTCAGCTTGCGAGAGAGCTTGGATTCGATGATATTAACATGGATCTTATCATGGGACTGCCGGAGGAAAGCCTTGAGGATGTCAGGGATACCTTAGAGCAGGTAAAAGCGTTAAAACCGGATAATCTTACCGTGCATTCACTTGCATTAAAGAGGGCGGCACGGCTTAACATGTTTAAGGAAGATTATAAAGATTACAAGATGGTCAACACCACAGAGCATATGAACCTCACCGCAGAATATGCAAAGAAGATGGGATTAGAACCATATTATCTGTATCGGCAGAAGAGCATGGCTGGCAATCTGGAAAATGTCGGTTACGCAAGTCCGGGGAAAGCAGGAATTTATAACATTCTGATCATGGAGGAGAAACAGACCATCGTGGCGTGCGGAGCGGGAGCTTCAACGAAACGTGTCTGGAATGAGCCAAATCCGGACGGCACTCATCGGATCGAAAGATGCGAGAATGTCAAGGATGTAGCGCAGTATATCGCAAGGATTGATGAGATGATTGAGCGGAAGCAGAAACTTTTTGCAGAAGAATAAAAGGGTTTTTCTTCCTGAAATAGTACATCAAGATGTATTGAAACAACCTAATAACTGTGCCTTAAAGGACGAATTCATTTTAGAAGACGAGTTCGTCCTTTTCTCATATATTCCAAAATGACGGTAGAACTGTTCACAAGTTTTATGGTACAATTTGAATACAAATTGAGCAACAAATCTGGAAAAACATAATCATCAATGTGTAAAATGTGATAGTCATGAGGAAAAAACGAGAGTCACAGAAAGGATGTGGGAGGCATTGTGTGGGAAGAGAATCAAACAACCAGCAGCCTTGGCTGTATTATTTGTTCTAATGTTTATTGGTGGATGTTTTTTTGTGAAAGCCAATCAGGCAAAGGAATTTGAGAAAAACGATTATGGGGTGTTTTTAAATGCGGACGCCTCATCTTTGGAACGATTTAAAATGTATGAAACGATTGTAATTGATGCACAGTATTTTACAAAAATGGATATTGAATTGCTCCATCAAAATGGAACAGTCGTATATACATATCTAAATATTGGGTCGATTGAAAACTTCAGGGAGTACTATACAACCTATGCGGAACTGGCAATCGGTGAGTATGAGCATTGGGAGGAAGAACAATGGGTGGATGTAGCAAACCCAGACTGGCAGAAGTTTATAGGACAGCTTTCTCAGGAACTATATGAAAAAGGTGTTGATGGGTTCTTTATAGATAATTGTGATGTATATTATTACGCTCCATGCGAGAGTATTTTTGAAGGTCTTACAGCTATTCTGCAAATATTTGGAAGCGTGCAAAGCAGATGGAATGGAAGTATATCTGTTGGAATATACAACGAACCCAAAACTAATCCAAAAAATAAAAGAATACTGCAAGGAGCAAGACTTCCATTTTTATATTTCCAGTTCCCTTGAACTTAGATAATAAGTGTTGAGAAATACGAAAAGTATGCGGTTGCTTTTTCTGGAACGGGATAATGTTATTACTATTATTTGATTGACAAAAATTAGATAGGTTTTATAATTGATATTAAGAATTGTTCCTAATAACGAGTTGGATAGAAACAACTAAAAAATAGAAGAAAAGGGGTAAGATTATGTTTGAGATGAAACCAGAGTATTACATTGGAATAAAAATGATTGATGAACAACATAAACAGTTGTTTACATATGCGGATGAAGCATATAGCAGATTATGAAGATTTTGACATACCTTACGGAATGGTTAGTAAATCATATTTTGTATGTTGATGGACAGATTCCACAGGAATGATGTCATATATAGGAGTTTATGAAAGAGATTTATGGATGAAAAACAGTTAAGCATAGATATCGTTGGTTTGGCAGGAGGTTCCTTTATTTGCAAGGATTATTCATCTTGCGGATGTAATAGATGCGATTGCTAACAACATAAAATGTAGACAGGAAAAATGGGATAAATGTTGTGAATTTCTTGTAAAACAAAAAGGATTATTATTTGATGATGAGTGTGTAGAAGCCTTTTTTGAAATGATATCAAAAGAAACATTTGTTTCGTTAGAGGATGGATCTTTTGAGTCAAAGTTATGGGAGATCGTTCCAAGAAAAAAACAGATGTTTGATTGGAATACTTGTAAAAATATTGCAGATTTCTTTGCGAATATTGTTGATTATAAATCTCCCTTTACAAGCAGACACTCTATTGGTGTTGCAGAAAAGGCTGCGCAGTTTGCAAAGTATATTGGATATGATGTTTTAGATATCGAAAAAATGTATCTGGCGGGAGCATTGCATGATATCGGAAAAATGGCGGTCGGTAATGAAATATTAGAAAAACCGGATAAACTTACGGATGAAGAATTTGATAAAATGAAAAACCATGCGGGCTACACATATCTTATGTTGTCACAAGTAGATGGTTTTGAAGATATACGAGATTGGGCTGCATTACATCATGAAAAACTAAATGGGAAAGGGTATCCATTTGGAAAAACTGCAGATGAATTAAATGAACAAGAACGAATTATGGCATGTGTTGATATTTATCAGGCGCTTACGGAAGAACGTCCATATAAGAAAGGAATGTCGCATGAAAAAACATGTGATATACTTGATGAAATGGCAGAAAAAGGTTTTGTGGATGCAGATATTTCACGTAAAATGAGAGATTGTTTTCATTAGCATAGTATGAATGTTACAGAAAAACGGGTAGCCATTAACTCATTGGTATAGTTTGCGACGGGAGCAAATTCATTCATGATGCCCTTATAGATTTCAGCAGGGATGATCCAAAGATCAGTATCTTTTTCTGCTTCAATGGTTACTTCAAATTGAATGGAGCGTATGATACATGAGGCGGATAAAAGACATATATCCATATCGAACAGACGGTAAAGTGTAATCTCCCGTCCTTCATCTGAAAGTATGTAAGTTCGAAGCTGCCCGGATTTAACCAGTAATAATCCAGTACAATCCAGGTTTCCGTTGTGAATGATCGTTCCTTTTTTTACATCCCGTGTGATTAAATTGTCTGAAATTATTTTTTTCTGTGCTGTATTTAAGTCATTCCATAGTGGAAAATAATTTTCGAAGGTCATAACAGTTATCTCCTTTACGAACATAGTATACTTGCTTTTTTAAGATGCGTCAATCGAATAATTGACATATGCCCTTTATAGGACTATTATATAAGAAAAGCGAGAAAGGAGCAATTTCATGCCGAGACCAGTAAAATGCAGAAAAGTCTGCCATTTTCCGAATGTTTTAGAATTCCTTCCGGCAGATAATGCTGAGAAAAAAGTACCCATTGTTCTGACGGTAGATGAGTATGAAACAATTCGTCTTTTGGACAAGAAAGGTTACAGTCAGGAGCAGTGTGCAGTATCTATGCAGATCGCAAGAACAACAGTTCAACGAATTTACGAGATTGCCAGGAAGAAAATAGCAGATGCACTCATTGATGGACATCCACTTAGAATCGAGGGTGGGGATTTCAGAATTTGTGACGGTCAGAGCAGCAACTGTAGCTTTGGGGGTTGTTACAAACAGGAAATTTACAAAAAATATGCAGCAGAAAAAGGAGAAGGTATCATGAGAATAGCAGTAACATATGAAAATGGACAGATTTTCCAACACTTTGGACACACAGAGACATTTAAGATTTACGATGTAGAGGAAGGAAAAGTGCTACATTCAGAAGTAGTAGATACGAATGGAAGTGGACATGGTGCATTGGCAGGAGTTCTTAATGCATTAAATGCCGATGTTTTGATCTGCGGCGGAATCGGAGGAGGTGCTCAGACCGCGTTAGCGGCAGCAGGCATTAAGCTTTTCGGAGGAGTTTCAGGAGATGCGGATAAAGCGGTAGAAGCTTTTATCAATGATACACTTGATTATAATCCAGATGTG
>ERZ791610.898-NODE-898-length-14871-cov-5.777065_pt1 | contig 14871 bp, 13 predicted proteins | sample MGYA00510061_ERZ791610 | MGnify/ENA primary metagenome ERZ791610 (study PRJEB30046, sample SAMN00791922) | human gut metagenome | study: EMG produced TPA metagenomics assembly of the A metagenome-wide association study of gut microbiota in type 2... | reverse complement strand
GGAAAAATAAACCTCTTGATACACAGAAATGGCTCAGTCCGTGCTGACAACGCGGACTGAGCCGACCTTAGAGGCGAGATGGTCTGTACATTTCCTACCTCGTAGAAAATTATCTCACGTTCAAAATTTATTTGAAAAAGTGTTATTTTTTCAAATCGGAAGATGTGGCGTCTTTGATCTGGTACTTAACCGCACTTGCCTTGCCGAAAGTAATGATCCTTTTCTCATCTATAAGACGTCTCAAATGAGAGCGAATTGTCGTACGAGGAACTTTCAGCAAGCTTTCAAGTTCTGAAATACCAACCGGAAGCCCGTTTTCTAACACCTTCAAAATAGAAAGGGAAAGTTCCGGAACACCCGCCAAGAGATGCTCCTTAGAAATTTTCGACTCAAGAACCTTCATTTGAACAGTGAGACAGTTCAAGAAGTAATCGAAAAATGGACGCCAGTCCGGATGCTCTTCTTCCAGTGACAGTTGCGTCTGACGAAGCTTCAGGTAGTAAGAAGCCTTTGATTTCTCGATAACGGACTCAATGGATGAGAAGGGGACATAAACGAAACCGCTCCTGAGCAGAAGCAATGTCGCAAGAACCCGCGATAACCTTCCATTTCCGTCCTGAAACGGATGGATGGCCAGGAAAGAAACAATGAAAACAGAGATGAGCAAAAGCGGGTGATACACGCGTCTCTCAATCTCTTCGTTGTACCAAGCGACCAGCTGTTCCATTAGAAACGGAGTTTCGAACGCTGTCGCAGTCTTAAAAACGATCCCGACGATCTTTCCGTCCTGCATCGCCGCGACAGAGTTTTCTATTGTCTTGTACTTCCCCATGTGCCGCACATCTTTATCGCTTTGCCTTAAAAGCGTGGTGTGCAGCTGCTTGATCAGGTTTTCCGACAGCGGCATATCCTCCCAGGAGGAGTAGATCAGAGACAGTGTGTCCGCATAACCTGCGACTTCTTGTTCATCTCTGCTTGTGAATGACTGTTTTCCGACGTTTCCCAACAGTTCCTTGACTTGCTCATTAGTTAAAGAATTGCCTTCGATACGTGTAGACGAACCGATGCTTTCAATCGTGGCAACTTTCTGCAGTTGAATAAGTCTTTCCGGAGCAAGATTACCGAAGGCCTTCCAAGCTCCTTTGAACTGGTCGAGCTCGGACATCAGGCTCATTTCAAAATGAGAGTATCGGAAATCAGCTAGGTCTAGATTCAATTTCATGATTGTTCAATATCTGTTCGATAGTTGTTCAATAATGTTCAATACATGTTCAATATTATTCAATTAATGTTCAATATCGTCCAGTTTATGCAAACCTAGCTCGCAATTTTCCAACCTATCCCCTACTAGTACCTCTTTTAATTTCATGGTTTTTCGATAAAAAGAGGCCTTCCTTTCGGAAGGCCAAATTTTCACTACTTAGGTACACACTATGAGAATTCTTTACTCTCCGGACAAACACCTCCACATTTCTCTTAAATCCTTTTGATTCAATTCAAGTAAGGCTATAGGCTTAATCGTCATCGCTTTGTTGGTCGCTCGTTCCGATGCCGAGACAAAATGTCTCGCAAATCCCTCTTCTCCGATGTCTTTCAGAAGTCGAAACCTTCTAAGTTCATCTGGAGTCAGAGAGCAGTCCGGTTTTCCTCCACAAATCAAAATCAATTTAACTGCGACTGCGATCCCTTTCTGGCATCCTGTCGTGAAGTTTCGGAAAAGCAACACTTGATACTCATCGGAAGAAAGGTTTTTATGCTGTGCAAATCGCTCTATTCCCCGATTCAGATAGATATCGTCTCTTAATGAAAGTTTTGGCATCCGTCCGCTTTCAATACCTCTAAGGAAGCTCAGAAAGTTGCTCGCACAGTCTGTATTGACCACGTCTGCCTTGCACGTCTTTTGAATGAAGTCGACCACAAACTTACTGTATGCGCAGAGCCTAAGCTCCCGAGGAACCGATTCCGGAACATCTGTCTGCAGGAAGACCTTAACATCGTAGAACTCAAAAAGCTCTGGGTAATGATTTTCAAAAATGCTTTTTGCAAGGACATCATCAATCATCTCGCTAAGGCGTCTTTGGCTGGCCACACGTTCAAGGAAACTCTGATCGTCAGAGGCAACATTGAAAATCGAAAATAAAAAGTTCCACTTGGCATCGTTTCCTGGATCAGTTACTCGGATGGCGAGTTTCATGGTCACTCCTCCGGTAACGCCAGTATTTCCTCGAGAGTCAGCGGACAATCCAAATGGTATCCAAAGCATTTTCCTCCGAGCTGAGGGGTCATATCATCCAGGACATCAATCATGATCATTCCAATAACGGTTCTTTTCAACTTGGACGTGTTCATTATGAAATCTTTGGCTTCAACGCAATTGCTATCAGTGAATTGAAGAAATTCTGCTAACGTCCAGTCCCAACGCTCTGATACCTCATCCCAGACTTTACCAATCTCATCAATTCCAACTTTCTCGTAAATCTGGTCTGCCGTGAGCGGCTTACGAGGGAGCTCCGACTCCACCTTGGCTACAAACTTGAGCCTAGCTTCTACAACTTGTTTGTCCCACTTACTCAAAGCCTCTTCATCTTCCGTATCTGGAGCAGGAGGAAGTTCCTCCACACAGGATCGAAACAAAGGAAACTCATACTTGGAGAAGTTCTCATTGGCCACAAAAGCAGCCTTAACAAAGTTGTCGAAATCATCAACTTTGTTGTTAATCATCACCTCAAATAAATCAAGCCGAACAACCATGCTTTTAATGGCTCTTTTGATGAGTTTTTTTGTCAAAGGAACTTTTTCCGGCAAACCACCATAAGAAAACTGCACTTCAGCGACAAATTTGTCGTTTTCACGAACGACGTTTTGAATCCAGACCCACTCTCCCATTTTTCTCTCCTCAACCTCTTTCCTGAAGGTTTCTCATCAACCTGTTTCTGAATGATTTCAATCGTAATTATTCAATGTGGACAAGAGAAGAGAGTCTCTGAGTTCCTTCGTCCAGACTTGCAAAGCAAACCCGCCATTCAAGGTCGCCTACGAACGAAAAGAAAGAGCCTAAAGGCTCACTTTCCGTTCGCGGTTTCGCACCGTACCGCGGCAGGAAATCCTTTCCTGCACCTTTGCCGGGGCGAGGATACCCCGCCCCGGACCCCACCCGCCTTCTCTTGCTCCGCTCGTTCAGGCTCTGACGACTTTTCAGTCGACAGAGCCTGAACGAGTTTGTCATTATTTTTCATGGCGTTAGGAACTAAACGCAGTTTTTACACGCAGATTTCCTGGCGCTGTTCATTTAGCGCAGGGTTAACAATTACTTGATATAGGGAGGTTTTTTCTTTAATATTCACGCAGTTGTCGTAGAAATGACACTAGTTTTGCTGTTTGTTTTCAGTGGCATTTTTAGACCTAGCGTTCGGCCATCCCGACGCAAACAAACAGCCCGGTGAGTCGTAACTGTCTTCTCACCAAGAGCGATAACTTTTCGCTCACTTACGTTCAAATGTCTTATGCGCCGAAGGTGATAAGAATTTGAATAGATTAAGTTTTCCGGTTTTCTTAAAACTGAGGAACGGCCCGACAGAGCCTGTCATTCTGTTATTACCCGATTATTTTCGGGAGTCGGAGCAGACTTAAAACGTTAGCTGTTGACCAACATGAGCGTTGGAAGAACACGGCGTCGCGCTCGAAGCAATTTCGTTCAGTGATACGTTTTCGCATTTTCCGTTTGATGAAAGGGCGTCGACTTCGAAGAAGTGCCTAAAGGCAGGCTATGCCGAGTCAGAATGAGCTGAGGCTCTAACTCTGGCAGCGAACAACTCCGATAGTTGTCGCGTCGTCTAACAGTCCCAATCAAACAATTCTTTTTTTTCTATGTACGTCACCGAAGATTTCGATGCTGCATCAGAGCTCCAGCGACTCAATGAAATCCGCAGGGCTCGACGCAAGCAATCTGTCACCCGTAGGAGCCGACTTGATAAGCACGGCTTTGAACTTATTCGTCTCTACCAAGAAGGCGCCACGTTTTCGGCTCTTGCGATTTATCTTCGTGAGCGTCGTATCGTCGTACACGAAACAACGATTTCCCGATGGATCAAAAAGAGAATCTCCTAAGTGTGTTTCAACTGGATGCCAAAGAGGCAATCGAAGCTCACTGCCAAACAGATGGACTTTCTCCAAAAGCAAGCTCTGTCCTTGCGCAAACGCTTTCCGAGTTTTCTGCATTCCTGTGTGCAGAAAACTTATCTGGCCTTGCCAGTGCAACCGTTGAGAGAGCGGTTTCCTTCATTAAGCAGCAAATCCACACGATAGGAGAGGCTGCCGCAGAACTCAGCCGAATAGCAATCGAATTCTTTTTTCAGTCCAGAGGCGACTTACAAAAGAATCAGGAGCTCGCTTCGATAGCAGAGATAAAAAAAGCCGAGCCAGCTCCTGCCAAAGAAAAACACTTTGCTAAATCTCTTAACCAAGCCAATAAAGCCTGCGCCCTGATTCGACAGGCAGGGATTTCGCAATCTGTCGGAACACAAAACACGTATCGAGACTGTCTGAAGGTTTTCTGTGATTTCATTAAAGAAAATCAGTTGGGCGATCTTAAAAACGTCAGTAGAGACGTAGTAAACCGCTTTCTTGCACACAAGGAAACAACCGTCGGTCAAAAAACATGTGAGAAGTACAAACAAGCAATTCAAGCCTATTTGCACGCCAGAGGAGATCTGAGCAAGGATCAGAACTTACCGCCGGTGCACTCTGATACGCCTCAGAAATTAGGGCGCAGAGCCTACACGCCGGCCCAAGTCGAGATGATTCAGGCCCATCTTACAAGGCCTCTGGCTTTTGCAACAGAGCTAAGTTACCGCTGCGGTCTTCGCGCCCATGAACTACTGACGATTCGAAGAATTGACGAAAAACGTCCGGATCGTCGTTTCCATAAGAATGGAACCGAGAAAAAGACACCTTGGAAGTTTGCTGACCGCGACGGTGAATCCTATGTCGTCACCGGAAAAGGCGGCCTCACCCGGGAGATCCGGATGCCTTCAGATCTTTCTGAGCGCCTGGAAAAACTTCGTCTTCCAGAAGCCAGAAGAGTCACTGATCGAGGAATCTACTATCGACAGCACTACGACGTCGTGGGCGGCAAGCGCTTCACAGACTGCTTCCGAAGAGCCAGCATTCGGGCACTAGGATGGTCAACCGGAGCTCACGGTCTTCGTCACTCATATGCTCAGGAAAGAATCCGGGAACTTCAGTTCCACTGCAAATACGACCTTTCAAAAGAAACCGTCAGTCAGGAACTCGGGCATTTCAGACCCGATATCACAGACGCCTATCTTCGTTAATTCTCATGTTCAATTTCGAAACCTCCTCGTTAATCTTCGCAGCCGGCGGCTTCCTCCTCGGTTCGATATTTGTCCTCGCTGCATCTTCCTCTCGTTTAAACCGAATTCGTTCCGAGAATGAAAAGATTCTTAGATACCACCTTAAAAAAGCTTCGCATCAAACTGAAACTTGGGCGGCTCATACTGCAACCGTCATTCGTGCTGAAGAACAGAAACAACTCAAGGCAGAAGAGAGATTTGCCGAGACCGAGGCGTTCCTCCGCAAACGTATTTCAGATCTCACTGAAAAAAATTACGACCTAATCGATCGCCTCAACAGTGATGCGGATCTTGAACGTCAAATCGAAGAACTAACTGAAGAACTTGAAAGTTGCCGGGAAGAACTGGAGGCCATGTCCAACAAGCGAGATCTTGCGCTTGAGTCTTATCGTAGAGTCAAAAAAAGCTTCAACCGGAGAAACAAAGAGATAGAAGCTCTTCAATCTGAAATTACTGAGCTTCGTGAGGCAATGCAGAAGATGAAGACACTCTCGTTCATCTCTGATCGCCGCGAAAATCGCCATAAACTCCTATCCCTGGCGACAGAACGACTCTTTGATGAATGTCGCGTCACACGCCAAGGAAAAAAAATTAGCAGAGAAGACTTCGACCTATGGATGGAAGAGGCTAAAAGATCGATCAACTAAGAATATTTAAACCGCTGCATGAGTTCGACCAAAATGCAGTGGTTCCTATTTAATAGATGCGAGTGTTTCCCATCAAAAGAATGTTTGATTTATTTCCGACTGCTTCACCCATTTGCTTGCAAGTCTCTTTCGGATTTTCAAAGACATATCCCTGTTTGGCCATCTGATTTAAAACAGCAATCTGTCCGACAGTGTTTAGATATTTATCCTTTGGATTCAACCACAAGCGCATGCACGCGCCTTTTATAGCTGCAGTGTAAATAGTGTCGGTAATGCGTGCTTGCGGCAATATGATAACCACGGTTTCCCTTTTTTCCGATCCCTGATGGACGGTTATCGATGCCGGATTAAACGATTTCAGATCCTGTCCTAGAGCTTTAATTGCAGCATTTGGAGCCGCAAACGCCATAGAAGTTACAAGAGCAAGCGGCAGTAGTAGTAGTTTTTTCAATTTATTCCTCCTTGAGATTTCTGATTGTTTTCTGATTAATCAGTTAGTCTTCGTCGGTGGAAAAATAATCTTTATCGAGCTTCTTTAACTCAATCGAAACGCCGGGTTGAACACCAAGACCATACTCAATCATTAGAGAAGCCAATTCTGTGCCATTAATAAGCCTCATGGTTCCGTGAGGGTATGCCTCTGCCACCTCCTGAGCTTTCTTATTAAAATCACTCGTTGTAATAAAAACAGCTTTTGAAACTTTAGCCACTGTAACGGCACCGATGAAATCTCTCATTTCCTTCTCGGTAACGTTAGCTGTTGTCCATCGTTTGGCTTGTAAATAAATTTTTCCTAGGCCGAGGACGTCTTCGTTAATCTTCCCATCGATACCGCCATCATGAGTTTTTGGAGTGGATTGACCAACGCCATAGCCCATTTTTTCCATTAATTCCAAAACGATTTTTTCGAACATCTCCGCGGAAGTATCCTCAGATTTAAGTTGATTGAGAACGTCATCCACCAGTCGCTTTTGATAAACGGAAAAGGCATTCATTATTTGCTCTTCCGGTGTTTTGTTCGCCTCTTCTTCCGGAGATTTACTTTGCAATTTGGTTTGACGACCAGATGTCCTGCTTATGTTTTTAACGCACTCTTCTAACTTTTCTTTGATTTCTGCAGTTGGTCTATGTAAGAGATCTTTTCCTTTTATCGTCAAACGATATCTCCCACGTGCGCCAGCTGTCTCAATAAGTTTCGCCTGATTCAAATACCACACTGCCCAACTTACTCGGTTGTACAACTTTGTTTTTCCGCTGCTTAATTTTTCGCTGACATCTTCTGGAGTCAATTTGAAGAAATCTTCAATTCGCTTAACGGCATCCTTTACTTCAAGAGCTCCATTGGAGGGAATGACACTCAATAATGGAAACATCATTTCATCAAAAGCTGGTACTGCCATTTTTGTTCCTTAGAGATTTTGTGGGGTTGATTAAAGGATTTTACTCAACATAATGGCTTGTTATGTTGAGTGGAAAAGGCACTATGACAGTATCACCCCGCGTTTTTTTAGACGACTTCTGGGGCTTCCGAGGGAAGTCCACTGTTTTTTAGACACTATCTGCTGTACAAATAAATTTTGAATTAATGTTACTTTTTCAAAGTAATAGCGTTTTTCCCGGAAAAATCTCTGATTTATACAGTATCAGTTCCTCCCAATTCTCCGTAAAAGTCCTTTGCTCTATCTCTTCAGCTTATTTCGCAAAATTTCTACGGCATCGCCATATTGTTGCGGCGTCAAATCTTTGTACAGGCGGTGAATCATTCGGTGACAGTTTGGACACAGGGGAACAAGGTTTCTGTAGTCATTTTCTCGCTCTCCCTCCGAAACCGGAACGATGTGGTGAACCTCTGCGAATTCTTTTCCAAGCGCTCCGTATGTTTCTTCGAAGTCAAAGCCGCAAACGCTGCACGAATACCCGTGCTCCTGCAGAGCCTTCTTTTTCAGCCTGGGATTCCGTTCATATTTGTAGGTAAAGATTAATTTCTTTCCGCCCTCTGTCACGACTTCTGTAACAAGATCGGAAGCCGGACTATCCTGCAGAGGACTAACTGATTCTGCTGTTCCTGTTTCCCTTCTGGGTGCTTCGGTGCAAGATTCTGGCGTTTCGCCTCTCTCTATTTCAATGAGATTGTCTAATATCTTTCCAAGTTCCTGATCTGAATGGAACAGAGCCCGAAAATATGCACATGTGGGTTTTCGTCCGGAAATAATAGGAAATCCTGCGTCAGCGTTATAAAAATAAGGTTCACTCTTATTTGATACGGTTGAAAACCTCATGCGGTCCGTAGGAGTTAACGGATGAATCATCAACGAGTTTGTCGGACGTTGTGCCGTATTCCTAAGAATAAGGACCTTTGGTAAATTTTCTCCAGTGAAGGGAATCACCTTTTTGTTTGCGACTTCCATTCCAGGCTTAGGTTCCGTCGTTTGATAGCCACGTTTTGTGAATTCCTTCATCACATCCACAAAATCTTCATCTGATAAGGCCTGGTATTTTCCGTTTGGCTTAGGCTCCAATCTCATTTTTGGTCTCCCTATGATTTGCTTTTTTAATCCGCTGAATAAGCAGTTGATCCTCCCTATCCATACTAGGGATAAAAAATGGACATCGCTTGGAAAGAGTCTCGAAGCCTGTCCATTATTTTTAGCGGCGTTATTTCAGAAAGTATGAATAAAAGACCACTTGTCAGAAGGACTAAATGAATTTCGAAAGTCGTTTTTACTAGTAAATTGCTAGTAAAAATTGGATGGCACAAAAGAAAAAGAACCAAAAAGAAAACCCTCAGCACGCCACCGACATTACGACAACTCAAAAAGTTTCAAGACACCACGATCGCGGGCTACTCGTCTCAAAGAGACGAAAAAATCGCGGCTACTAGCATACGCAATAAATACAGGCTACGCCACTACCAGATACCGTCACACATCAGGGGACACCTTTAATAGCCTCTGTACGTGTGACTTTGAAATTCCTAACTGTTCCGCTATTCGACGGATAGAAAATCCCTTCTTTGACAGAGCTCTTACGGATTCCTCATTAAATTTCAGGCTCTGAGATCGCTCCCTGTTGTATTCGGCCATTACGCGCATGCCTTTAGATGCTCTCCAACGGCGATTTTTCTCCGTGTTAAGCTCTCTTCTAAGCTCTTTTGAGTGAATTACTTTGAGCTGACGTTGTTCTTCTTCTGTTATCTGAAACCAATCTATCAGCGTCTCTGCTCGTGGTGTGTACAGCGGTGTTTTTTCTTGTCCGTTCCAATTAACGCGAATTCCCTCTAGGTGGGCTTTGAACTTTGCATAGACAGTGCTGAAGTCCTTAGAGTGGTAAGTCCACGCAGGATCAATCTTCTGAGCTAAAAATTGCGCTTCTCGGTAAAAGTCTTTCAGACTTACTTGGTTTGAGAGCGCAAGGTAACTCAACATCTGCATGAGGAACCGGCTTCTCATGCCTTCCTCGATAACGCCCCTCACTCTCAGCAATGTCCGCATATCTTCTAAAAAAGACCAATGCAGCGTTTCCAAACCAAAGCCAGAATGCTCTCTCGTTTTTTTCTCTTTTGCGGTTTGCGGAGCCTTTTTCAGCTTCTGGGAGCGCTCAAAGGGAAGGATGATTTCGGCCAACTCATCAAAGCCAAAGCGCTCAATTCCTCCGGAGGCACTTCTGTTCAAAAACACAACTCGGCACTTTTTCCCGGACTTGCTGTTATACGTGTTAACGAGCCTCAATACTCTTGATGCGTCCCTTGCCTGAGAATCCGCCCCATATTGCTGCAGCTTTTCGACTAGCACTCTTTCAAGCGCGTTCCAACGCGGCAGGGCCTGACGAGGTATAGGTTTTTCAAACAGCCACTTCGCTTGCAGTCCTCGCCCGGAAAATACGATTAGCGACGGCCTCGGGATCGATTCCATATCGCAAATGGACACGAAACTTTGTGCCATCTCTTCCGGAGTTCTGTGCTGTCCCCATGCGAGCTTGTAGCTGTCGATATCCAAAAAAGCGACCTGAATCTCTTTTAAATTCACAACACGTCGACACGGAGACTCGAACGTAGCCTGACTGACGTACACGTCATGCTTACAGCTCGCAAAGTACTTAGATAACGTTCCATCTTCTGCCAAGACAAATGGCAGCTTATCCAGCGTATAGGAATATTGAGAAGTCTTTCCTTCCGCATCTCGGATCAGCATCGAGAAAAATCCGAATCGAGAAGAGTCTTGGTACTGAGCGACTTCTGTTGACGCTGAGACTGTCAAATCGAGTTCCAGCTGTTGAGGAACTCTAAGCGTTGTTCTGGTTTCTGTTCTATAATCTTTCATGATTACGGAGCGGGACCATATTTCAATACGGACCCACTGTTAATGAGCCAGCCGCGAGAAACAACCGGCTCGTTAATCGATTTCAAAGCCTCGAAGCGCCAACTTCGAGGCTTTTCCCTTTTGGGCGTTTGCCTAGCTACTGATTTTAACCCACTGCCCGTTACAAAACGAGAAAAATTTCAGTGGGATCAAACCGCAAGCGCTTATCGGTTAGAGCTTGTCTGCGTTAGTCCTCAAATATTCTGAAAGAACCATTTTGATGAAGCCTGAACGGGTTAGCTGCATCTTTTCCGCCATCGCTTCGCATTGGCGCACAAAATCTTCTGACATCTGAAGCGAAATCATTCGCTGTTTCGGGGCTACCGGTTCTGCCTCACCTGTTTCTAGCCTTCTCTGAGCCAGGACTTTTTTTACTGTTTCTTCAGAGATAACTTTGTGATTATTGATTTTGTTCGGATTCTGCATTTTTATACCTTTTTTTATTAATTATTGATATTTTTTATGTCAATAATATCAATTATTAATTTGAATTAAATATCTCGTTCGATAAGTTTTCAATCTCTTCGCAAGCCTTTTTATCCCTTGGTTTCATCTCCAGGACAGATCTTCCGTTGCCAACGGATTTTGCATAAGCCATGCGATCGGAAAGAGAAGTTTTGAGAAGTTTGAAGTGCTCTAATTCTTCTATCATCGTCACGGCCTCTCTACTTTCTGCAGTCTTATCCATGCGATTGAAGAACGCCAAGGTTTCAAATTCAGCGCCAAGATTCTTTGCGCTCTCGATTACGGCATCTAATCTCGACAGGGACCAGATGTCGTAAGCTCTCGGCAGAACAGGAACAATCAGCTTGTCGCAAGCCATCAACGCAATACGCAAAGCGTCACTATCCCGGCCACCGCAGTCAATAACAATATCGTCCCAATTTCCAGCCTGAGCATTTAGCTGCGCAGCCAAATTTTTCCCGGATGGGAATGAAGAACAAGCCAGCAACGGCTCAAGCAAAAGTTGAGATCTAATTGTGGCGGTGTCCAGGGCAGACTGCTGCTCATCCGCATCTACAAGCCAAATTTTCCTGTTCGGCTCACTGATTTGTCGATACAAGGCAAGTTGTATGGCCGTTGTGGTCTTGCCAGTTCCCCCTTTGATGTGGGCTACTACAACTATCATTTTTTATCCTGTTTTTAGTAATTCACAGTAAGATTCTATGCAATAATTGATAAGAATTAATAATTTTTATTATAAAAATGGCAAGTAAATCTTTTCCTCCGGAACTCGTCAACCGAGTCCGGAAATTGAAACTGCATAAAGTCTTGACCGAGCTCTGCACGTATTGCTCACAAGATAGGACATACGAACCGAAAAAAAATCCTGATAGCAAAGTGTTTGTCGTTGAGGTCGATGGTAAGCGCTTCAACAATTTGCTCATTACCGGGGAGCGATGGTTTGATTTAGAGACTAAGAAAGGCGGAGGTGGTGCTATCGACCTCCTCATGTATTTACGCGGAATTTCTTTTGTTCAGGCGGTAAAACTGTTGTCTTCACTCGAAATCGACGAGTAACATAAACATTATTCACCCTCAATCTATTTAATAAAAATTAATTGATTTTTAGTAAATACAAATTAAATTTATCAATAATTATTAAAAATTAGTTAATTATTGAGTATAGAAATAACAATCATGAACCGTGCAATACAACGCCAAAACGCTAAAAAATTTATTCATCAATGGAAGGGCTATGAGAAAGGAGAAACCCAAAAATTTTGGATATCTCTTTTACACGATGTGCTAGGTGTTCCAGATGCTGCTGCTCTTCTAGATTTTGAGAAACAGGTAGTTGTAGACGGTCAAACAAAGTTTATTGATGCATATATCAAATCCACTAAAGTACTTATTGAACAAAAAGGCGCCAACATAGATTTAAATAAAAAATACAAACAATCGGGCGGAGCAATGCTGACTCCGTTTGAGCAAGCTAAACGCTACGCAGCTGACCTAGGAGTAAATCTGTATCCACACTACATCGTGGTGTGCAATTTCAAGGAATTCCATATTCACGACATGAGAGATACCAGCGCACCCCCTGTCGTTATCAAACTAGAAGACTTGCCTCAACAAGTTCATCGCCTGGCTTTCCTTGCTGACGTTGATAAAGAAATAACAGCCTTTGAGCAGAAAATCTCCGTTGAGGCCGGTGAAATTGTCGGTCAAATTTACGACGCCCTTTTAGAACAGTACCGAGACAAAAGTAATCCGGAGTCTTTGAAAAGTCTGAACAAGCTCTGCGTCCGTCTCGTTTTTTGTCTTTACGCAGAAGATTCCGGATTATTTGCTAATCATCTGCAGTTTCATGATTATCTAAGGGTTTATTCTCACGATCCTCGCACCGCTCTGATAAATCTATTCAAGGTGCTGAATACACCTGAAGATAAAAGAGACCCGTATTTATCTGATGATCTCGCCGCTTTTCCTTACGTGAACGGAGGTTTATTCGCAGATGAAAACATTGAAATTCCTAAGTTAACCCCTCAGATCGTTGAGTTGATCCTCAAGAAAGCAAGCGAAAGCTTCGATTGGAGTTTGATTAGTCCGACCATTTTCGGAGCTGTTTTCGAAAGCACTTTGAATCCGGAGACTAGGCGTAAAGGGGGAATGCATTACACGTCGGTTGAGAACATTCACAAGGTAATTGATCCTCTCTTCCTCAATGAGTTGAAGGAAGAGCTGAAAAATGCTCTCGAATTAAAAGTTCCAGGAACAAGAAATAAACGCCTGGAAGCATTCCGAAAAAAACTCGGTTCTTTGACTTTCCTAGATCCTGCTTGTGGTTCTGGGAACTTTCTGACAGAAACTTATAAGTGTCTCAGAGAACTCGAAAATGAAGCACTTCGAGAAATTTATCAAGGACAGATGGCTCTCGGGGAGGACCTTAGTCCAATCGAAGTTCACATTAAACAGTTCTATGGAATTGAAATCAATGACTTTGCCGTAACTGTCGCAAGAACAGCGCTATGGATTGCCGAATCACAAATGATGAAGGAGACGGAAGATATTGTCGGGGAGTCACTTGATTTCTTGCCGCTTAAATCCTCCGCTCATATCCATGAAGGTAATGCACTACGCATGGATTGGAATAGTGTCATCCCCGCCTCAAAGCTGAATTACATCATGGGAAATCCGCCATTTCTCGGCGCTATGAATATGGACTCAGAGCAAAGAGAAGATATATCAAAGGTCTTCCCAGAATGCGAGCAACCAGGACAAGTTGATTATGTGTCAGGGTGGTTTGTCAAAGCTATTAAATATGCGAAGGGGACTCCAATCGAAATTTCTTTCGTTGCAACAAACTCCATATGTCAGGGAGCGCAAGTGCCCCTTCTCTGGAAACCACTCTCAGAAATGGGGGCAACGATAAATTTTGCGTATACCAACTTTGTATGGGACAGCGAGGCATCTGAAAAAGCTCATGTCCATTGTGTCATTGTGGGTTTTTCAGAAGGATTAAGCCGAACGAAAAAAATAATTTTTCAAGGCAACGTCAAGACAGAAGCTAAATGGATAAATTCCTATCTTATGGACGCGAGAGACTGCTTCATCAAAAGTCGTTCTAAACCAATTTCTCCTGTTTCCGGAATGTATTTTGGCAGTATGCCAAGGGATGGAGGAAATCTAATCTTTTCTCCTGAAGAGAGAGAGCTTTTAATAAGTAAAGAAAAAGGCGCAGAAAAATTTCTTAAAAAATTCACAGGTGCAACTGAATTTTTAAACAACAAGGAACGTTGGGTTTTATGGTTAGATGGAGTCTCTCCAAGCGAATATGAAAGCTTCCCAACGATAATGAAACGGATTGATCAAGTCCGTAAATTTAGAGAAAAAAGCGTAGCCAAAGCTACTCAAAAATATGCGGAGACGCCGGCAATTTTTTGTCAAATCGCCCAACCTGATTCTGATTACTTGATTGTGCCTAGCGTATCTTCGGAAAAACGAAAATACATACCTATTGGATATTTGGATAAAAACGTCATCGCATCCAATTTAGCTCTCATCGTCCCTAACGCTTCTTATTATGAATTTGGAATTCTCACTTCTTCCATCCATATGGCTTGGGTGCGAGCTGTAGCAGGGCGTTTAGAAATGCGCTACCGATACTCAAAAGATGTCGTCTACAACAACTTCCCGTGGCCAACAATCACAGAAAAAACAAGAAAAAAGGTAGAGGAAACCGCAAAAAGAATTTTGGATGTTAGAAATCGTTTCACTGGGTGTTCCCTTGCTAGTTTGTACAATCCATCAAAAATGCCAAAAGAACTTCTGCAAGCTCACAAAGAAAATGACAGGGCCGTGATGAAGGCTTATGGCTTTAAGCCTTCTATGACTGAGTCTGAGATTGTTTCTGAACTGTTCAAGTTATACGAAGTAAGAATCAAAGAGCTCGAACAAGAGGAAGAAAAAAAGAAAAAGGAAGAAAAGGGATCGAAGGAAAAATAAACCTCTTGATACACAGAAATGGCTCAGTCCGTGCTGACAACGCGG
>ERZ791610.884-NODE-884-length-15050-cov-2.126109_pt1 | contig 15050 bp, 8 predicted proteins | sample MGYA00510061_ERZ791610 | MGnify/ENA primary metagenome ERZ791610 (study PRJEB30046, sample SAMN00791922) | human gut metagenome | study: EMG produced TPA metagenomics assembly of the A metagenome-wide association study of gut microbiota in type 2... | reverse complement strand
GGCCGCGTGAAGATGGAGTCTCCCACGACCAGCAACTCATTTGGGATGTCTTCACCAATACTATCACCGCCGGCAATGTCCTCGGAGGAAACCAGGCTTTCTCCAAAGAACTCGCTGAAAAACGCGACCGCCTTGCCAAGCCAAAAATCGGCAAGGAAGGCAATCTTCAGGAATGGATGATCGACCGCATCGCCAGAACCGACCACCGCCACACATCCCATCTGTACGCTGTTTATCCCGGCAACGAAATCAGTATGGAAAAAACGCCCGAACTCGCCAAAGCAGCCCGCAATTCCCTCGAATGGCGCGGTACGACCGGCGACTCCCGCCGTTCCTGGACCTGGCCATGGAGAACAGCCCTCTGGGCTCGTTTCAAAGAAGGCGACCGCGCCCACGATATGGTCGCAGGCCTCCTCCATCACAATATTCTTCCCAACATGCTGGCTAACCACGCCCCCATGCAAATGGACGGTACCTATGGTATCACCGGAGCCATGTGCGAAATGCTCGTCCAGTCCCACACGGGAGATTTCACTAAAATGCCTGAAATATCCCTCTTGCCCTCCCCAGCCAAATCATGGCCAAGTGGTTCAGTCAAAGGCCTCAAAGCCCGCGGAAACATCACCGTCGACTTCGAGTGGAAGGATGGAAAAGTGACCACCTACAAACTCACGTCCCCTCTTCGCCGTCCTGTCAAGCTCACCGTCAACGGCGAAACTAAAACAGTCACACCCGAAGAATCGAACATCAAGAAGTAACGACTTCACAGTCTCACACTTCCACTCTCATCCACAAGAGCTGCCCCTCCCATCCTCGGAGAGGCAGCTCTTTCTGTTTTTGTAAACCACCCAACAATTTTTACATCGCATACTCCGCAAACTGTAATACCTAGCTGTAACACCTAGCCAAATTTCCCGAAAAGGAAAAGCCCGCAAGTTGTTGAACTTACGGGCTTTATGATGGCATCTCCTGCTGGATTCGAACCAGCGACCCACTGCTTAGAAGGCAGTTGCTCTATCCAGCTGAGCTATTGGCGCATTCAGTTGCTGACCTCAGTCAGCCTTTATATTATACCCATATACGGCATATTTGTCAACACTTTTTTGAATTTTTTTCATATTTAATTTTTAAAAAGTTTTTTTCGGACAAAATCCGCCAAATTACGGCTTTCCGTATTTTTGAGCAAGTGCAAGATTCCTATAATCGGGTTCAGACGAAACCTCTCTTATAAGCTTTACAAACTTAGGAAGTTGATACCGCTGATCTTCACTAAGCAATTCAATTTCTATTGTTGCCCTGTCATTCCAGAACGGATAAACATCGAGTTCGCAGTAAGTGCTGTTGTCAACAATGCAATATCTGTCTTTACTGATGACGCCTGTAACATACTGCCTTTGAGCAAGGTACGAGTCGTATTGTTCTTTTGAAATATAATTTTCAATTTCAATCCGCTTAATATCCGATATTTTGATTTTTACGGTTTTAATATATACAGCCTTGTCACCCTCTCCCCTTTTGCGGATTCTGAAATATCCTTCTTCGGGAGTAGTAAGGTATGCCTGTGTAATAGGAATTCTGCGACAGGTTTTTATGCTGTTCAAAAATTCAATATCAGGATATTCAATCAAAAATTTTCTTTCAATTTCAAGCGGTTTCGGAATTCCGAGAAATGCGACAACCTCTTTGAGAAGTCTTTTCAGCTTGGTATCAAAGTCGGTCGAATTATCAATAATTCTCAGATGCGGTGTGCCTGTCCACACAGCCATAACATCTGTGTCAACTTCTCTTGCTTTTTCAAGACTTTCTTCTCTGCGAAAAATATTGGTTTCTTTTCCGTAATACTCTTCTGCACCGTCTGCGGAAGTCACAAGATGAAATACTGCGTCATAAGAATTTCGTATTACATCTTCATTCAAATTATGGATACCTGCATACTTTGCAAACTCATCTTCCGTAACATATGCTCTGCTGTCAAGCAATCCCCTGTCAAAAAGCAAAACCGCCTTTTCGCAATCCATATTTTTGGCAATTTGCGTTTTTTCATTCTCCTCAGCAAGCTGAATTTCAAACAGTTCTCTGTGAAATTCATAAGAACCGACATTTTCGGGGGTTTTGCCCTCACTAAGCAATCTGCTTGCAACTTCACCGATTGAAATTGTAGGAATATTAAGCTTTTTAAGCTCTTCGCTGATATATTTTAATGCGGAAGTCTTGCCGCCGCAAGGCCCTCCCGTCAATACTATTTTTACAACTTCAGCCATAAAATCACCCATGTAACTTATTAAATTAAGTATATATCCCAACAGCAATTTTTTTATTCTGTAGAAGAACATTATTGTTAGTTTTTGTCCTTTATAAGATAATATCGGCAAAATGAAAGTTTCTTATGCAGTAAAATTCATATTATACATTAAAAAGCGTATAAATTATCATAAAAACGGTGAAATATGCTGTTATAACATTGACAAGTTGCGTGTTAAAGTGCTAAAATATGTGTATAACCAATGAGGTTTTTTCTTATATTGAAAGGAAGTATTTATGATGGAAAAGCAGAATATTGACTGGGCAAACATTGGCTTCGGTTATATGCCCATCGGTGAAAGATTTGTAGCTAATTATAAAGACGGTAAGTGGGACAACGGTACTATGACAGCCGACACCACAATTACTATCAGCGAATGTGCAGGCGTTTTGCAGTATGCTCAGACTTGCTTTGAGGGTATGAAAGCGTACACTACATGTGACGGCAGAATTGTTGTGTTCAGACCTGATCTTAACGGTCAGAGAATGGAGGACAGCTGTAAGCGTCTTGAGATGCCTGTATTTCCAAAAGAAAAGTTTGTTGAGGCAGTTTGCAATGTTGTTAAGGCAAATGCCGATTATGTTCCGCCATACGGCACAGGCGCAACACTTTACATTCGTCCGTATATGTTCGGCAGCGGTCCTGTAATCGGTGTTAAGCCGTCGGCAGAATATCAGTTCAGAGTATTTACTACTCCCGTTGGTCCTTACTTCAAGGGCGGTGCAAAGCCTATTACAATTAAGGTTTCAGACTTTGACAGAGCTGCTCCTCACGGCACAGGTCACATCAAGGCAGGACTTAACTATGCAATGAGCCTTCACGCTATTGTTACCGCTCATGCAGAAGGTTTTGACGAAAATATGTATCTTGACGCCGCTACAAGAACTAAGGTTGAAGAAACAGGCGGTGCTAACTTTATTTTTGTAACAAAGGACAACAAGGTTGTTACTCCAAAGTCTAACAGCATTCTCCCCTCAATTACCCGCCGTTCACTTATGTATGTTGCTGAGCATTATCTTGGTCTTGAGGTTGAAGAAAGAGAAGTTTACTTTGATGAAGTTAAGGACTTTGCAGAATGCGGTCTTTGCGGTACAGCTGCCGTAATCTCACCTGTCGGCAAAATTAACGACCATGGCAAGGAAATTTGTTTCCCGAGCGGTATGGATGAAATGGGTCCGATTACAAAGAAGCTTTACGATACACTTACAGGTATTCAGATGGGCAGAATTGAAGCTCCCGAGGGCTGGATTAAGGAAATCAAGTAATCAATTTTATACATATAACAAGACGGTCTGCGAGAACAGACCGTCTTTTATTTGCAGTTTTTAATTATATTGTTGTAGGCAACATCTACGGCACACTCATCTATATTACAATGCAATACATAAAATTTTGTATGCCGAATAATATTATCAAGATTTGAGAGCAAAGACATTCCATCTGACTTATTCACAAATTTGACAGTTGATTTATAGAGTCTTTGTACAATCTCATTTGTGTCGGGGATTGTAACAAAATTATCGTCTGAGCGTTCTATGAATATTATAGCACCTATGGGAACGGTTTCGTTGTTAGCAATTCCGCTTCCGCCGTCAAACGGAGTTCCGCAGCATAGCGGGACTTCGTTTTTAATTTTCACAACAGGCTTATCGTCATTGAGAATATGAGCTTTTGAGCCGAATCTTTTCAACCACATCTTTGTATGAGTAGATTTGCCGACGCCTGAATCGGCGGAAAACAAATACGCTTTTCCGTCAAAAACAAGTGCCGAGGAATGCACAAGCATAGCGCCACGGTGAATTATTTTGCGGTTAAAAATTGACGCCGTTGCAAATTCTTCGGCTTCATCAATGGTTGAACCTTCAACCATACGGCTCAACAGGGAATTTAAGTATGAGTGTGACGGTATTGCAGAAAAATCTGCACTTCTCTCCCCTTCATACAAAAACGGTTCACACAATTTTTTTAAGTAATCAAATTTTGGTTTAATTTCAACGATAAAATCAGCTATTAAATATTTTGGCAAAGCGTCCTCCGAAATAAAACAGACTCACAAAAAGTGAGCCTGTTTTTTTATTGGTTAGTTTAAATGAACGATAAACTTCTGAATTTCCGTTGCGTCAACTACCGTGATGTCACCGTCGTTGTTATAATCGGCAAGATGTTTTTGTTCTGCCGAAAGTTCAACAATACCGACAACATACTTCTGCACAAGAGTTGCATCTAAAATATTAATCCCGCCATCCATATTAACATCACCGACATCATAAGCAGAAATGCCGTTAAACGGAATATTGTTAGCCTTTGCATATTCCTCGGCATAAGAACCGTAACTGCCCTTGATTGTTACATTCGGAGAGTTTCTGAAAGCGTTAGAAGCAATAGAAGTCACGGATGTAGGAATAAACACCTCAGATAATGATGTACAGCTTCCAAAAGCAAATCTTTCAATTGATTTTACGGAATCGGGAAGATCAATACCAGTCAGTGAAGAACAGCCATAAAAACACTGTTCTGTAATTTTATTTACTCTTGCATACAATCCAATTTGAGTCAATGCCGTGCAATTTTGAAAAGAGCCAAAATCAAAGGAATTAATCCAGTATGGTAAAACAATTGATTTGACATTTGAACAACCTGAAAATGATAAATAACCAACGGAGCGAAGATATTTTGCATTTGTAAAATCAATAGATGTAATATTCCCGTTATTTATAAATGAATAATCAGCTACTGACCTAACATTATAATTATCTAATCTATCGGGAAAAACAAGCTCTGTTTTGTTGTCATTACAACCGTAAACAGTAGCATTATATTTATCATCCGGAAGATAGTAAAAGCCGTCCGATGTAAGGTATGTTGCGGCAAAGCATTGTTGCACAGCGGTTAACACAATTAAAGCAACCACAGAAAAGCATAAAAATGTCTTTTTAAATTTAATCATAATAATCACCTGAAAGCGGGCAGAGCAGTATATAAAACACTGCTCTGCACAAATTTCACTTAAGCACCCATATCACCATTATCGTTGCCATCATTACCGGCTGATCCTGTATCTTCCGGATTACTCGGATGAATATAATCAGTAAGCAAAGTTTCAAAATCAAATCTTACGAGATCAATAATGGGTGTTTCATAATTTTTTTTCATAAACTTTCCCTTTCTAATCATTGCTGAGGTACATAAGTCTTATTACCGATATCATTCAGGTTAATAACTACAGGTGTTTCTGAAAGAGTAACATTGTTATCAACAATTACATAAGAATACACCTGAACATAATATGACTGGTTAGCCTCAGAATTCTTGAATCCGTAGTAAGATGTAATTCTGTTCTTGTTGTCAAGATCGGCAATACGGATTGAATTTACAATAACATTTTTCTTAGCAACAACATTATCAGAATCTGTTACTGTAACAGCCTTTGAGGCGGTTGCAGATGTTGATTGATGTTCTACAGAACCGCCATCTGTTGCTTTATTTGAAATTGCAGTTTTAAGTTCTTCTTGATTAACGGTATAGTTACCGTCTTTTTTACTGCCGACAACCATAGCATATCCGACTTTAATGTCATTACCGGAGTAATTATTCAACAGTAAGCCATTATGATTAAACATAAGGTTAAAGTCAGCATACAAACGATCGTAGTCTGTACCTGCCAAGCTGTAAGAACCAGTATCATCTTTACCTGATACCGTATCATTCCAATGGTTACGAGAGTACTGTAAGAAATTAATTGAAGAATCTGTTGACTCATCTTTATGAGTACCGCCAACACCATAAACAGCAACTACAATATAGTTGTCATAACCGGTATAAGCAAAATTCTGACCGTATGCTTTAGTTACAAACTCTTTATTCTTTGTCATTACATACCAGAAACTAAAGTCACCGTTTTTATCTTTATATGCCTCCGGCAAACCTTCAATATCGGCTGTCGTACCTGTATCTTTGGCTGAAATATATGAACCGTCTTTGAAGAATCTGTTACCAAAATTTGTTGTAATATCTTCAGCAGGAGAATCCGAGACAACATGGAATGTAGCAGTAACATTTCTGTCATCAACCTGTGTAGCCGTAATATCAGCAGTTAAAGTTCCGTCGGCTTTAGAACCAAATTTAATTTGATTAGAATCCCATGTGATATTCTGTTTAAAATTGGATTCAAACGGAGCTTTTGCCATTACAAATGACTCACTGAGTTTAGTCTCAGTACAACCATATTTGCTAATATCATCCGCAGTTAATGTGCCGGATACCTTATACACCTTTGTACCGTACAAACGAGTATCAAATGTATATTTAATCTCGTACTTAACACTACCAAGCGAAAGCTGTGAGAAGTAGTTCAATACCTTAATTTTTTGCTGGTGATCAGTTAAATCTTTATCAAACAAATAGTCGTCAACATTAAATGAAATATCAGCTTTGTAGGTATTGGTAGATGCATCTTTTGCTACGGTTACAGCAGGCACTGCACCTGTTTCTGTATTCACCAGCTTAATAAAATCTGTTGAATAGGAATAGAAATCAGTAAATGTAGTAGCCTCACCGGGTACTGTTCTCAAAGTAATTTTAATCTTATTGCCCTGACCATATGTAATATAGGCATTGGAAACAGTAATATCACTTGTGGTTTCGTCATAAGAATGAATTACATTATCTGTTTTGTCAAGAACATCAACTGACACATAACACTCACCAAGACCTGTCGTATTGGGATGAAGCTTATGAGAAATTGTAAGTGAGCCTGACGGAGCCTTAATAAATCTTGCAACATAAACATCGTTGTTGTCCTGCGTAACAGAAACGCTGTTCTCAACAGTAGATGTAAGAGGTGAATATTTACCTTCACTCAAAAGATACCAACCGACAAATATGTACTCCGATGCATGGTCGGTATTAGCAATAATATTAAAAGTATTGCCTGAACCTGTCTGACCTTTTGCTTCGGTTTTTTTATAGTATTCATCATTGGTAAAATAAGCACTTGTTCCGGTTGTCAGACCCGTGTATTTGCTGCTGTCATAACCATCCTTTGTATAATCAACTTCACCGTCTTGATAATAGTCACGGCGGAAGTCGGTGCCGAGCGTACCGCTGAAAGCATCCAAAGTGTCAGCATATTCAATTACCGTATGAGCAGTAACATTGAGGTTATCTTCCGAATAATACCAACGACCGTCATTTCTGTACGCATCTTCATTCTTATTAGGTTCTCCTTCGATAGAGTTATTACTCTTAACAGTCTGTTCATAAGTAATCTTAACAGGAACACCGTCAGCGCCGGCGTCCTTAAATGCCTTATACGCCTCTGCGTCTGAACTTGCGCTCAGTTTTTCGTCACCTGCAGAATATGTTTTTGTATCGGCAAGAATATCTGCATAATTGTTATAGAGAAGCGATGATGAAGAAATTACATCAACAAGTGAATATTCTGTTACACTGCCTGTGTTAACATCCGGCTTAGAAACCGCCCAACGAGTTGCATAGTAACCAAAATATGTCTGTTCATAACCGTTAGAGATTACTCTCCAAGGATTTTTCTTTCCGTCAACGGAAGAAGCGTCAACTTTTTGATTATAAAGGTCAACCTTGTTGCCATAGAAGTCGGTAAGATCTTCCCAACCATTTGCATATAATGTGTCCATAACATCGGCTGAAATGGTATCAGGATATGTCACGCTTGTTTTGTCACCCTTACCGGTTGAATCATCACCGAAATTGTTGTAACCTGATGTGCCGGAAGGTACATACTTAAAGGAGAAAATAATCTCCTGCGACTTTCTTTCAGTTGAACCGCTGATTTTTTGTTCATAAATCTTTAAAAAGTCGTTGTAGTCATATGTCTGTCTATTTCCCAAAGAAGACACTAAACCATTATGAACATCATCATAAAAATAGTTGTTAAGTGTAACGCCGGCTATAGTACCACCTTTATATTTAATCGGCAAATCAACATAGCAACGACCACCGCTCACAAGCATTGGCTGACCCGGATAATTGGAAAATACATCACCACTGGTACCGCCGCTGTAATACGGATAAACGGCTATTGTATTACCCCAATCCTTCTTAACAGTATCATCAAAGCCCGTAACATAAAATCTTACGGTTTCTGTATCAGCAGATGTTTTGTAGAAGTAAACAGGAGTAACCTCAATTGTATCCGTCAGCTTTGTAGTAGACTTAACATAATAGTCGAATGAATATTCGTTGCTCTCCATATTGCTTGTCTTTGGAAGATATGTTTCACCGTCAACACACCAACCTGCAAGATAATATTCCGAATCTTTCACTTTTGTAGTAATAGTGAGCTTAACCTCGTTCTTTATATTCTCTTCTGAAAGGTAAGCAATTTGCCACGATGAAGAAGATTTGGTGTCAACATCAACATCATATTTAGTCTTATCATAAGAAATGGTTGTAATACCCTTAGTATGCATATTATTGGCATACTGTTTATCCGTTCTGCATGAACCGTTCTTAGCATAAAGCTTTGCTCCGTTATGAACCTTTACAACCAGAGTAACCTGATAGTTCTTTGTTCCCTCATTATAAGAAATTGATAAGGATACAAGTTCACCGCTATACTGGAACGCACCAAAATAGTTACCATTATTTTCTTTTCGTTCGGTTTTTAAATTATCCCCTGCTTGATAGCTTTTAGAATCGTTTACAGTAATATCAGAAGTATTGTAGTATAAGTCATTATTATTTAAACCATTGCCTGATGAAGGAATTTTATTAGTCACAGCAAAATAATACCATTTATTTTCCTCAAAATACGAGGGATTAAGGTATGCTGTATATACTTTATTGTCTGTTGAAGAATAAGTACTGATACCGTTAGTCCAATTTTTTATTTCTTCACCATTTCCCCAAGCAAGGAAATGATCTTTAGACGCAGTACCCTGTGCAAAGGAAGCAGAAACCGTAATATCAGCAGTCGGATAAATAGTTGCTGTAGCTGATGTCATAGAACCCTCAGCAGTATAGCCACTCTCGGGAGTGATTGACCAAGAACTGAAAGAATAAGAAGAATCAGGAACTGCAACGAGTGTTACCGGAGCACCTTCTGTCACGGTTACTGTCTTTGAACTTCCGTTTGCTGTAACGGTACCGTTTGTTATATCGCTTGCGATTGTAACTTTATATTTATTCGCTGTTCTAAATGCAGCTGTAACCGTCACATCTTCATTAGGCATTGTAAATGTAGCCTTATTACCAACAACCTTAGCAGGGGTGTTGTTGAATGTTACTGTTTCAAGAACATAACCCGAAACAGGCGTTGCTTCTACGGTTACAGTATCACCCTCATATGGATTATTTTTGTCAACAGAAATTTTACCGTTTGCAATGTCAGGATCAACAGTAACACTATGCTGTGCACCCTGTGTAACAATAAATTCAGGAGGGTTTTTGCCCGGATTTGTTAATCTGATAGTGTAGGGCTTGTCACTTTTTTCAACATAATACACATTTCCGCTTGCTTTTTTTGTGGTATAGTCTGTATTTAGAGCAACTTTTAAACCACTCGGGTTATCTGAACCATAATTGATTTTGGCAGAATCGATAAGTCGAAACTGATTATTAGTTTGATTTGAATTTTTAGCATAAAATTTCAAAGTATAATTGTTATCAGCATTAAAACTCATAGTCTCGGAATAATTAGACCAACCTATGGAACTAGAATCACTTTGCGAAGCATATACTGCACCTTGTAAACCGTAAGCAAGAGGAGGTTCTTCAATCCAAACCTTTATCTTTCCGTCAGTTGCTGTATTGAGATGAATGGTATAACGCTTACTTGTAGTAGGATTACCAATATAGTACAGACCCTGATTTGCCGATAAAATATCTACAGTATACGGGTTATCAGCAGTATACTGTGAATCTGTAATATTAATAGAAGCACCTGAACCGGTTTTATATATATGATCGCTATTATCGATAAAACAAAAAGCATCATTGCCGCTTTTAATATCAGACGAACTAAAGGTATAGGTATAATCACCGTTACCGTTGTCCTTCATAGGGATACCATTATCATGTGAAGTTGCACTTGAAGTATCAGTACCACCTGTAATAGCCGAATGACCTAAGATATAATACTGCTTATTTGACTTGAGGTTATTGCGTGCATTTGTTAAATTGGTTAATGCAGTTGTGTAATCATCTGTATTAGTGGCATCAGCATCAGGAAGTCCTTTGAGGAGAGCCTGAGCAGATTTAAGTGCTGTAGAGAAATCTGCAAATGAATCTTCTGTATAACTGCCGGCAGATGTATCCTTTACAGAGTTTACATAGTTTTCAAGAGCAACATACGCTTGCTGAGTAGCTGTGTAAGCTACAGTAATAGTAACAGAAACAGGTGAATTTGTTGCTGTCATGTTCTCATCGTAGTCTGACTTAGCAGTAACTGTGTATGATAATTTATAAGTACCCGGCTCTTTAGCAGTAAATGTGTAACTGCCTGTAGTAGTATTTTTTTCAAGATTGTACTTGTCTGCAGAAACTTCTGCACCATCAGCATTTGTAACGGCAACATTTTCAGAGCCTTCAACAATTGTTGAATTTTCAGCTACCGTGTAACCAGCAGTAATTACAGTTGAATCAAGAACCTGTGCATCTGCAGTTGACTGACCGAGAACATTAAATGTTACGGTAGGAGCACCAATCTGCTTAAGTTTGCTGTTTGCCTTAACGGTTACATTGCTTGCAGGCATTGTGAATGTGTAAACACCTGATTCACCGCCGCTCACATTTACAACATTGTTGTCTTTGTCAGTAACAGTAATTCCGTTAACTTCATAAGCATTGTCGGTAGCTGTAACTGTTACGGAAACTGGAGAATTATATTCAGCACTTTCATTTACTTCTACACTATAGTTAGTAACAGTTTCTGTAGTGATGTTGTAAGAAAGAGCAGAAAACTTTGCATACGCAGATACAGCTTGAGAAATGTTATTTACTGTATATGTAGCATTGCTTGCTCCGTCTATTTGATTTTTACATTCGGCATCGCTGTACCAACCGTCAAACTTGTAACCCTCATTAGCAGTTGCTGTGAAAGTTACTTCTTTTCCCTCTTCAACAGAAGCAGGTGATGTTGTATATGAGTTAGTTCCATCAGAAACTGAAACCTTACCCATATTTGTATCATTAGAACCGAAAGTTACAGAATATTTAGCTTTATTAGAAATAACAAAGTTATCAGAATCTGCAAGAACATAAAGACCGTTAGTATCTTTTAATACTGTCTTTACTTCATATTCACCCTCGTCTGTAAAAACAGAAGTATCAAGCTTACCTTCTGATAAAGCAACCTTATAGAATTTGTTGGTTGTTTTATTAAGAACATAATACTCAAAAGTATTAGCAAAACCTAATGAAGAACTGCCTGCCGAGGTTGATGTTGTAACACCAAGCAAATCGCCTGTTGCAACTTCATTAGAAGAAAGAGTTGTTGTAGCAGTCTTTGTACCTGTAGATACTGACTGTAAGAGCAAATTATTTCCATCTTGAGCGACTTTAGTAAAATCATTGATTTCACTATTGTAAATAACAAATGCATCGCCGGCAACTACATTTGCTTTTAAATTAGGTGCCCAGCCTTTGTGTCCCATATAATAGGTTCCGGCAGGTACGCAAAGTATACCGAATTTAAAAGTAGATGCGGATGTGCTATCTTTTTTAGTTAATTGTTTTTCATAATCCGTTTTTGCGCTATCAGCAACATCATTAGTATCTTTAGTATTCATAGCGACGAAGTAGTCTTGTTTCCACTCAACATCTTCACCGCCATAGAACATAACTTTTGAACCGTCAAGAACAGATACAAGCCTTGTGTCTGTTACAACACCCGTTGTATCTACCTATGCGGAATATGACACCCACGTATTGTTTTTATAAATAACTGAAGTGGTTTTCCAATTCAATGTATCTTCTGCAGGCAAAGTAATATTTCCGGTTTGCTTTTTATTACTATTATCATTATTATTAAAGATGATACTAGTAGCAGTCGGCTCCACTAAAATTGAGTAAATATTATTTCCCTCATCATACATAGCTTGACCAGGCCAACTACCTTTACCAGTTACGTCAGCAGAATTTGTGTATGTTTTTACATCACCTTTATTATCATATGCATAAGCGTAAATATTGGTCCATCCATCAGTAGAAGTGTTACCATTATCAGAACAACTGGATTTATCAAAGTATACTTTGATAGCATCATTAACAGTTGCATTAACTGTTGATACAGTGCCGATAAGCATTGTTGACAGGAGCATCATTACCGCAAGGATGACGGAAACAGTGCTTCTGCCTAAATGAGAAATTTTTGTTTTCATAATTATTACCTCCATAACCTAATATTTTGGTTTTGGTTAGGTTCGTGGGTGACCTTTACCGCCTGACCAACGGTGAAACATAATCGGCAAAGCCACGGGATTTTGTTGCTAATTTACAAAAAGTGCCGTGTCTTTAGCTAAAAAATGTGTCCTTGAGCTTGTTTCAGTCAAAATGTGAACACTAACCCATATTCTTTATAGTAGATTATACCATTTTAGATTGATTTTTTCAATTAGGTTGCAATAATTTTATTGTGTTTGTTTAATGTGATAGTTTTGTGTTTGTTTTTACATTCAGTTTTGCCGTTTTGACAAGATATTTTTATGTTATGCACAAGTTATGGTGCGTTTTTTGTAGAATTCGTCTATATATCGGTGTTTTAATTATTCCGATTAAGAAATTGTTATGCCGTGTGTTACAAATTTGATAATGTTATTTTGCTGAAAGTTCAATATTTGAATGTTGTAAAGTAACATTATAAAATCAGTTTGACGGAAAATTTTCCGCCTTTGCGTGACGGCAGTCCAACGGGCACAGCTACGGATAACCGTGCATAGTTTAATATACAAATAAAAATGCCCGACTGCGGTGTCGGGCATTTTGTTTGAGGTTATATGATTTTTGGTTATTTATCCTTGCTTAAAAGCATACGATCGTTTTCAAGCTTTGAACCACTTGCTTTTTCAAACATTTCGAGGAGGTGTTCAACCGTAAGATTTTTCTTTTCTTCGCCTGAGATATCGAGGATAATTTTGCCGTCACTCATCATAATAAGACGGTTGCCGTGAGTAATTGCGTCATGCATATTATGAGTTACCATAAGTGCCGTAAGGTTGTTTTCGGCAATGATTTTGTCGGAAAGCTCAAGCACCTTTGCGGCTGTTTTCGGGTCAAGGGCGGCTGTATGCTCGTCAAGCAGGAGAAGCTTTGGCTTTTTGATTGTTGCCATAAGGAGTGTTATTGCCTGACGCTGACCGCCTGAGAGAAGTCCTACTTTTGAGGACATTCTGTCCTCAAGTCCGAGGTCGAACTCTGCAAGCATCTGACGGTAACGAAATCTTTCGTCAGCCTTTACGCCCCATGAAAGTCCTCTTTTTTTGCCTCGTCTTGCGGCAATTGCGAGGTTTTCTATAATTTCCATATCGGCTACCGTTCCTGTCATCGGGTCCTGAAATACTCTGCCGAGGTACGGCGCTCTTTTATGCTCGGGCAATGCGGAAATATCCTTGCCGTCAATGAGAATCTGACCGCAGTCAACAGGCCACACGCCTGCAATTGCGTTGAGTGTTGTTGACTTGCCTGCACCGTTACCACCGATTACCGTACAAAAATCACCGTCATTGAGGGTGAGATTAACTCCGCAGAGCGCCTGCTTTTCGTTTACTGTGCCTTTATTAAAGGTTTTCCATACATTCTTGATTTCAAGCATTCTTAACCCTCCTTCTGTGCGTTTTTAGCATTCATTTTTGCAACTTTCTTGAATGAAGTCTTTCTCTTTTTCTGGAGATACGGAACTGCAAGGAAGATTGCAACGATAATTGCCGTAAAGAGCTTTGTATCGTCTGTCGGCATCTTGAGCCAGAGTACGATGCCCATTGCGATATAATAAAGAATACCGCCGACAATTACAAAGAGCATTCTGATGATGAAATTCATGTGCTTGCGGAAAATTGCCTCACCGAGAACTTCACCTATGATTACAGCGGCAAGACCGATTACGATTGCGCCTCTGCCCATGTTGATATCCGCAAAGCCCTGATACTGAGCAAAAAGTGAGCCTGAAAGTGCAACAAGTCCGTTTGAAAGTGCAAGAGCAATTACCTTTGTAAAATTGATGTTAATGCCCTGTGCCTTGCTCATTGCAGGGTTTGAACCTGTTGAACGGATTGTTGAACCCTGTTCCGTGCCGAAATACCAATACATTGCTGCAATTACAACGGCACAAATTCCAAAACCTACGAGAATTGCCATATTTATATTACTTGCAGAAACAACAAGCGTATAGTTTCTGTAGCTGATTGGGAGATTTGATTTTCCCATAATATTCAGGTTAATTGAATAAAGAGCAATCTGTGTGAGGATACCTGCGAGAATGTCGGGGATTCCGAGAAGCGTGTGAAGAAGTCCCGTTACAAGACCTGCCGCAAGACCTGCAAGGATTGCTACGATGATTGTTGCCCAAACGGGACAGCCGTTGATGAGCATAACTGCGGTTACTGCACCGCCTGTTGCAAATGAACCGTCAACGCTGAGGTCGGCAAAGTTCAAAAGCTTAAAGGTGAGAAATACACCGAGTCCCATAAGTCCCCAGATTATACCCTGAGCAATATTACCCGGAAGTGCGGATAAAAAGCTCATTGGATTAAGAGAACCGAAGTAGTTTGCTAAA
>ERZ791610.871-NODE-871-length-15294-cov-14.119234_pt1 | contig 15294 bp, 14 predicted proteins | sample MGYA00510061_ERZ791610 | MGnify/ENA primary metagenome ERZ791610 (study PRJEB30046, sample SAMN00791922) | human gut metagenome | study: EMG produced TPA metagenomics assembly of the A metagenome-wide association study of gut microbiota in type 2... | reverse complement strand
GTCTATACATAATGCACCCCAAAAGTTTTGTGTCTAACTTTTGGGGTGCAGTTCAAAAAAAGTCGAGGCTTATTTGTTTAATTGTTTATACGATTCAGGAGAATCAGAGTTGGTTGATGAAGCGTTGAAGTTCGTCGACCATTTCGCCCGCAGTACGGCCTTCGGGAATACCCTCCGGTTCAAACTGCTTGACAAGGCTGTTGAGCTTGTTCAGCGTATCTGTCTGACCCTTAGCTTCGAGTTCGGCACGCAGTAAACGTATTTTTTCGGCCAGCGCAACGCCCTCGATGAAACGCTCGTAGCGCACCGAAGAACGTGGGCCAGGGTAAATACAGTAAGTATCGCCCGGAGCAAACAGGCGGAAACGCGAATCAGTCAGTGGTTTGCTGTCCCAGTTCATCCACGACCAATGCAAATAGCCCTCAAACTGATTGGCAATGCAGTAAACCGGCAGGTATACCGCTTCGGCAGGCAGACTGTTCGAAAAGATGTTCGGTTCGGGCGTGCTGCAGCAAGTATATGTCGTCGAAATCCAACCCTTAGCCTTGCGCGCTGCCAGTTCCTCCGCCGAAAAGTCCTCGCCGTAGGCAATGCAGTAGTCGTAGAGTTTGTCAACCAATTCCTTGTGGTAAGTACCCGCCAGCGCCATTTTGATGCCCGGAGCCGCCTTTTGTGCCACAGCATAAGCGTCGAGCATATTGCTCAATCCGCGTTCGTCCATAGCAATGCACGTTTTATCGTACCAGCCCTTTTCCTTCAGGTGCGCTGCAAAGTTGCGGATAAACGATTCCCAAAGTTCCTTGTATTCCTTGCTCGAAGTTGAGGTTTTCAAATCCACCATGCGGTGTTTAGCCTCGTCGAAGTAGCGGAACGACATATCCCAAGGCACCATCGAAAAACAGTTAATCTGCTTTGAAATGCCACATTCCTCGCACAGTTCCACCCATTTGTCGAACACCGAGTAATCGTAAGCCCACGAACCATCCTTTTTCTTGGTAGTTTGAATCATCGGGTCGAACTTGTCAACAGACTGGTCGCCCCACGGCTCATAAAACAAAATGGCCGAAACCACCTTCTGTCCCGAACGCGCCAACAAACGTAAATAAGGCTTCAAAGCCTCGCAGTGCGCCTCGCTCCACCGCTCCAAACCGTAGTAGCGCGAAACGGCGTAGGGCTGCTGCCAAAAGTCAACATGAAACTGCTGTTCGGAAGGCGAGGGGAGTGTATGTTTCGACACGTTGACTTTCAGATTCAGACGGGAAATCACCTTGTTCGACGCCGAGTCAACTACCTCAAGTTTGGTTTTGTATATGCCCGGTTCTGCATGGTCGGGCACTTCGATGGTACACCACACCGGACGTGCCGTTTGCGCCCCCAACTGTTGTGCCCCGTCCGTTTCAATCACGTCGGGCACCTGATAAGGAGCCAAGTGTTGCGGATGAAAGCCACAGTTTTGAAAGCCATCGGTCGTAACGTAGCTCACAAAGCGCGCCGACGTATTTTTTGCAGGAATCACCTTTTTGCCGGCACGCAGTTCCGAAAGCCGTAACATCAGTTTGCCCGTTTGTTTCGGAGCATAAATCACAGCTTGCACGCCCAAGCGTTCGCCCCGCCAGGCATACATCGTTGTATCGATGCAAGTGCCGGTATGCGGACGCAGGTTTTCAGCAAATTGAATGTTCTTCGACGCCCAGTTAGCTTCAGGAGCGTTTTGCGCCGCGAGCGAAAGCGGACAAGCCAGAAGCGCAGTCAGTATGTATTTATGAAAAGTCATGATCAGTTGTTGTTCAAAAAAAATTACTTCAACGCATCGAAATGCTGGTGGAAGCCCACCACGGCCGCGATACCACGGTGCAACATGTCGAGCGGGAAATTTTCGTTGGGTGAATGAATGGCGTTGCTTTCCAAACCGAAGCCCATGAGCACGGTTTTAACCCCCAGTTCGCGTTCAAAGTCGCTGATGATGGGAATGCTACCCCCACGGCGCACCGCCAGCGGACGTTTACCGAAAGCTTCGGTAAAGCCCAGTTCGGCAGCCCGGTAAGCCGGCAGGTCGATGGGGCATACATAGCCCTCGCCGCCGTGCATGGGTGTAACCTTAACCTTTACGCATTTCGGAGCAATGCTTTGCAGGTAATCAGCCATCAGTTGCGAAATAACCTCATGGCACTGATGCGGTACGAGGCGGGTTGAAATTTTGGCGTAAGCCTTCGACGGCAGAACCGTTTTCGAACCCTCGCCCGTGTGTCCGCCCCAAATGCCGCAAACGTCGAACGACGGACGGCACGCATTGCGTTCAATGGTTGAATATCCCTTTTCGCCGCGCAGTTCGTCAACCTCGATGGCCTTTTTATATTTTTCCTCATCAAAGGGGATTGAAGCAATCATTTGTCGTTCAGCATCCGACAAATCCTCCACATCATCGTAGAAGTGCGGCACCGCGATACGGCCGTCAGCATCCACCACCTTTGCCAGTATTTCGCACAGCACGTTGATGGGATTAGCCACCGCACCGCCAAAGTGGCCCGAGTGCAAGTCACGGTTCGGTCCCGTCACCTCCACTTCCCAGTAAGCCAGTCCGCGCAGTCCCGTAGTGAGTGAAGGCAGGTCGGCCGAAAGCATCGAAGTGTCGCTCACCAATATCACATCGCACTTCAGCAAATCGCGGTGTTTTTTAAGGAAAGCATTCAGCGAAGGTGAACCAATTTCCTCCTCACCCTCGATGATGAATTTCACATTGTGTTTCAGCAAGTCGTGCTTTACTAAATATTCAAAAGCCTTGAGCTGTATAAAACTCTGTCCCTTGTCGTCGTCAGCACCGCGTGCGTAAATACGTCCGTCGCGCACTTCAGGCTCAAACGGTTGCGACTTCCAGAGTTCAATCGGTGCCACAGGCATCACATCGTAGTGTCCGTAAATCAGTACAGTCTGCGCCTCGTCGCTCACATGCTTTTCGGCAAAAACCAGCGGGTTACCATCCGAAGGCATCACCTCGGCATGGTCAGCCCCTGCAGCCAGCAGCATTTCGCGCCATCGTTCGGCACAAAGCAACATGTCAGCGTGGTGCTTAGGTTCGGCACTGATGCTCGGAATACGAATCAAGCTGAAAAGTTCGTCAAGAAAACGGCCTTCGTTTTCGGCCAGATAAGGTTGCAGGTTATTCATGATGTTGAGATTTTAAAAAGTCCATTCAATCGTCAGCTCATTGTCGGCCACATGTCCGCCGTCAACCATCACCGTGTAGTGCGCCACAAAGCGTCCTCCCTCGGCATTCAGCGCAAAAGCATGCTGATGCGTGTAAATGCTCATGTTGATGGGGCCATGCGGCGTAGTGTATTGGCAGGGCAGCATACGTTGTTCGATAAACGTCATGCGCGACTGCGTTTGTCCCTTACGCTGCAAGTCGGCCAACTCATGAGTAATGATTAACTGCGTGTGTCCTTCGTTTTCGGGTTCAGGATAAGTAACCATCACCCCATTTTCTTCGACGATGCACAAACCGCTGGCAGTGTGTTCTATCAGTTCCTTGCCATTTTCGGTTGTGGAGAGAAGTTGTATTTTAAACAAAGCATTCTTCTGCATGATGGTTGTAATATTAGCGCACGGGTGTACTTTTTAATTGAAAACCGACACACAGGGATAAACTGAATCTCTGCGTGTCGGTTCATTGTCAGATAGGGCTGATTACTGTCGGGTAAAGGTCGATACCCTTTCTCCTTTTGTAAGTTTGAGTTCTTTTTCCGTGCAGCTTTCAATTTGCAGTGTATCGGAAAAATCAATAGTCATGCCGTTTCCTAAACTTTGTCCAGTAAGAATCAGCGTATTTCCTTCCTGCTTCCAATTTTTATATTGCAGGGTTGCCATGTTGATAGACTGTGCAGTACCATCTGCTTTCAGTTCCATGCCTTGTACAGCATTTTCCATACCCGGAATTGGTTCAACCCATTTTCCTTCGAGATTACTTTTCGTGCAACTGGCTGTCAGCAGGGCTGTCATGACTGCGAACAAACCAAACAGTGATTTTTGTTTCATGATAAATGGTTTTAGGTAAACCAACCGCAAATATAAAGAATATATTTGTATTTTCTCACATTCTGTCTTGAAAATTTGTTTTTTTAGTAACATTAAAACATCTGTATTTCTGTAATCGAGTAAATCCTGCACAATCTATCTATCGAGTTTCTCACTGCTTCGACGCGTCATTTTTAGCTTTCAGAAGGTAATAGTTCGTATACTCAGTTATACGAACTTGCGCAAAATGCGGCAATACGTCCCAATAAGCACTTTTTATATCGAAAAAATTAGTACGCACCATAAAAAAGCACTAATTTTGCAGAAAATTCCGTTCAAGTGTATAATTCCTTGCTTCAAAGGCATCGAACTGTCTGCTGAGGCTTAAAAGCTAAGTGCTCAAACGGTATCTGCATTACGAAAAATCATAAAGCATAAATTGATAAGTATGTCCTCAACAAAAAAAATCAAGACCGCATTGGTATCCGTGTTCCACAAAGATGGACTCGAAGAACTTTTGGCTAAGTTGCACGCAGAAGGTGTAAAATTTCTTTCAACCGGCGGTACGCATCAGTTTATCGAATCGTTGGGCTATCCTTGCCAGAAGGTAGAAGACGTAACCACCTATCCTTCCATTTTGGGCGGTCGCGTTAAAACGCTTCACCCCAAAGTATTCGGTGGCATCTTGGGTCGTCGCGAACTGGAATCGGATCGCAACCAGATGGCACAATACGAGATTCCCGAAATCGACCTCGTTATTGTCGACCTTTACCCCTTTGAGGACACTGTTGCCAGCGGTGCAAGTGCTGCCGACATCATCGAGAAAATTGACATAGGCGGTATTTCGCTGATTCGCGCAGGTGCCAAGAACTTCAACGACGTGGTTATCGTGCCTTCAAAGGCTGAGTACAAGCCCTTGCTCGACATCGTGAGCAAGAACGGTGCACAAACCGAACTCGAAGAACGTCGCTGGTTCGCTACGCAGGCATTCGGTGTGAGCAGCCACTACGACACGGCTATCCACGCCTGGTTCGAAAGCACAAAGTAATTTTCATACATGGGTATTTGGCGTAGCCGCACACTTCGTACGCCCGGGGCAATCTTTGCAGTGGTCCCGCGCTTTGTTGGCGTCAGGGGTGCGGTTACGTTAAAACTAACAGCCAATAATTTACATGGGAATATTTTCTAAGTTCTTTTCCTTTACACAAGAGCTTGCCATCGACCTCGGTACGGCAAACACCATCATCATTGCCGATGATGAAATTGCCGTGAATGAACCTTCGGTCGTAGCACTCGGTACCCATTCTGAAAAGATGATTGCCGTGGGTGAAGATGCCAAGCGGATGTATGAAAAGACGAACAACAAAATACGCGTGATTCGTCCCTTGCGCGACGGCGTGATTGCCGACTTCAACGCTTGCGAGCAGATGATGCGCGGACTTATCAAAAAGGTGCATTCCGGCAAACGCCTCTTCTCGCCTTCGCTGCGAATGGTCATCGGTGTGCCCAGCGGCTCGACCGAAGTGGAGTTGCGTGCCGTGCGCGACTCTGCCGAACATGCCGGCGGACGCGATGTGTTCCTGCTCTACGAACCCATGGCTGCTGCCATTGGTATCGGTATTGATGTGAATGCACCTGAAGGTAACATGATTGTCGACATAGGTGGCGGTACCACCGAAATCGCAGTGATTTCGTTGGGTGGCATTGTGTCGAACAACTCTATCAAAATGGCAGGCGACGACTTCACAAGCGACATTCAGGAGTATATGAGTCGTCAGCACAACGTGCGTGTTAGCGAACGTATGGCTGAACGTATCAAAATTCACGTGGGTGCGGCCCTCACCGACCTTCCCAATCCGCCCGAGGATTATGTAATTCACGGACCGAACCGTATCACCACCATGCCGATGGAGGTACCCGTTTGCTACCAGGAAATTGCCCACTGCCTCGAAACTTCGATTGCCAAAATCGAACAGGCAGTAATCAATGCGCTGGCCAGCACTCCTCCCGAGCTTTATGCCGACATCGTGAAAAATGGTATTTACCTGACGGGTGGTGGTGCCTTGCTGCGAGGTATCGACAAACGCTTGAGCGATAAAATCAATATCCCCTTCCATGTGGCTGAGGACCCCCTGCTCTGTGTAGCTAAGGGTACGGGCGTTGCATTGAAGAATGTGGAGAAGTTTACTTTCCTCATGCGATAACCATATTTTCTGTGGAGCAGTTCTTTTCCCCGAAATTATAGAAAGGAAAGTCCTGCAAAGGATTCTGTTGCTATGTATGCAATTCCTGTGTATCTATACTATACCATTATATATAGAAGCGCATGAAAGCACACAGGGCAGCATTAGCCTTTGCAGGGCTTTCAACCTATTTGTGTATAGACTCACCGTTTGTTTTCGCTGCTGTCGAAAAAGCCTGGGGCTAAAACGCAACTGTGCGTAGGTGTTTCAGACAGGCCTACCTGCCTAACTTTTTGTTGTAGCAAAATGTCAAAGAACGCTGAATAGCTAAAAGCCGGAAAATTTGTTTTTTCATCAAACAGGCTCGAGTAATCATGCCTAATCTGCATGCAAAGTTACAACACGACCCCTCGAAATCCAAATTTTTTGGCCACTTGATATCGCACCTCGAAAGTTTTCCACACCCTAAAATGTGCATTCAGCCCTTTGTTTATGGGCATTCCCACGCGTTTTTCAAGCGCAGAAAAAAGTGAAATAGGGATATTCCATTTTCTTCTATTCCGATTTACAAAACGTACGAAGCACGCGTGTTTCCTCCCCACAAATTCTGCTGAGTCTTGTTTCAGTCAAGCATCCGGCTGCCCAAAAATCATCTCGCGCCCCCATTCCTGAGGCCGCCGCATTTTTCGAGCAGACAGACTTCACGAAGTAAAAGCGGTGCACCCACGATTCAACACCGACCCATATCCTTCCAACCTTTAACAAAAGAAACGAAAAAAGTGCCGTATGCATAATTTGCTCGACTTTGTACGCAAGTACAGCTATTTCTTTTTATTCCTGCTGCTCGAAACGCTCAGCATGGTCATGCTTTTCCGCTTCAACAGCTTTCAGGGCAGCGTTTGGTTCAGTGCAGCCAATGGCGCAGTGGCTTATGTGAACGGACTCTATGCCGATGTAACAAACTATCTGTATCTCACAGATGTGAACCGCGACCTTACCGACAAAAATATTGCGCTCCAAACCGAGAACGAACGCTTGCGTCAGGCACTCAGTGCCGTAACACGCGACACCACACTTACCGAAAAACTCATGCAGGAAAAACTCGTGGGCTACCAAATGTTGCCCGCCACGGTGGTGTCAAACAGCGCAGAGCGCGTCAATAATTACCTTGTCATCGACAAAGGCGAAACCGACGGCGTAAAACCCGAAATGGGCGTGGTCGGCGGAGGCGGTGTGGTTGGTATTGTCTACCTTACCGGACCTCACCATGCCCTTGTGCTCCCTGCCACCAACCGCAAATCGAGCATCAGCTGCAAACTGCGCGGACAAAACTATTTCGGCTATCTGGAATGGAACGAAGCCAGCCGCCGAAGCGCCTTCCTCGACGACATTCCCCGTTATGCCCAAATCAAAAAAGGACAGGTGGTCGAAACCAGCGGCTATTCTGCCGTATTCCCTCCCGGCATCTTTGTGGGCCGTGTGCAAAACATTCGCAATTCGGCCGACGGACAGTCCTACAGCTTAGACGTAACCTTAGGTACGAACTTTGCCAACTTGCGTGACGTATCAGTTATTCTCACCCCCTATAAAGCCGAAATCGACACGCTTCAAGCCCATGCCCGTCAAGCCAGCAATGGCCTGAACGAGTAGTTCATTCATTCCGAACATTTACTTTCCTCCCTCAACATATATATAAGCCACATGCTTCAAACCATCATTTCGCGCCTGGGCTGGTTTGTATTCCTGTTCCTGTTGCAGGTTCTTGTGTTCAATCATGTACACATCTTCGGCTACGCCACCCCCATGCCCTATATATATTTCCTCCTCATACTCCCCAGCGATACCCCCCGCTGGCTTTACGTGTTGTTAGGTTTTGTGCTTGGTTTGCTCATCGACCTTTTTACCAACACCCCCGGCATGGCAGCGGGCAGTATGACCCTGTCGGGTTTGCTCGTACCCTTGTTTTTGCGTATGTTCACCCCCACCGACAGCGTCGACGAAGCCTTCGAACCTTCGCGCAAAAGTATGGAGTGGAGTGCATTTTTCAAGTACGCCTTTTTAGCCGTATTGGTGAATTGTGCCGTATTTTTCAGCATCGAGTCCTTTTCGTTTTTCGACTGGGCCGATTTGCTCATCAACATAGGCGGTAGCACGCTGCTCACCACCCTTTTTGTGATAGCCATGGAGCTCATCCGCATCAAGTGACACACACCTCCTGGCGGCAGTCACTCCGTTTTCCCCGAAAAAAATACACACTTACTCCTGTTCTGCCCACACTGCTATTTTCATTTGCATCCTCTTAGGGCAGTAATCTAATTAACAGTTCCTAATCAATGAGTGTAAAGAACCCATTTCAGCTGCGTAAGTTTGTGATTGGCGGCGTAGCCACGGGCATCGTGCTGATTTACATGATTCGGCTTTTCACCCTGCAACTCTGGAGCGACGACTATAAAAAGAATGCCGACTCAAATGCCTTTCGCAAAGAAATACTCTATCCCTCGCGCGGACTGATTTACGACCGCAAAGGGCGCATTCTGGTGTACAACGAACCCTCGTACAACATCATGGTGGTCATGAACGACCAGCGCGGAGTCGATACACTCGATTTTTGCGAAACCGTAGGCATCACCAAGGACGACTACATACGCCGCATGGCCGAAATCAAGGATTCACGCAAAAATCCCGGCTACTCGCGCTACACCCCCCAGCTCTTCATGGCGCAAATTCCCGCCCGCGACTTTTCCATATTCCGCGAAAAACTCTTCCGCTTCAAGGGCTTCAGCATCGAAAAACGCTCCACGCGCCAGTATTCAGCCAACATGGGCGCACACATATTGGGCGATGTCGGCGAAATCAGCGAACGCGAACTCAGCAACGATTCCGACAAATATTACCGGAGTGGCGACTACATTGGTAAACTCGGTGTAGAACGCTCCTACGAAAAGCAACTGCGCGGCGAAAAAGGCATGCGCATCATGCTGCGCGACGTACATGGGCGCACACAAGGTCACTACATGAACGGCCAGTACGACAAAAAAGCCATACCCGGCAAAAACCTCACCCTCGGCCTCGACAAAGACCTTCAGGCACTGGCCGAACGGCTGCTCACCGGCAAACTCGGTGCCATTGTAGCCATCGAACCCAAAACCGGCGAAATACTCTGCATGGCCTCGTCGCCCACCTACGATCCGCGCATCATGGTAGGCCGCGACCGCGGCAAACAGCATTTGCGTCTGAGCCGCGACCCCATGAAGCCCCTGCTTAATCGCGCCATCATGGGTACCTATCCGCCCGGTTCCACATTTAAAATCACCCAGGCTCTCGTGGGTTTGCAGGAAGGCATCATCAATCCGCAAATGTCGTTCCCCTGTTCCCACGGCTTCAACTACAAAGGTCTGCACGTGGGCTGTCACGGCCACGCATCGCCCATCAACCTTGTGCCTGCCATCGGCACCTCGTGCAACTCTTATTTCTGTTGGAACCTCTTCCGCATGTTCAGCAATCGCAGCAAATACGGGTCTGTACAGAACGCCATGACCCGGTGGAAAGACTACATGGTGGCCATGGGCTTTGGCTATAAACTCGGCCTCGACCTCCCCGGCGAACGTCGCGGCATGATTCCCAATGCCGATTATTACGACAAAGCCTATCGCAAGTCGTGGAACGGACTCACCGTCATCTCCATCTCCATCGGTCAGGGCGAAGTCACAGCCACCCCCCTGCAAATAGCCAATTTGGCAGCCACCGTGGCCAATCGTGGTTATTACATTGTGCCCCATGTGGTACGTGCCGTGCAAGGAGGTCGACTTGATTCCATCTACACCCAGAAAAAATACACCGGAGTCGATCGTCGCTGGTACGAGTATGCCGTAGCCGGTATGCGCAAAGCCGTCATCAGCGGAACCTGTCGCGGAGCCAACCTCCCTTATTTTGAAGTGTGCGGCAAAACCGGTACGGCCCAGAACCGCGGTCACGACCACAGTGCCTTTATGGGCTTCGCTCCGATGAACGACCCGCAGATTGCCGTAGCCGTCTACGTCGAAAATGGTGGTTTCGGTAATGTCTACGGTGTACCCCTCGGTGCGCTCATCATGGAACAGTATATCAACGGAAAACTCTCGGAAGATTCACAGAAAAAAGCCGAACATTTCCAGAATATGCACATCAAATACGGTGACTACGAACGCTAACGTCCCCCTAATCAGTCACTGCCTCCCCCCGGAGCTACGAGCAGTTTCACCCCAAACGCTTTTTCGTCAATGAATAACGAACTAACGAAATACCCCATTCTGCGTGTTGACTGGGTCATCATTTTGCTCTACCTCATACTCATCGTGTGCGGTTGGATGAGCATTTGTGGTGCCACCCACGAAGTGGGCAATACCGACTTTTTCAGCTGGGGCACCCGCACCGGCAAACAGCTGGTATGGATTAGCTGTGCCCTGGTTTTAGGTTTCATCGTGCTGATGACCGACGACAAGTATTACGACACCCTCTCCGGTTTTCTCTACTGGATTATGATGGTCGTGCTATTCATCACCCCCTTCATAGCCAAGGACATCAAGGGTTCCCGTTCGTGGGTCAATTTAGGTTTTTGCAACCTTCAGCCCGCCGAGTTTGCCAAATGTATAACCGCTCTGGCCGTGGCCAAACTCATCAACCAGTATGGTTTCACCCTGAGTAATATGCGCAATTTTGCCAAAGCCGCCGGACTCATACTCCTGCCCATGGCACTCATCATTATGCAGCGCGAAACCGGTTCAGCCCTCGTTTACCTGGCCTTTTTCCTCATGTTTTACCGCGAAGGCATGCCCGGCTGCATTCTCATCACCGCTGTAGCCGCCGTAGCCTATTTTGTCATAGGCATACGCTTTGGCGAAGTCGAATTACCCGGCACCCTCACCTCGGTCGGCGAGTTTGTAGTGCTCATCATGATATGGATATTCACCATGGGCATGGTACGCGTCTACGTCTCGAAAACCAAGTTCGAACGTCTGTTCCTCCTTGTAGGCAGTGTCGCCCTGACCATTGCGCTGCTCGTGTCAGAATTTCTTGTACCCTTCGACGTGTCGTGGGTACTGTTAGCCCTCTGCGTGTTCATGGCCGTTTATTTGGCCTGGCAATCGTTGGGACAGCGCGTCAACACCTGCCTGTACATAGCCATTTTCACCATAGGCAGTGCCGCCCTGCTTTATACCGCCGACTTTGCCCTCAACAATGTGCTCGAAAAACACCAGCGCGTGCGCATACAAGTGTTGCTCGGCATGAACGAAGACAATAGCGGAGCCGGTTACAACGTGAACCAAAGCAAAATAGCCATTGGTTCGGGCGGTCTTGAAGGCAAAGGCTTCCTCAACGGCACCCAAACCAAGTTGAAATACGTGCCCGAGCAGGACACCGACTTCATTTTCTGCACCGTTGGCGAAGAGCAAGGCTTTTTAGGTTCAGCCGCCGTGTTGCTCCTATTTTTAGCCATGATATTGCGGCTCATCTACCTCAGCGAACGGCAAAGCACCGCTTTCGGCCGAGTCTACGGATATTCCGTCATGAGCATTCTGCTTTTCCACGTGTTCATCAACATTGGCATGGTCACCGGCCTCACCCCCGTCATCGGCATTCCCCTGCCATTTTTCAGTTACGGCGGCTCCTCCCTATGGGGTTTCACCCTGTTGCTGTTCATCTTTCTGCGCATCGACGCCGGTCGCAACCGCGGGTTAGCCCAGCAATAGTGCAATTCCAGCCGTCCCAACCTCGAATATTTTTAGTAAAATCCGAAGCTCTCGCAACTCACTGCGTGCAGCCCCACATACACAATGCTTTATATCTTACAGCATGAATTACAATAAGTTACCTCAGTCAAACAAGCCCCTTCAAGTAGTTTTGTTTGCCCTGATTTGTTTAATGATTGTAGGTGGAATCATATTTATGAAGAGTTTATCTTCCGAGCAGCGTGCCTTAAATATGTCAGGCAAGTCGTCCAATCCCCATAGTCAGGTAGCAGTGCCCGATACCACCGTATCGCCCGATGTAATGCCCATTACCCCCGATACCGTAGTAACCTACGTCCTGGCCGACACCCTGTTGGGTAAAGACAAGCGCGACCCCTACGAAGCCGGCTACGAAGACGGCTATCTGAATGGTTGCGACGACGGAGCCACCGGACAAGAACGTGCCTCGTTCGACGAAAGCAACAATTACCACAGCCAGGCCGACCGCGAAGCCTACGTTAAAGGTTACAACGAAGGGTATGTCAAAGGTGTTGACGACGGACGCAACGGCAATCAGTTCAACATTAAATAAACAGCCTAGGTATCTACATCTTCTCTCACTTTTCGCAATGAAACACACTATTCAATAGTAAGGAAGGTGTACCTGATTTTTTGTAGGCTGGTGTTCAGATTGCAGATTGTATTCGGACATTTGCTTTCACTTTCCGTGCGTTCACTATTTACTACACCACACTTATGTGCAACAAAAAAGCCTCCGTACGCATTGTACGAAATGCAATGCGTAGGGAAGTTGAATTAAATAGTCGTCCCTTAAGAATATCTTTATCTATTGATGTTCTTAAGGGACGACTAATTCATATTTGTAAAACAGACGTGTTTCACTATCTTTAAATAATATAGGATGCGGCTCGGCCATGCCTAATGAAAACTTTCGTTTTTCTTGGGCATTGCACTAGCCTTTCACTTTCTTTGTTTTTTCTTGAATCTTGACCAAAAAATCAGACTCAATGAGCAGATAAATCAGAATTTAGAAGCAATGGCAAAGCAACTCTATGATTACTGGTTTGTGCAGTTTGATTTTCCCAATGAAGAAGGCAAACCATATAAGTCAAGCGGTGGAAAGATGGTTTGGAATGAGAAGCTGAAACGTGAAATTCCTGATGGATGGAATAATTGTACATTAGAGTATTTCCTAACTATCAAAAATGGACGTGACCACAAGCATTTAGCAGAAGGCTTATATCCTGTTTATGGTAGCGGTGGAGAAATGCGTAGAGTAAATGAGAACTTATGTAGTGGAGAGTCGGTTTTAATGCCAAGAAAAGGGACATTAAACAACATCATGTATGTTGATGAGGCCTTTTGGACTGTTGATACAATGTTCTATTCTGAAATGAAAATTCCGCATTGTGCTAAATATATTTTCTTTGCCATCAAAGACATTGATTTTACAAGATGGGATTCAGGAACAGGTGTGCCAAGCATGACAGCTTCAACTCTTTATAACTTATTAATGATAAAGCCTATTAAAGATTTACTTAAAAAATTCGACATGACAATAACTCCGATATTTTACAAAATGAAGCAAATAAGAGTCGAATCTGAGGAGTTAGCTAAGCAACGTGACGAACTTCTACCGCTCTTGATGAACGGTCAAGTGTCGATAAATTCTGATTTATCTGCTCATTGAGTCTGATTTTTTGGTCAAGATTCAAGAAAAATGTGCCAATGCTTTCCTCCGAACAAGAAAGTATTGGCATTTCATATCTTAGAATTTGCTCTTTATCTCCACGAGGCATTTTACTTCCTTTGGCTCCTTGCATTACATAGTCAAAAAAAGAATCTTGAAGTAGTACGGCATAAAGAAAACTTGGTGAATGTCCCTCTTTAGCTCTAAAAACCAACACGTCAGAAGAGGCTCCACCATCTATATCTGCAAACCAAACCTTTTTGAGATATGGTCTGATATTTGCTATTAATATATCGCCACGTTGGTAGCGAGTGAGACAACAAGGCTGTGGCGGAAGATTAGATGCAACCTCTCTTCCTTTTTTATTTTGTAAAATACAATCAGTAGTAACGTATTCGGATAAAGAAATATCATTACTACTTATTTTATCAGTTACATAATATGCGATTGATGATAACTTATTCATTAGTTGTCTTCAGGTTTAAGTTTTGGGAGTTTTGAAGAAGATTTCTCAATTTTCTTTTCATTGGAAGCAACGCGTCGTTCTACCTTCTTGATGTCCTCAGCTGCTGGCAGTTCTTCCGGGCGTATGCCTCGCTGACCGAGCATTTGTCGGATGCTGCGGTTGTTGTCCATATGTTCGGTAGTTATACTATGCTCCCCATAAAGGTCTTTTTGTTCGACATTGTAATTTGTCATTTCTGTGGCAAGGTTTTTTGCTGCAATTGTAAGAGTTGGAAGAAAATCTGCTAATGGGCGTGTCGATTTTATGCCAAGTCGGTTCTTCATATCTTCTGTTGTATGCCCACCGAATAACACACTATCACCTTTAGAACGAATACGTCCAAAACCTTTATCATCCACTCCTCGCTCATAAATATTACGTGATAATTGTTTTTCGGAAGAACGTAGACGATCTCTTGTTTCAAGTCGCGACAATTGTTCTATATGCTCCGCAATAAGTTCTGCGCGTCGAGTTTGTACGGCAAAATAACCTTGTGCAAAAGCTATTTCTTCTTTCTTGGGGTCGCCATTCTGTGCGACAAGATAGCACGCATAACGAGTCAGCATGAAATCTTTTATTTCACGCTTAGCTCCGCTACCCAAAGTAACCATTTTCGTGACCTCACGAAAATGGTCGTCGATGTTGATATTCTGTGTTTTACATGATTCAACAGCGCGAGTCAATGCTACTTGAAAATTCTCCCATCTTGCATACCCCAATATAATCTGCAAATCTCTCGCAAACCATACTTCTACTTTATCCGCTCCATTATCGTTTTCGATATAATGGCAAATGTCATCAAACGATTGCTTATGTTTATTGATTCTCTGCAAGTCCATAGTGCTTTTATTAGCGTTCCATATTAGATTACAAAAGTACAAATTTTAAAGCAGAAATCAGTACGGTTACTATCCCAAATACTTCTTATGAGCTAACTTTACATTGTTTTGATTCACAATAGCATAATGCAAAGTAGTATCAATGCGTACATGACCAAGTAAACGTTGTACCTGTTCTATGGGCATACCTTTGTCGATAGCCATTGTTGCAAGGGTACGACGAAACTTATGAGGATGAACTTTTGGCATAGAAAGGGATTGACCTAATTTTCTGATTCTAATTTCCACACCGCTGATAGTCAGTCGTGAATGTGGCGAATTGAGGGAAACAAATAAA
>ERZ791610.870-NODE-870-length-15314-cov-15.707910_pt1 | contig 15314 bp, 18 predicted proteins | sample MGYA00510061_ERZ791610 | MGnify/ENA primary metagenome ERZ791610 (study PRJEB30046, sample SAMN00791922) | human gut metagenome | study: EMG produced TPA metagenomics assembly of the A metagenome-wide association study of gut microbiota in type 2... | reverse complement strand
ATGGATGGAGCTCTTTTCTATTAAAATACGGCGCACTTTTCAATTAGTATCTACAGTTAAATACTTGCAAGAGTATAAAGATGGTCTTGTGACATTAGATGAAAGTAAAAAGAAATATATTGAGGAAGAGCTTAGAGCTGACTTTATGGGTGAAAAAGCCCATGAATTATATCAAAAGGAGAAGAGAGTTCCCAATGCTCAAGATTTTCTGTCTTTTTTAGAAGAAGCAAAAGAGAAAAACGCATTTTCTGTCAAACCTCAAAATAATATAAAGGCATTTTTATTATTGAAAGAAGAATGATTGATGATTTGAATGATAAGGTGACTACTGCCGTTTCCGCTGTCAGTGGTGGAATTTGGTCAACACGTGAAGGTATCATGTTTGCCGGAAATGCTGATAGGGTAGAAGAGGAGCTTACAGAAATCAAGGAGGAACAAGGGGCAAAGAATGAGCAAATCGGAAATAAGGAACAGAAAAACGCTTCTTAGTCAGAAAAATTACGGGATTTATAATTTTTTGATAGGGAAAATAGGATAGTTAGTGGTGACTCTTTGGAGTTGCCGCTATTTTTTTGCTCTTTAAATTGTAAATATTAGAATATAATTTTGAATTATAGAATTATATATGTATTTTTGTCACACGATAATTGAGTAACCAATGAGAATATTTACCGAACAAGCATTAAAAGAATATGCAGAGAACCATCCCGATTCAAAGGTCGCTTTGCAAGAATGGACTACCATTGTGAAAAGAAGTAAGTGGACCTGTTTTGCCGATATTAAGAAAACGTTTAATAGCGTTGATAATGTAGGTAATCAACACTATGTTTTCAACATCAAAGGCAACAACTATCGTTTGGTAGTAGTGATTAAATTCACTATTCAGTTTGTGTATATTCGCTTTATTGGTACTCATAAAGAATATGATAGAATAGATTGCGCTAATATTTAGGATTATGACAAAGATAGAAAATCAAGCCCAATATGAATGGGCGGTGAAAAGAGTAGAGGAACTTCTTCCATTAGTGAAAGATGATACTCCTTTGAATGACCCAAATAGCATAGAATTGGAGCTTCTTTCTAATTTGGTTGCTGATTATTCCGAAGAACATTTTGCATTGGGAGAACCAACACTTGTGGATGTTCTTAAACTTCGTATGTACGAAATGGGGCTTAATCAAAAATCACTTGCAAAGTTGGTTGGTGTCAGCCCATCACGGCTAAGTGATTATATATCCGGTAAATGTGAACCTACTTTGAAGGTTGCCCGTGAGATTAGCAAGAAGTTGAATATTGATGCTAATATAGTGTTGGGAGTATGAATTACTATATTGTATTGACAATTGTGGGTATTATAGCATCTATCATAGGGCTTTTTATACCGGATAAATGGCGCAATAAAAAAGTATTAATGTTTGCATTTTTATTTTTAACAATATTCATAAGTGGATGGATTTCAAACTTGCAAAATGAGATAGAGAAGAAAAATTCAATAATAGAAAGAAAAAATAATGTAAGTAGAAAAGCCCAAGAATTAATAGATAAAAAACAAATGTATTTTACTTATCGTGGATATATTCAAGCATGTTTATCTTTTTTAGAAGCAAATCAAGATTTATATCCAGATTCATATGAAAATGGGAAGAAAATAGAACTTGAATTGAAAAATGAATTGAAAGAAAATAAATATTCTACTTATGAAGTCGATGCAGCATCAGAAATATCAGGAATCATCCAAGGAATTGCTATTCTAAATCATTAATATTGTATTACTCTTCATGAAAAAAATACGGCGTGATTCACTCAGTTTCACGTCTTTTTTATACTCATTTCCCACAATTGCCTGATTGTGGTTTTCTACCTCTCCAATTATTTCCCTTTCATCCACTTACTGACTACTTTATATACCGTATTTACGACAATGGATTGATTGTCGTGAATGGGAAGCCTAAATATTTATCAATCATCTGTATTGGTAGTATTTTTACTTCCGCAAATTGAATCTCAAATTTTAATTCATACGGTATGACAATCTTAGAACAAATCTTGGCAGGGCTACAACAGAAATTCGCTGGGGTGGACACTGCTATTCTTACCCGCATTGCCACCAAAAAGGCAGAGGGTGTAACGGACGAGACAAAAGTAAACTCCATTGTTGAGGGTATCAGTTTTTCGGACGTGCTTAATTCCTATGGTGATTTCCGTGCCGGGGATGCTTCAAAAACGGCAGTGACTAACTACGAGAAGAGGCATAACCTTAAAGACGGTAAGCCAATCGAGACTACCACAACCACCAAAACGGAAGAGAATAAAGACGATGTGCCTGCATGGGCGCAAGCTTTAATTGACTCCAACAAGAACCTTTCTGATAAGCTAACACAGTTAGAAACGGAAAAGGCTCAAGCAACACGTAGCCAGCAGATTTTGGCAAAGGCAAAGGAGTATGGTATTCCCGAAAACTACGCCAAACGATGCGCCATCAAGGACGATGAGGACTTGGACGCATACTTCAAGGACTTGAAGCAGGAGTTCGCAAATGACGGCTTCAAAGGCGTAACCCCTCCCGAATCAGCGGAAGCGAAGATTGAGAAAGAATCTGAATCTATCGCCAAGATGATTGATGAGGGAACGAAAACTATTGTTGAACAAAACAAGAATTAATTATGCCAGCAGGATTTAAGTATGACTTGGTTCCGCCCGTTGAGCAAGAGGAACGCTACGATGTCCAGACGGGAATCCGTAGACGTGGTGCGTACAAGCTCGACACGCAGAACCTTGTAGTGGGAAGTTTCCTTCCCGTATTTACACCGATTTGTGCGGACTTGAAGAATAAGTTCGCTTATGCGGTAATCAATGTGGAAGTTGCAGAGGACTATACCACAAATGAAAGCGCTTTGTCCATCAAGGTAGCCAAGAACTCTTTGGCGTACGTGGGCATGTACATCGGAAACGGAACGAAAGGCGCCGAGGTTACGGCTATTGACAAATCTAATGCCAACCACGATGTCTTGACTATCAAGGCTGCTTTTGGCGAGAATATCGCCAAGGGGACAGTTCTTTTCCAAGCCGCCGCAGCCGATGGTACAAAACAGAAGTACGTTGCAAATTCGGCTTTGTACAACAGAACGAAAGTAGAGGACGGAATCACATTGGTTTCATTGCTTCGTACAGCCGCAGAAATTGAACCCTCAAAATTGGTTATGCCGTTCTCCGAGAACGATAAAGCCAACATGAAGGGATGGTTTGAATTTAACGAGTAAGGAGGTAGGATATGTTTTTAACGATTCAAACATTATTCGATGATGCGAACATTGTTTCCGCTATCATCAGACGTGTGAACCAGACACGCAAGGACACAATCTATTGGCAGCAGTATCTTACTTTCCGCAGAGTGACTACTCGTGTGTTCAAAGACTATATCGGTTCTGTAACCGGAGTTATGGCTGGCTCCATCAATTCGCGTTTTGGAGAAAAACCCATTCGTGAACGCAGGAATATCGGTTCCGGATATGGTGAGATTGCCTATTTGGGTGATGCTTATCAGATGTCCATTGACCGTCTTTCCGAATTGCAGGATTTGATTGACAAGTTCAATGCAGCTAAACCGGCAGAGCAAAAGGCTGCAATGGAAGAGATTGTAAACTTCCTGGCAGACGACTACCGTCAGATTACCCTTGCTGCCCACAAGCGTATGGATATTATTGTCGGTGCGCTGTTGATGCTTGGTGAAGCCACCGTTTACAACAAAGATGCCGCAATCACTTCCGGTCAGACCAATAATAAACTGCTGGAGATTACCCTTCCGTTCAATTTTATCAAGCCGAAAAGTGGAGATGTGGTTGTGGACGGAAAGAATATGTTTATCTCTTATTTGAGAGAGAAACTTCATTCCTTGGCACCGGACTATGGCGTTTATGCCAAGATGATAATGACTCGTGCATCTTTCAACAAGCTTATTCTTGGTTCATCTGAATTTGGTGAGCAGTACAAGATGATTCTTGGTTCTAATGAGATGAAGTTGAGTACGGGATTGGTTTCCTCTTCTTTGGCTTCCGAAGTGTTCACCGGCATTGGTCTGCCTCGCATCGAAATCAAGGAGGACTACGTGAAAGACCAGACGGGAAAGAATGTGCAGATTTACGCGGATAACCGTATTACTCTGTTACCTTCTGACAACATTGGTTATATGCGCCATCATACCCCGTATGAAGCGACAGACCCAGTACAAGGACGTACTTATATCCCGTCAGAGGGGCAGATGCTTATCTCTAACTACCGTGACAAAAACGGTCGCTACATGGAATATACGGCAGAGTGGATTCCGCAGATTTCCAATCCAGATTTGATAACCAATTTCGATTTGAGCGAAATTGCATCCATCCAATCAGCATAAGGAGGTAGGATATGAAAGTAAAGGTTATATCAGTTTTCCGCGACAAGTTCACCGGAAAGTATTATACTCCCGGTGAAGTGATTGAAGTCGGTGAGGAAGCCCGTGTGCTGGATATGGAAAGCCGCAGACTTGCTGAACGGATTGAGGCAAAAAATCCCGAAGTGAAAGCCCCTGAAGAAAAGAAAGAGGTAAAAATCTCCCTCTTTGAAAAGGAGTTTGAGAAGAAGACTTTGATTGATGCTTTGAAATCTATCGGTGCGCAGGCTTCCGGCAATATGAAAGAGGAAACTCTTTTGTCTAAGGTTTCAGAACTGGATGAAGAATCAACAGCCAAACTGAAAGAAGCATTAGGTATCGAGTAAAAGGATAGGGTAGTGCTTCTACCCTTCCATTGTCTAATTTTATAAATCAGAAAAGAAATGAAGAATTTTATTTTTGCCATGTGTGGCTTTTTAATGATGTCTTTGGTCTCCTTGAGCGTACAGGCATCAAGTATCGAATCTTTCGAGTGTGAATACGTAGCCCCATCGGTTGATGTCGGTTTGTCATCTATTCAGCGTTTCGCCTTAGAAGCCACTCCGATTGATTGCTTGGTATTGTCAGCTCCGCAACCAATCTTTATGATAGCATATAGCTCAGCAATGCAACCAGCAACTATTACGGCAATGCAAGGAAAACAAATCACAGTTCCTAAGTGCCCGTTTCGATATATCTACAAATCGAAGTATTGTACGCATTATAATTACGCATATAGTAAACTGATTATACCATATTAAATGATAGCAACCATGAGTAACAAGGAGTTTGTATTAAGCGTATTCGATAAAAATACCCCATCCAACCTTGCGATTGAAAATATACTTTCAAGAACGGGCTTGGATGGTGAGGAACCTTTTGACGAGGAAAACAGGGCAAGATTAGAGGTTGCTTGTGCCAAGCAAATTCCGTGGATGATACAAAATCCATCTTCGGTCAGCGAAAGCGGATTTTCTGTGTCTTGGTCTGATTATGCTAATAGCTTAATGAAATTGTACTCATGGCTGTGCAAGCGGTACGGTTTGAAAGACGAATTGAGTGATAAGCCTAAAGTGACTTTCTTATGATATTCGCCCCACACATATTGCAGGTAAAAGTTATCACCCCGATGGATAAGGATGAGTTTGGTAGACCTATTCCCGGTACAGGTAGTGAATACTGGCAAGAGGTATGCAAGTGCCGTTGTGATGATAACACGACCAAAGAGTTTAAGTCAGAAAACGGCTCTGTGTATCGTCCGAATTATCATGTGGTGTGCGAGAAGAGAATCACCGTCAAGGCAGGCGATGAAGTACGTTGCATGGATGGTGATGGCGTAAGAGGTCAAGGCGAAGTCTACACGGTAAAGAGTACGAACTACTTTAACTATTCGGAGCTATGGATGTAGATTTCGATTTCTCAGATGTCGACTCCTTTTTCGATGAAGGAGAATGGGAGGTCGAAAAGAAGATGATTGATGTAGGCGATGAAGCCGTGAAGTACGCAGAGGAACATGGGGATTATCAAGACCATACACTCACTTTGAGAACGTCCAATGATTACGATGTCGATAAGGATGGTTTGACACTGAAAAACGAAGCGGAATACGCATCATTCGTAGAATCTAAAGGGTATGATGTTTTAAGTGGTGCCGCTCTTCATGCGGAGAAACGATTAAAAGAAGAATTTGAAAAATGAAAAAGTACATTAGCACAAAACAGATTGAAGCAGAACCTATGACATTAGGCGAAGCTTGCCGTAAAGGTTTGGTAAAAAGTGAAATAGGAGAGCATGAATCTTGCAAGCTTGGATATCACACTCGTGCTGAATATGGCTATGAAAGTTGGTCACCCAAAGAATTGTTTGAAGAATCATATCGAGAAGTCAAGAAAGAAACTCCTATGTGTTTCGGTGATGCTATCGAAGTTTTGAAGCAAGGTGGGGCTATCCGTAGAAACGGCTGGAACGGCAAAGGCCTGACGGTATTCAAGCAAGTGCCTGCACATATTGAAAGCGATACCATTCCCAAGATGCAATCGCTTCCTCAATCAGCAAAAGACCTTATTCTGAAAGGAAAAGGTTTTATTGACTATACAAGCCAATGCCTTATCTATAACGAGAATACGGGACGTGCTGATTCGTGGGTACCATCCATCAGTGATGTGTTTGCAGAAGATTGGGAGATTGTGAAATGATAGTAACCACCGACATAGGAAATATTCTCTACCGAGATTGTGAGGCTTTCGGAATAGACATAGTACCCAACGGGGAAACTCTGACAGGTGAATTGAAGTCTGAAAGGATTGTCATCCACACGAAGAAGCAACAGCCGGGTAAATATTGGAAGAAGTCTTTTGTAGAAGTGAATCTTTGCGTTCCTGATTTAAGCGAGAATGAAGCGAACACCATCCGTTTGAATGAACTTGAAAGAGAAGCCATGAAACGGTTTGATGATGTAGTAAGCACCTATGACGGTACAACCTATCGTTATTCTATCGAATCAATTGGCACGGAAGCGGATACAGCTTTGAAATGTTATTATGTGAATGTAAGAATTTTATTTGAAGTAATAAATGTAAAATTATAAAATTATGATTTCAGCAGTAGGAATTAAAAGAATCTTGTTTGCCGACATTGATAAGGTAACGGCAGACATTACCCCCGAAATCGCAAAGACTTTGATTCAAGCCGCTATCGCTGCCAAAGATGAGGTCTTGAATGTACATGGGGAAACGTGGCAGATTGAAGAAACGGAAGCCTCTGTCACCGGGTACAAGAACCAATTAACAGGAAAGAATTACCGTTACGATGATGTGTCGGGAGAAGTATCACCCGCTTTCTCTATCGGACAATATGACTGGAAGACCAAGAAAGCGTTCATGGGTGGCGATGTTATTCAGGCAACATCTAAAGATGTAGGTTGGAAGCGTGCTTTGGATAAAGTTATTATCAACAAAGCATTGTTCTGTCTGACCGATGATGATGTATGGTTCATCTTCCCAAAATGCCGTATTGTTTCCCGTGAAGCCAATACGGATAAGGCAATTGCAATCGCTGTAAAAGGCTTGGTGCAGGAACCGGGAATTGAATGCGTTTCTTCTGAGTATAACTACGAAGAGGGGCAGATTAAAGCTTTGCAGGCATGAACTACAGTAACCATTGTACCTACTCCTTCCGATGCGACCGTAAAGCTGGACGGTGCAACGGTCAAGTCAAAGCAGGTGAATGCTGGGGCTACCGTTCACTATGAAGTGTCGAAAGTGGGGTACGTCACTCAGTCAGGAGATATTAAAACCACTCCTTCTAAAGTTGATACCACTCTTAAAAAAGAGATAACATTGGTAAAAGCACAAGAGTGATAACCGGGGGATGGATATATACCATTCCCCCTTTTAGTTTAAGAATATGAATCAAGCAGCAAAAACGGTTTCTGATGCTTTGTTAGGGCTGGATTTCATGAATGTGGAGATAGGAGGGATGGTTTATACCATTAAACCTCCTACAATTAAAATTATCTGTCGTGCCATTCATCATTTTTCCAATATCGGCATGACTGGAGATAATGTCATGGAAGCTATTAAAGAGCTTCCTGAATCTACTGAAGATATGCTGAAAGGTATTTCATGCTTCATCTGCGGGAATGATAGTTTGGTCAAAGAATTGGAGAACGGCACTTTTGAAGAAGTCAAAGATGCCTTGGAAGTCTGTTTCTCTATGATGGATATTTCGGCTTTTCAGTGTGTCAGCTCGATGAGGAACGTGTCGATGCTGGCAGCAAGACCGAAACAGTAGGAAACACAACGTTCTTCGGGCAGATAGCCCATTTGATTGACACGCTGCATCTGAGTTATACAGAAGTGTTTGAGATTATCCCTTATCGGAATCTGCTGATGATGCAACGGGATAAATTACGCGCAGTATATGGTGGTCAGAAGGTGAATAGAATCAGTGGTAAGGAATTGGCTAATCGTAGGAAAAAGAAATAGATATGGCAAAATTATATTTTAAGATAGGTAGTGACTGGGAAGAAGTTGTAAGACTTCGTAATGAAATTGCAAAATTAAAGCAGGAGTTAATGAGCATGGATGGCACGCAGACTCCTGCTGCTTTCAAGGCTTTGAATGCCCAACTTGCTGCATCCAACCAAAGATTGGATGAGTTGGTGACTAATGCAGCCAAAGCTGGAGCGGAGATGGAAACGGGATTCAAAAGGAAAATCTTCGATGCTTCTCAGGTAGTGAATGGATTGTCGGAAAAAATAACATTTCAACGTGGAACTATCCAACAATTGAAAAATGAGTTAGCAGGATTAAAAGACAAGTATCGTGAAGCATTAAAACAGGATGGTGATACTTCTTCCTTAGAAGCTAAAATAAGGTCTACAAATGAAAAATTGAAAGAGCAAAAAAGTTCTTTATTTAACCTTACCCAGGAACAGGCTAACGCCCGTTTGTCAGTAAAGAAGCTCCGCGATGAATATGCTTTGTATCGGCAAGATGGTGAAAAAAATGTAGATGTAACTAAGCAGGTGGAACAAGCCATGTCTAATATGGGTAAGAAACTGCTGGGAGGTTATTCAATCAAAGAATTCTTGTCAAGTATAATTCGTGTTCGTGGCGAATTTCAATCCATGCAGACCGCTATTGAGACTATGGTTGGAAAGGATATGGCAGGGCAACTGATTCCGCAAATCAAGGAGCTGGCTAAGATTTCTCCACTTACTATGTCAGATATGGTTGGAGCAGAAAAGATGATGCTTGGATTTAACATACAAGCAGAAGACACTATCAAATACTTGAAAGCCATTAGTGATATTTCTATGGGGGAATCCAGTAAGTTCAATTCGCTAACTTTGGCATTTTCACAGATGTCAGCAGCGGGTAAACTTATGGGGCAGGATTTGAATCAAATGATAAACGCTGGATTCAACCCGTTACAGATTATCTCCGAAAAGACTGGAAAATCTATCGCAACTTTGAAAGATGAAATGTCCAAAGGTGCTGTTTCCGCTGAAATGGTTCAACAGGCATTCATTGATGCAACTTCCACAGGTGGTAAGTTCTATAATATGTCTGAGAATGCTTCAAAGACTATCAATGGTCAGTTGTCTATGATGCAGGATGCTTTGGATTCCGTGTTTAACGAATTGGGAACAAAGTCGGAAAGTGTTATCATGGACGGTATTCAAATGACAACTTCGTTGATTCAGAATTATGAAACAGTAGGTAAGATCTTGGCTGGATTAGTGGTTACTTATGGTACATACCGGACCGCAGTGATGCTTGTTACTGCTGCCGAAAGTAAACATACTCTTGTGGAGATTGGACTTACCAATGCCCGTTTATTGGCACGAAAAGCGCAGTTAGCTTTAAACGCTGCAATGCTTACCAATCCTTATGTGTTGTTGGCAACGGCGGTTGTAGGGCTTGGAGCTGCCATGTGGGCAATGTCTGATAGTACAACATCTGCTGAACGTGCTTTGGACTCGTACAACAAGAAAATAGAAAAACTCGACACGGACGAAGAAGATCGGAAACGTACTTTGGAAGGTCTTGTTAGCACCATTAATAGCGAGGTGGAAGCCGAGACCACTAAACTTAAAGCCTTAAAAGACATTGAGAAACTATATCCTGTACTCTTTAAGAAGTATGTCGATGAGAAAGGTCATATACATGACTTGACTGGGTTTTGGAAGGCATATAATGAAGAAGTTGTAAAATCCAGAACACTGTCAAAACAGGCTATAGTCGAGTCCTTGGAACAACAGATAAAAAGTGCGGAATGGGCTTATAATTTAGCTAAGAAGGAGAACAACCGTTCCGAAATGAAGGTTCAGGCACAGCGTATCGAAGACCTGAAAAATGAATTGGCAAACGCAAGAAAGGATGTCTTGTCGGAAATCAATGCCCAATTGGAAGTTGAGAACAGACAGGAAACAAAAGAAACTACATATCAGGAGGATTTGGCAAATGCTAAAGCCGAATGGGAAAAAGCGAAAAAAGGGTATGAGACCTTAATCAAAGATCAGACGGCTACATCGAAACAGGTGAAAGAAGCCAAAGATAAGATGGAGGCATCCGAAAAGACATACAAGGAGCTGGGCGGAGTAACCGGAAGCGAATTAACCAGACAGGAAAATCTAGCAAAAAAGCAAAAAGAAAATCAGGAAAAGCTGGACGGGCAACTTCTTTCACTTCACCGTCAGAACCAACAGGATGAAATCAACCTGATGAGAGAAGGCACGGAAAAGAAGTTGAAACAGATTGACCTTGATTATCAGAAACAGATTGATGCGATAAGAAAACAGGAGGAAGAATGGAGCAAAGCCGGTAACGGTAAGCTGACCGACAAGCAGGCACAGAAAATTTCAGAAGCTTATACCAATGCCGAAAGTATGAGAGATAAAGATATTTCCGATGTAACTGAAGGACAGCTGAAAGCCGAACAACAGGCTTTGAACGACTACTTGAAAGAATATGGCACGTTCCAGCAGCAGAAATTGGCTATCGCCCAAGAGTATGCGGAAAAAATAAGGAAAGCACAGGAAGAAAACGGTGTTAATAGTGCACAAGTAAAGTTACTGGAGAAACAACGTGATGTTGCCATACAGAACAAGGAAACAGAAGCCATAAAAGCCAATATAGATTGGGTTACTGTGTTCGGTGAGTTTGGTTCCATGTTTTCCGACATGATAAAGCCCGCCTTGGACGAAGCGAAAAAATATGTACGGACTGACAAGTTCAAGAACTCCGATCAGGCAAGCCAGAAATCATTGATTGACGCCATCAGCCAGATGGAAAAGTCTTTGGGTGGTACAAGTGGAGTCAACTTCAAGAAACTTGGAGAGGATGTAAAAGCCTATCAAATAGCAGAACAGAATCGTATCAGTGCCATAGGGATTGAAACAGCTGCTTTGGAAAGACTAAAGAAATCACAGGATGATTACACCAAAGCGCAGAAGGGCGGAACGGAAAGTGAGAAACAAGCCGCAGCAAACGCTCTTGAAACAGCACGGCAGAATGCTGACATTGCATCCGCCAATGTGAAGACACAGACTGATATCGCCAATCAGGCCCAGCGTAATGTGACTGATACCGCCACCAGACTGAAAGCAAGCATGGAAAATTTGTTGGGAGGCTTGCAGCAGATTTCATCCGGTGGATTGTATAACGCGTATAGCGGAATTATCAAAACCGTGAACGGATTCAAGGATGTCATAGGAAAAACGTCAGAATCTCTTAAGGAGGTCCCCATTGTCGGATGGATTCTGTCCATCATTGACGTACTCAAAGACGGATTAAGTGATCTTGTCGGTGGTCTGCTTGATGCTGTTCTGAACGCTGTCAGTGGAATTATCGGTGATGTCTTGTCAGGGGATTTGTTTGTCACAATCGGCAAGTCATTGAGGAACGGCATAGGAAACATCCTGAACGCAATCTCATTCGGAGGCTTCAACTCCCTGTTTGGAATAGGTGGAAACGCCAAGGAAGTACAGGAAACGATAGATCGGCTGACGGACAGGAATGAAACTTTGCAAACGGCCATCGAGGATCTGACTGACGAGATGAAGGCAAGCAAGGGAATGAAATCGGTTGAATCTTACAGGGAAGCTGTAAAGTATCAGGAGGAAGTCAATAAAAACTATCTGCAAATAGCAAAGGAGCAAGCCGGATATCATAAGAGCCACGGCAGCTGGCAGCATTATCTGAAATGGACGGATGAAATGCTGGAACACGCAAGAAGAGCTACCGGCATGCAGGATTTCTCCGGCACCGATTCCTTGTGGAATCTGACCCCCGAACAGATGAAGGCTCTACGGTCGGACGTATGGTTATGGGATATCATGGAATCTTCCGGTAAGGGAGGTTACGGTGAGCGTGTTACCGACAAGCTGGATGATTATATAGAGCAGGCAGGAAAACTGGAAGAACTGACCGACAGTCTTTATGAGGGCCTGATCGGAATGTCATTCGATTCCATGTATGACAGTTTTATAAGCAGTCTGATGGATATGGAGAAGAGTGCGGAGGATTTTGCTGATGACATATCCAAATATTTCATGCAGGCGATGCTGTCAAATGTCATCGGTGAACAGTTTAGTGACAAACTGAGGACATGGTATGATAAATTCGGTGAAGCCATGAAAAATGACGGTACATTGGATTCTGATGAAATGGATAAACTGCTGAATGGTGACGGTGATTTTATGGGTTGGAACGAAATGGTGGACGAAGCCATGAAGCTCCGTGACGAACTTGCCGCAGCAACCGGATATGACAAGATTTCGCAAGAATCAACATCCCAGTCAGCTTCATCCAAAGGTTTTCAGGCAATGAGTCAAGATACTGGCGAAGAGTTGAACGGTAGGTTTACAGCATTACAGATTGCAGGTGAAGAGATAAAAACTCAGAATGTCGCTCAAACTCAATCTCTTAATCTGTTAACTGCAAGAGCAGATGCTATCCTTTCCATGAATACAGAAACGAGGAACATCGCTGATGATACGCGGGATTTGATAGCGCAATCCTATCTTGAATTGGTACAGATTTCAGAAAATACAGGGGCAATCGTCAAACCTATTCAACAGATGCAAAGAGATATAGCAGAGGTTAAAAAGAATACAGCAAAATTATAGTTTATGAATGAATTATTAATTAATGGCGAAAACGCTTATACAACATGGGGTGTGAGAATGGGAGAGGGGTTTCTTGATGTTATTGGGGCATCCGCTCCCATGAAGGATTTTATTGAGAACAAAAGCCGACTTGAACATGGGAAACGGGTAATAATCAATAATCCTAAAGTCGATGAGAGGGAAATAACTCTTTCGTTCACTATCGAGGGTAATTCTCAGTCTGACTATCAAGCAAAGAAGAAAGCTTTCTTTGATGAGCTGTATAAAGGTGTGGTTGATATTCAAGTTCCGGCTAACAGTAATGAGATTTATCATCTGATTTATCTTGGGAAAAGCGTTGCTTACGCACAGAGTTTAGACCGAACTTTCGGAAAAATTTCAGCCAAGTTTAACGAGCCAAATCCGGCAAACAGAAGCTAATTCACGACATTGGTTTTATTGTCGTGTATGTGAGTGCTCAAAATTGGGCACTCTTTTTTTTATCTCCGAACTTTGAAGACATGGAACAAATCGACATCAAAGACATATCCGGTGCTATCCAGCTTACAACTCTGATCAATGAAGGCTGCAAGCGTAAGTTCACTCTGATGAAGGAGGATTACATCATGTTAAAGTTCTCCTTGGATAATCCCATATATTTCAAACTTGGCTCATACGTGGAATGTAACTTCGGATTGTTCGAGGTGTGCGACTTGCAGAAGCCCGCATTCAACACCAATACCGCCGGCTACGATTACGAATTAAGACTTGATGCCTATTACTGGAAATGGAAAAACAAAATCTTCAAATATACCCCGGAGACGGCCGGACAGGAGGCGTCCTGGAACCTGACCGCCCCGCTTGACGTACAAGCCGGTATAGTCCTTAGAAATTTGAAAGCTCTTGGTTACACATACAAAGGACAGGATTTTGTTTTCTCCATTGATTCCACAGTCGAAAACAAGTCCCAGTTGATGAGTTACGATAACATCAACATCCTTGACGCTTGTTTTGAGATGGCAAAGAAATGGGATTGCGAATGCTGGATAACCGAGAATATAATCCATTTCGGGCGTTGTGAGTCCGGTGACGCGGTGGATTTCGAGATCGGGAAAAACGTGCAGGAAATGTCACAGTCAGAATCCCAGTCCACCTATGCCACCCGTATCTACGCTTTTGGTTCCACCCGTAACATACCGGCAGACTACCGCCCCATTGACGAGACCGTGGTTGTAAACGGTGTGGTGGAGCGCAGACTGATGCTTCCCGAAGGCACTCCTTACATTGACGCTTATCCTGATATGACTACCGAGGAAGCCGTCGAGCAGGTGGTTATCTTCGATGAAGTCTATCCCCGAAGAACGGGCATCATGTCGGATGTCACCACTATCGAAGTGACGGACAAGGTGGAGAATGAGGACGGCACAACCACCGAGGAAAAATGGAATGCCTACCGCTTTAGGGACACGGGTGTTAACTTTTCCGAGAAATATATCCTCCCCGGTCAGGAGCTGAGGATACGTTTCGCGTCCGGGCTTCTCAACGGTTTGGAGTTCGCCGTGAAGTTCAATCCTGAGGGAAAGCCGGAAAAATTGGAGGATGGCGGATGGAACCCTGAGGCACAGCTTTGGGAGATAGTCAGGAATGAGGACTATGGCAGACCGCTTCCCGGTGATGTGCTCTTTCCCCAGAATGGAGATGAATATGTGCTTTCCGGCTGGGACAGTACGAAAATAACCGAACTGGGGCTTGTGGGTGCCGCCGAGCAGGAGCTGAAGGAAAAGACTGAAAAGTACGCTGCCAAATCCAAGATAGACCCGAGTACCTATGGCTGCACGATGATGTCAAATGACGCATACCGTGAGGATGGCGTTCATAATATCTATGGCATCGGTCAAAAGGTCAACCTTATCAACAAGGCTTATTTCGAGAACGGAAGACAGTCAAGGGTTATCGGATTTGAATTCAATCTTGACTATTCCTTTGACTCACCTGTTTATACTGTCGGGGAAACCGCCGCCTATTCCCGTATCGGGGAGCTGGAGGAAAAGGTTGAGAGCCTTACCCTGAAGGGACAGACCTATACGGGCGGTGGTGGCAGCGGTGTGTATGTGATCGGAAGCCACGACTCCACCCCTGCAACAGACCATAACGTGTATTCCGCATTGCGCTCCTTAGTAATGTTCCTTCGTAAGGATCAAGCGGACGGAACAAATTTCTTATTGAAGTTCGGCAAGTTCATCGACTCCATGATTGCCGGTAAAGGTGCCGGTATCTATCCTGACGGGCGCG